>Ga0209628_10003960_pt1 | contig 10553 bp, 9 predicted proteins | sample TergutCu122P4_FD_187285 | JGI IMG/M metagenome (GOLD analysis project Ga0209628, IMG submission 187285) | Cubitermes ugandensis P4 segment gut microbial communities from Kakamega Forest, Kenya - Cu122 P4 (SPAdes) (version 2) | ecosystem: Host-associated > Arthropoda: Insects > Digestive system >... | reverse complement strand
CCATAGTAACGCATAGCCACCATCTTGTTGTTATCATAACGTTGCCATAGTAACACATATCCGCCATCTTCTGACGGCTCGGTTACGCTGTGACGTCATCGACTTTGCTTGCAGACCCCCCATCAAATGAAACCACAGATGTATTCTACATCAAAAACTGCAATGAAGCTTAATCTATTACACACCAATGAATGCACTGTTATATTGTAATAGTCTAAAATCTTTACACTAAAACACTTAAAACGCTCCTACATGTTTCGATCCTTAGATAATCCTCAGGGAGCATACAATGTTCCTTGCTAAAGTTATATGTTAAAAAGTTAATTACTATATTATATGTTTTGGTGATGCGGCAGCATGCTGCCACATCACCAAAACATATAATATAGTAATTAACTTTTTAACATATAACTTTAGCAAGGAACATTGTATGCTCCCTGAGGATGATCTAAGGATCGAAACATGTAGGAGCGTTTTAAGTGTTTTAGTGTAAAGATTTTAGACTATTACAATATAACAGTGCATTTGTTGGTGTGTAACAAATTAAGTGTCTCCAAAATGCACGGCGCAACAATAAAGATACTAAAATTAAGCCATTTAGTGTGCCACATTTACTGTCTCTCTTAACGAGTACAACATACAAAACTGTAATGTTATCTGCCATTTTAAACAAGTGTCAAACCTGATATCTCACCCTGAGGATGATAACATAGTTCTTAGGAGAAACTGCAACCCAACAGAGAGTAATAGAAGAATGGATTTACTTAATGAGGAGCTGAATCATTCATGTCCTTTAGCCAGTAAGTAACAAATGCACGCAGTGGAAGTGATACGAAAGTAATCCTTCCTGGATCAGACGACATGGATTGATATTGTACAAGTAATACCAAATTTACCCAAACATAATACAAATTTTTTAATAATTTGTTATCTGAAAAATGAGAAGTCACCTTATAATCACGCACAAAGTTAAACATGTTCTGTATACGTAGTTTTCCAAAAAGTGGACACTGTGCAGGAAGTTCATCTTGTATTCGTATATACACAGATTGAAATAATAATATGTGCCTAACTGCATAATTATATCACTACAGACTTAGAGTCTGCTAAGCCAGTGTTCGTACTGAGACTGCTATCAAAGTGCCTAAAATGTGTTACAAGAAACAACTTTAACTGGGCATATAAAATTTTATGCAGTTGTATTCTCTGTTAATGTCAAGAACTATTGTTCAATCAGGCAATCAGCAACTGAGAGGTGGCAAATGAAAAATATCACCACACACTTCAATGTACAATGATCACCTCCACGACAAATGTGCTGCTGTTGGTATTGAATCTGGTACAGACTGATTATTACGAGATGGCACATGGCAAGGCGTGGCAGGGGAAGTGAAGGGGAAACAGGAGAATGGAGTGGATATCCAGTAATCCTCACACTACTGCGGAACAATGCACATGCAGCACGGTACAAATGCTACCAGCTGACAAACACACCTAGACTGCCAGCAGTCCACTGACCTGTCACTCCCATTGCACTCAGTGAACTCATCCACTTAATGGAAAGATGAAATCTAGTTTCTATACATGTGCCATCTCATTCTAACTGCAATATATGTGGAAGTACCACATATATACATACATGGCTGTTGTGAAAGGCACGAGTCTTATTTATTGTGACAAATTTGTTCAAACACACGGCCAAAGAGTTTGAAAATTTTACGTGTTTCACATTTGAACAACTATTCTCCAAAGTACAACAAAGATATCAAGTTATGACAATCTGCTTCTGTCAGCAACGTGGAATATCTATTGCATTTTTCAAAGCAGAAAGACAAGCTATCAGTGTGAATATCAGAGTGCAGTGTCATCATAAAAAGTTGTTGGGCTCTTAAAGTAGAGTGAAACATTTAATTACATTTTTTCACAGTAGAAATATTTGTCTTAAATATGAATATGGGCATACCTGTCTGTGAGGCACACAATATTTCCATGCAGTAACAAAACGTCATGGAAGAAAGTTGCAGTATAGGTACAAATGTAACAGAAAAAACCTCCGTGGCATGCGAAAATGTACTGAACACTCAAGAGCTGAAAACGTGATCTCCAGTACGGCTATAAATGTCAAACTCAGGGTCAGCACACCGTGTGAAACCCATATCACAACCTTCACTATCATCACCTTTATCCCTAGTATGAATCCGAGAATGACGTACAAGATCACCGCGCATAGCAAACCTTTTACTGCATACTTTACAGCTAAATGGTTTATCTCCAGAATGGCTGCGAGTGTGGCGCACAAGGCCTCCGTGTTGAGTGAACTCTTTATTGCAAACATCACATTTGAAACACTTGTCTCCTGTGTGGATACGGGAGTGAGATGCAAGCACAGCACTTTGTTTGAATCTTTTATTGCAGATTCTACATTTGAAAGGCTTCTCGCCAGTGTGGGTTCGAGTATGAACTACAAGGTCTCCACGCTGTATGAATCCTTTATTGCACACTTCACAGCTGAAAGGTTTATCTCCGGTGTGGATCCGAGTGTGGCGCACAAGTCCATCACGTCGTATGAAACTTTTATTGCATATTTCACATCTGAAAGGTTTTTCACCTGTATGGATGCGATTATGTATCACTAAATTTTCTTTTCTAGAGATTGATTTGCTACATATTTTACACTTATATAAAATACCTTCCTTCTTTTTAGAATCATGTTTTGGTTTTTTACTCTTATTGTTAGCCTCAACTTCTGATCTGAGATCAGAATACTTTCTTCGTGTTCCACACTCTTGCAAGGATGTTTCACTCTCAATGTGGGTATCTCCTTCCTGACGACCGCCAACATGTGTGTTAGCACATATGGACGAAGTGTCACCAGTAATACCAGGATGCCATTGGTGGCTGGTCAAATGCTCCACTCTGAGAAACAAAATTGCAACATTTTTAATTTTCATGAAAGCTAAAAATTTTCATATTCTTCTTTGGTGCAATAGTGAAAACAATACATAATGGACAACACTTTTCGCAGTGTAAGTGTATATAGATCATGTATATATGTTGTGAATTGACCAAATGAGATGTTTGACAATACATATGGAGCTGAATCAAACAAAGTCTTATCATGCAGTTCAGCTGTTGCATTTATTCCACAGATACTGAAAAATGATATGCCATGGTAATTATTACAATGAATGCGAAATGATCACAGTAAAAGAATCAGTGGCCCTTTCAACATACTGTTTCAGCATTAACCTGCAGTGAGTGAAGAAAAACACAAAAATACGTAATGAGAATATGACATACTGTACCCTGATCAAGAGACACAACTACAATGTACCAGATGTAAGACATGTGTAAACAGCTAAGCTAACCCACTTGCCCTGAATCACAGAAATGCTTTAATTGCAACTACAAATCTCCAGTTTACTGCTTCCAGTGTATTCAGTACAAATTTAATGGACACCTCTAAGGCAATGAGGTTCCACAAGCGTACCGTTCAGAATAGTAAAAAGCCATTAACACTGGTGAACAAACCACTGGAATGCACCAAGTTAGCACAGAAAGATAGAAATGTGAAAATAAAATGGAACTGCATTTTAGGAAAATATGTAGTAAGGGTTTGGTTTGCAATGGAATGATTCACCATCAGTTCCAGAACAGGCCTTCTGTGTCGGCAGTACTGAAAATTAGCAATTCAAAAAAATGTGATTATCAATAATGTCACTTCAGCAAATACACTTCTTGTTTCTCTAATGCTGTTCCATCATTGAAGTGTAAAGCAGTGGGGGAAGTGAAGGCAATAAAAAGTAAAAAGCGAAGGGAAGTGAAATGAAGGGAAGTGGAGTGAAGGGAAGCGAGTTGTAGAGGTGAATAGCAAAGTAAAGTGAAGTGAAGGGTGGATAGGATAAGTGGGAGGGGGAAGAGACAGAGAGAGAGAGAGAAGAAAAGGAAAAAAAAAGGTGAAGTGAAATGGTGAGAGGTTCTCTAGGGCAGTGAAGGGGTTCATTATTTTGGAAATAAGTTTGGGGATGTGATAACCGTACTGTATCTAGTTTAGTGATGTGAGGGGAAATAGAATGATAGGAAATGTAAATGGGTTAAGCCAAATGAGAGGGTAGTGAAGTGTAACTGAGAGGAAGTGAAGTGTCGATAAGTGTAGTGAAGTGTAGTTTGGTGAAGTGTGGTGAAGTGTAGTGAAGTGTTGCATTGTATTGGTGGTACTAGTAACAAGGTGTCCACCATTATTATAAGACATATAGACAACAGGAAGTTTTTGCTTATATGTATTTTGCTATTATCACATTCTCTCATATTCTTTAGGTTCCTTTTTTATAAAAATATGGTTATAATTTATGTATTTTTATTGGAAGAGGCTATGTATTCTTATAGTTGTCTATGTATTCTTATTGTTAGTCTATGTATTCTTATCGTTGTCTATGTATTCTTAGACGTGGCTACCCTGATTGAGGTTTTTCCGTGCTTTTTCCTCATTTGTAAGGCAAATGCCAGGGTATAACTAGCCAAGACGGGGCACGGCCCGCACTCTCCCAAACTGTTGTGTTGTTCTATGTATTGTTTGTTTTGTGTTGTTCTGTGTGCTGTTTGTGTGTAAATGTGTACTGTACTACTGCCACTGGGTGACAACCCAATTGCAGTTAATAAATATATCGATATCTATATCTCTTGTTGATTCTGGCAATGACCTAACTTTCTTATACAAAATATTAATTCTGTATTCACCTGTCAGAACACACATAACATTCGTCTACAGTTATTTCATCTGCTAATTCCTCCTTGACTATAGTCACATCACACGGATCTTCCTCCTGTATATAAAAAAAGCAATGTATCATCAATACATAAAATTACAACATGAACACATATCAAATAATGTAAGATCAGTAATATTTACACATAACAATAAAATGTTAATTTGGTAATGAGAGTTACATGTGCCAAACTAAATCTGTCCTTGCAAAATCCTTTACACAAGGCATGCACCAAAAGAACACTCACTTTGTTGTATGCTTTCTTCTGGGTAATTCCCCAGCATCTGAATTTTATATGCCGACGTTTCGGAACACTCTGTCTGTTCCATCTTCATAGGCAGATAGGCATTCTTCATACCTATCCGCCTATGAAGATGGAACAGACAGAGCATTCCGAAACGTCGGCATATAAAATTCAGACGCCTGAGAATTATCCAGAAGGAAGTATACAACATTCAGAACACAACGAAAGTTTTAAATCAAGAAAACACTCACCTTGAATTCTTGTTTCACCTCAGTTGATTTAATCACTAGAGGATCCTGATCCCGATCCTCAGTTTCATCAAAGAGAGGGTCTTCATAGATAGGAGACCTATTCAGACTTTCAGTGTCTAAATCAGGTTCAACTTTGATTACTTCCATAGTATGCTGGGAACAATAATATTTGTGAGAATTAAGTACTTGAATAATACCATGCATCAGGTTCCACTTGAACTGCACTCATGTTGTCCTGCATGTAGAAAATATTTATACAATTTAATATACTCTAACACAAACAGAATACAACAACTTGTTAGTCTTTTGACTAGGTGTTATTATGTGTAAGCGCCGATGTGTCACTTACTCTAAATAATAACAATAAAACAAAACTCTAACACAATCACATTCATACCACTTACTGTAACATTTTTGTTCCATGCTAATTACGCCTACTGAACTGCAAAGGCAAGTGATTTTCCTATGTTGGTGCTAATAAGGAAAATGTTACTCATCAGGCAAGACAAGCACCTACATATGCTGACCCTGCAGACATACTCCAGCAAAGCTTTTGGAAGACCACCTGCAAAGAATTTCCTTTCATTCACATATTTATGTTGTGGGATTCCACCTTATATTCAGGGAATAGGAATCTCTAATTAATGGTAATTACTATACAATAAATATAGTCCACACAACAATCCTTTTGTTTTGATCAAAGCTGTATTACAACATGCTTCAGCCATTGTCAAGCAGTTTGTGTAAAATTAAAAGAAAAGTATGCAAATGTACAGTGCCACTATTAAATAAAATAAACAATGGTACCACAGTGTTTGCTGCAGAACAGAAATATTCTACTGTTAAATGTTAAAATCTTATTTATGTGCAAAATTCCATGTTCCTTAAGTTCGAAATTAATTTCTGAATATTCTCTCTCCATGTACTGTTGTATTTATCCATAAATTGGGTACTGTTCATGTATGTTTTATTCTAGTATGTCAGCATGAACTTTGTCCATGGTCCACAATTCTATTTTCTGTAATTATGTTGCACTTAACATGCAATGGGCATTTCTTATCATACCAATTTTTCATGTGCAATAACATGTTTCCTTATTTACTGCTCTATTGTCCATGTTTTCTTCATGGTGGATGTGTGGTTGGTGGAATGGATCATTACCTGATCTTCATTACAAAAATAGAAGTTCTTTGTCTATTAAATACATCCTTATGAATTCAGGACTATAAATGACTCTACAGCAAAATATTGTTGAAATGTATAGTACAAAATATAAAGAATGTTCACAAACAGTATAACAACAATACTGGACTTCATAAGCAAAATAAAAATGGGCTGAACCATGAATGAAACCGATCAATTAGCAAAAGAGAACAACTTGCCTTTGCCCTCATACTTGAAGGGAATGTGGGTCAGAAGGGCAGGGGCCATAAAGTATTAAGTGTAAGCTTTTTCACAGTTCCAAAATACATGTTGTTCAAACCTCTCTTTAATTACACCAACCAAATGCACAATATTTATTCATTATGTACATTTACTGTGTTTCTCCTACAGGTTATTGTGTTACATTCTCCATCATCAGTGAGAATTTATATGCCCTTTACTTAAAACCACATGCCATTATGCACGAGAATGCACAGAACAGAAAACTTCAAAACATGTTGCTCAGTACATAAAATACAATAGTTTTGTATTGTCATTCTCAGTACACACATGTACATACTTGTACCAACCAAAAATGTGTTTCACATTTGACATTTTCTTGAAAGTGAAGTTTGGACTGCGATCTTTCTGGTTATGACACGAAGTAATCTACTGTGTGATTACCAGTATTTCAGAGGAACCTTCTGCCTCCATCTACAGTAGCCCTACATCAACACATACTGTTGAATGTAATCTTTTGGGTTATGGCATGGCGTAGTCATGTACCTGGTTATAAATGTTTTTGAGAAATGTGCCGTCTGCATCTTTAAGGTAAAGGAGTCCCTGTGAATGCATCAGGTTCCTCTAAAACGCTGGCAACCATCCACCAAACTACATGTCAAAACCTGTATGAGGTACATGTGTTGCCCACAGAGTTCTACAATATAAATCAGTAGCAGGAACTTATCAGAATGTTTGAAAGCTTGGCTGAAGCCTGGAATGTGGTTACTACAATCAGTGAGCTGCTCCAGCTTCCATTATTTTCCACTGAAATACTTCACCAGTGAATGGCAATTTCCTTCTGCTGCAATTACAGAGAGAAGCACTGATGTGCCATCAAGTACTCTAAGTGATTTTGATATCATCTCCCATCAATATGCTGACAAATGTCATGGAATGGTTCACCATTAAATACTAACTTTCTGACATTTGTGAATTTGTTAAATTATGTGGGCAGGGTACATTTGCTTACCAGTGACTGTTTTCTTGGTTAGTTCTGAAAGTCTTCCTGTCATAACATACTGCATGAAAATGTTGACAATAATGGAAAAAAACAAATAAAAAATTTCGCATCTGAATTCGAAGACTTTATGTGCTTTTTCCATCTGTAATATAAGCGCGACTGGCGTATTCACTATGACACCATATTGAACACACAAACAAAATGACCATAACTACGAGACTTGTATTGAACTTATTTGTTTGATGCCCGCTGTTTTCAATTGACGTTATAGTTTTACGTGAAAGATCGCTGTAATAACAACCACCCAGTCCTTATTAATTAGGGCACCAATCCTTTTACTCATGACTAGTACAATTACATAGCTATACGACGGTGCAGAAATACTTTTTGCACTTACATGAGATATTGCATTGTGCCACGAAGTTGCACCACAAAAATCATTTAGTACATTTTCCATGACCGTGTTCAATAATTTCAACAATTTACACTTATAACCTCACACACTGACTAACGGAACGTAAGAATTGCATGACACATTAGAAGATACATGCCACACAGTCAGTATGTGGTTGGTATCATGGTAAAATCACGTTACATTAATTCTTACAACCTATTTCACATGAGTTACATAGGATGTGTTCACAATAATAACAATGAGCACGTAGCGTAAACTAATAAACACTGTACCACGGATTACTTCAATACAGCAGTTTTCTGTCACAGGCGAAAATAAATAATTTCTATACGATTCTCACGGTTGAATACGCGTGTATGGAATCTAGTATGCTGTGATAGGGTAAATAGGTGTTTGGAGCACGTTCTTCCGAAGTGGGATAATTTATATTTCTAAATATTGTCCACCACTCAATCACCTAAGGGTTCCAACGTGTGTTGTAAACTTATCTGTTTCCGTTGTCATGCGAGAGGGTGTAGAGGCACTTACTCTTTCGATTCTGACCGGCCATTGTCTTGGGCAACCTCAGTTTCAACACCTAATACAAACGCGCGTACCACCACATTTTTGCCTACCAGTTATGGCAGAAAACATGATGGGGAACTTCGTAATTACATGAAGATCTAAATCTACGGCGAAAAAAACGAACCGAAAACAAAACCATCAATTTTAAAGAGCATTCGAACCCATAAGGCCCAATGCACATTACCTGTCAACCACTGGCGCCATTTACGAAAGAAACGCGAAACTGACGGGGTTCAAAATCATACGCATAAACAATCTACATCATACCGGCCACCCATATGACTACCTAACCTGCTTGCTGATCAGGGTAATCCATATGGCCAACATTTCCACATAGGCTGGTTTCCATAAATTGTTCACACACACCCATGTTAGTCAATTCTTTGTAGTTCCTACATCTGGTGTTAGCACAATAAACAGAGATGACTAATAGGAGGGAGTGTAGTCAAAAACACAACTTGTTTAGGAAAGATGTTGTATTCTAAAAAAATGAAACTACAGGTTTCGACCTTTACTGGCCATCATTAGGTTTTCAAATTAATTAAGAAGAGTCTATATGAACTGTGTGACGGCATGTTGATGAAGAGATCTCTATGCATCAATCCCCTGTTCACTCTGTTTCTAGTGTAAATGCTATATGTAAACAATGAGACAGTTGTATCCAATCGGAAGTATGGAGATAGGGGTTTTCGTCCTGGGGCTGCATAAACTCTTGTGGCCGGGTCTTGCTATCGTGTTCGTCCTTTCTCTCTTTGAGGGGCCCCTTGTGTTGGCAACCTTGGTCGTTTCCTGTGGGGGTGAAGAGAAAATTGTGTATGAAATTACTGCGTGTCTTTTCATACACGATTTTCTTTTCACCCCCACAGGAAACGACCAAATCCACCAAGGTCAATGATACAAGGGGTCCCCCCAGAGAGAGAGAGAGAAAGGACGAACACGATAGCCAGACCCGGCCACAAGAGTTTATGCAGCCCCAGGACGAAAACCCCCATCTCCACACTTCCAATTGGATACAACTGTCTCGTTGTTTACAAATAGCATTTAAACTAGAAAGAGAGTGAAAAGGGGAATGATGCATAGAAATCTCTTCATCAACATGCCCTCATAGTTTATATAGACTCTTCTTAATTAATGTGGAAACCTGATGATGGCTAATAAAGGCCGAAACATGTAGTTTCATTTTTTAGAATACATCTTTTCTAAACAAGTTGAGTTTTTTACTACACTCCCTCTTATTAGTTACATACACAACGGGGATGACACACCTTAAAGAAACAGAGATGACACTGGACAAAACCATTCAGTTAACACTAGAAGCGCCAAAGGCGGTTAATTTGACCGCTGCTGACTTTTGACTATTTCTCTGAATCCGTGCATTGTTCTAAAGCGGCACGTTTTGACTTTTCATTATAGTGTCTACAATACGGGGCAGTCAAACTTTTCCGCATCTGGTACCTCTGGTACCATAGATTGAAGATGCTACCTTCAAACGCCAGGCGCGGTCATTTTGACCGCTGTCGTCCCATGTACTATTTCAAGGCCGTAGTTTTTGCAGTCGCCGTAGCGTGGAAAGGAGGGAACGGTCACGTAGTGATAACGTAACTGGACAGTGCCACTTCCGTTTAAGAGAGTCGGCAGTTTCGGCCAGGCCGCTGGAAAGGATGCATTGTCAACAAGCCCGTAACCTCGAACCTGACGAACTGTTGCGACAACTGCAGGACATTCCTGAAGATGAGTCTGATGCAAGTGATGATGATGGGGATGAGGATGAGGATTAAGAGCCACCCAAAGCTGCAATTGATTCGTCAAGTGACTGCGATGCGGAAGATACATCTAGACTGGAGGAAGAATTGAAGATGATGTGCAGCAACAAGTCATGCCTGCCATGAATGTTGGACAAGCAGGGTGCAGTACACGACGTAGAGGC
>Ga0209628_10003959_pt1 | contig 10554 bp, 9 predicted proteins | sample TergutCu122P4_FD_187285 | JGI IMG/M metagenome (GOLD analysis project Ga0209628, IMG submission 187285) | Cubitermes ugandensis P4 segment gut microbial communities from Kakamega Forest, Kenya - Cu122 P4 (SPAdes) (version 2) | ecosystem: Host-associated > Arthropoda: Insects > Digestive system >... | reverse complement strand
TACGCAGACCTTACGCCTCCGCCCCCTCCGCAGCATCTGCCCGTGTCGCGGATGTTCGCCATCTCTTTGAACTCGAGCTCCGGGATCTTCTTTATTACGTTTCGCGGTGCGTCATAAACTTTCGCGTGCCTCCCCAGATGGCACGGGTCGTGGTACGTCGCCTTCATCTTCAGCGGTTTCAATTTAAGGTCCTGCGCTGCCAGGAACTCGGACATGTGCAATACCTTGAACGGCATTTCCACGTACTTCGGATATTCTTCCTTGAACATCCTGAAGCATCCGGCGCATGACAGCACGAGGGTTTCAACGCCTTGCTTCTTTATCGCGTTGACGTTGTCTTTTATCATCTTCACGACATCGTCGTTATTCCAGCCGATCCTCTGCATCACGCTGCCGCAGCATTTGCAGTCCACGACCGTAGCATCGATCTTCAATTTTTTGAATATGGACATCACGGCATCCGCCGTCTCCGGCGTTCTGAACGATGCGGAGCATCCGGGATAATAACCGATCTTGGCGTTCTTCGGTTTTACTTTGAGCCTTTGCACCATTGATTCTTTTTCATTGTACGGGTTCCCGTTCTTCAGGACGCTGTCCACGACGGCTTTATGTTTCGGAAGTATGTGGCCATTTTTTACCAGATCCGCGCGGCATAGTTCGACTATCTCGACGACGTCAACTTTCGAAGGGCACCTGCGGACGCAATCCATACACGTGGTGCACGTGTAGATGCTCTCAACGACTGACTCATCGGCCGGTATGTCGCCGACGAGAAGGCCGTACGACAATATAACGCGGCCTCTTGCCGCAGCGGGGTCCCAGCGTATCGCCTTGAACGATGGGCATACGCTTTTGCAGAAACCGCACATCGTACAAACGTTAACAGCCTGTCTCACCTTTTCAAGGTTCTTGATCTTCATCTTTTCCATTATGCCACCTTCGGGATCGTTACGCTGCCGTCCATCAATATCAAGATGCGTGCGTTCGGCTTTTGCTTCAGCGCTTCGTTAACGGCATCGGCGACGTTATCGAACGAGCGCATGTTCGCCGAATTAATTAACTCTTTGTCCAAACCCGTAACGGCCCAGACGTCCGCCCATACCATGATCTCGGCCATCTTGGCCGCCTTGTGGTATCCTAATTTGTATTCTTTGCGCAGATTCTCTAAAACTATTTTGGGATCCTTTGACGACGACAGTTGCTGAAGGAACGTCGGGTGCCCTATGCCTTCCCTGCACTTCGACACCATTATTATTTTTCCTCCTTCCTTCAGCGCCCATTTGCCGTTGTCCAATGCCTTCTGCGATTGGTATAGGTCGACGTCCATCGGGTACGGCGCGACGGATATGACAACGTCCGCTTTTTCGGGAATTGGAACGGAAAATACTTCGTTGGCCCATCCGACGGCGGTGTCGAACGCTTTGTTCAATTCGCCGGCTGCGACCTTGTACACGTTCTGATGGCGGTCCAATACCATTTGAATTGAAAAAATCGATTTTCCTTTGATCACTTCGAGCGCGTCCATCATGTCCTCGTGCACCGGATTCCCTTTGAGGACGAGCGACTGCGCTTCCATGCTCATCGCAAGCTTGTGATTCTGTTCTATCGTCCTGTATGACGCTACGCCGGGAAGGAAAGATTTCCTTCCGCCGGTGTATCCGGCGAAATAATGCGGTTCCACGCTTGTTATTATCACAAGACGGTCGGCGTCAACGGCGATCTTGTTGACTTCCATGTCCGTTCCGTTCTTGGACCTTCCGAGGTGCACGCATTCGGACTTTTTCGCATCGTGCGATATTATGCGATCTTTCAAATTGTTATAATGCGGGCCGAAGACGAAATTGTACTCTTCGGGGGTCATATCCCTGTGCGTTCCCGTCGCTATCAGGTATCTTGCTTTGCGGAGGTCCATCCTTTTTGACAATGCGTCCAATACCTTCGCGGTGGGCGTGGGACGTGTACCGTCATTTACGATGAAAACAATATCTTTACCGCCCTTCAGGAACTCTTCCAGCGATGCAAAGCCTATCGGCTTGTCCAAAGCTTTCCCTATGACCTCGTCAGAGGGCCGGCATTTCACATCCTTCGGATAGAAAATGCCTATCATATTTTTCTCGTTCACGTCTATCTTCTGCTTCCCGTCTTTTCCGTACTTGATATCTATCTTCATCGTGCCGATATCATTAACGGGATTGTATTAATCGTTTACGTCCCCGCTTATCGTATAAACTGCGGCGTTGAAAGGTTTTTTTAATGCGCACGCCATCGGATGCCTGTGGCGTCGTTGAAAGATGTCGGGGAGCGTGCGCTCATTGACCGCATCGTTGGCAATATCAGAAGGTCATCGCACCTCGGCCCGGGTGACGATGCCGCATGCATAGACATCAACGGATCGAAGATCGTACTATGCACCGATGTTGTAACGTACGAAAGGCACATGGCCAAAGGGATGGCCATGGAAGAATTCGGCTGGCTTGCCGCCGCGGTGAATTACAGCGACATAGCGAGCATGGGCGCAAGGCCCGTCGGAATTTTAGCTGCCGTATCGCTTCCGCCGGAATCTGACGAGGAGGACCTTTACGATATCATGAACGGTATCGACAAATGCTCCGAGTTCTGTGATGCGGAAGTATTGGGCGGAGATACGAAGCCCGGTAACGGGTCCGTGTGCGGAACGGCCGTTGGGGTGTGCGATCATAAGGTGTTGACGCGCAGCGGAGCGAGGCCGGGCGATCTCGTCGCCGTCACCGGAGGGCTCGGGTCGGCGAGCGCCGGATGGTATGCCGCGCTGAACGGCATTAACGACAAAGATGCGCTGAGAGCCGTGAAACTTCCCGTTCCCAGAGTGAAGGAGGGTATGTTCCTTTCCTCGAACGGTATTGCGACGTCATGCATGGACATATCCGACGGGCTGTCGACAACGGCGGCGGCGATATGCAAAAGCAGCGGCGTCGGCATGGACATCGTATGGGAGTTCCTTCCGAAGGGGAAAGGCGTTGACAGAGTGTGCAAAAAGCTGAAGCTGTCGGATCGCCATTTAATGCTGAACGGCGGAGGCGAGTACGAGCTGATGTTCACATTCCCCGAAAAACATCTGAAACTTCTGCATTCCTCTGACATTGATATGTCCGTTATAGGAAAGGTCACCGAAGGGAATTGTCTGAATCTTATCACGGACGGCAAAGCGATAAAAATGGAGAACGAGGGCTATGAGCATTTCACCAAGGGTTGAGGCGCGATTCTACGGACGAGAGGGGGATGCGTACAGATGCGGGCTGTGCCCGCACAGATGCCTCATTCAGAAGGGCGGGTTCGGCAAATGCGGATCCCGGCGCGGCGATGATGATATACTCGTTGCGTACACGTACGGAAAAGTATCGTCGATCGCCGTCGACCCCATCGAAAAGAAACCGTTATACCATTTCCGTCCCGGCGGACGCGTATTCTCGATAGGCGGCGTCGGCTGCAACATGTCGTGCAAGCACTGCCAGAATTATGCGATATCCCAAAGCGCGTCCGGGAAGAAACGTGCGACGTATGAATCCCCGGAAGAAATTGTGGAAAGATTCAGGAAGGAACGCGTCGATATGATCGCGTTCACGTACAACGAACCGACGATATGGTTCGAGTACATGATGGACGTGATGGAGTGCGCTCCCGACGCCACTTACATTCTTGTCACCAACGGGTTCATCAACGAGGGCCCGTTGAGCGAGCTCTGCCAATACGTCACCGGGATGAACATTGACGTAAAAGGATTCACGGACAAATTTTACACGGAGGTGTGCGGCGGCCGTTTGGACGACGTCCTCAGCACGGCGGAGATCGCGTTCTCGCTGGGCGTTCACATAGAGCTTACGTACCTTCTGATCCCTGGGCATAACGATTCCGAGGACGAAGTGAAAGAATTCGTGAAATGGGTATTGGAATATCTTTCCGACGACGTCCCGGTGCATTTCACGAGATTCCATCCCGATAACACGATGAACGACGTTCCGTGGACATCTCCGGAGGCGTTGCTGAACGCGATGGACATGGCCTACGATATGGGATTGAAGAACGTGTACGTCGGAAATATAATATCAGAGGAAGGAAGCGACACCTACTGCCCGGAATGCGGCGCCGTCGTGATACGGAGGACCGGATATCTGATAAACACGGTGGGATTGGAAGGGCTCAGGTGCAAAGGCTGCGGAGAGCGGCTGTACATGGTCCGTTAGATCAGAAAGAAGACATTTCCGATGAACGCCGTGAATAGTACGGCGGCCGTTATCGGGACGATGAACGGAATTTTAGGGATCACCCATACCTTGCCGTCCTCTTCGTCACCGCCCATATGCCACACATATCCCGTTACGTTGTCAACGGGCGCCCTGTGGCCGAGGAACATGTTCGGCATCTTTGTGTCGCCGCGCATCACATTCCTGAATATCACCGGCATCATCGCAAGCACCGCGAACAAGGACGCATAGAACAGCACCGCGGCCGCGAACGGAAGCAGCAGCGGAAGGATCGATGACGGTACGCCGATCATCGGATATCCGAACAGTTCAGGATACGCGGGGAACGTCATCGCCAACGTTACCAAACATTTCACGTCGGCGCCGCCTTTGATGATACCTCCGAAATACATTGCGACGAAGACGATGAAACATAACGGAACGGAAAGCGAAGCCATTACGAAGGGGTCGTCGAAAGACGTTATCATCGGAATGACGAACATCGATGCCATCGCGGCGTAGAACAATGTGTTGCGGCTCTTTTTCCATTCCCTTTCATACAATACGTCGAACAGTATCATCGCAGATCCTATGCATACCGTCAGCCTTCCTGCCGTCATCATTTCCGATATCGCGGCGATGAGCATCGCCGCTATGCCCGCCGTTCCGACGATCATCCAATGGATATCCGAGACCTCGCGCGAACGGATGTCCTGCACCGACGCCGACATCAGGGCGGCCGTCGTCACGAGGATACATGCGGCCGTTATCGTTCCGTACATGCACCGAACTTTGCGTTCTCAGTATATCAAAAGATCAACTACATGTAGTCTAACTGCGGTCCGACCGCGGTCTTGTTGTGACGTGGCGCGGACCTGTTTTGACCGATTTTTAAGGAATATACATATATCATAGAAGATTTTACAGGTGTTAATGCTCAGGAAGAGAACGGCGTTGATCTTTGCTTTGGCACTCGTCTCCGTGATGGTCGCGGTGCCGCTGTTCTCCGACACTGCGCAGGGCACCCCGGCATTGGACGTTGAGATCTCTTTCTCGCCGGGCTCTTACGGTGAGCTGAACCTTCAGCCCGGGGAGAGTGCGAAGGTCATCATAACCATGAGGAACAACTCGGCCGACCTGCGCAACGTGGAGTTCATAGGGGTAGACTTCGAAGGGAAACCTCTGAACGCCACAATAAATTGGGATTCCCCTCTTGCCGAGCTTGACGGCATATCGGAACTGAGTTCGCACCGGACGCTTACCGTGACCGTCAATGCCGAGAGATATATGGGCTCGTCATCCAACATCACTGCCACATTCCGGTTCATTGTCTCGGACCCCTCCGTGACGTACGACCCGTCCGACCCTTCGACAGGCAAGGAGTGCACGCTGACCAAAACGGTGAACGTAAAATCCATGAGGGCATCGGAGAACCAATACAACAAAATAATGGGCATAATCATCAATCCCCTTCCGGCGCCTTTTGACACCGCTGTGTACGCAACTGCGGTGACATTCGTCATATGGCTTGTCATTGCGGTATTCGCGGCATTCCTGATAATACCCAAAGTGTTCATGCCGATAATATTCAAAAAGAAGGAAAAGGAGAATCGGAAGATATTCTACAAGAAGATACAGCTGCCTTTGTTCGTAATGGTCCTGCTGTACGGCCTTACCGTATGTTTATCGGTGCTCGGCGTGGGAGAGTTCATCATAAGCACCGCCACCATGCTCGTGAACATCGTCTACATATGCCTCGGCGCGTGGATAGCCATCAAAGTTCTGGCAGCGGTGCTTGACATGTGGGAGAAGCGCGCGAAGGAGGAGGACGAGGAAGAGTATGATGTCCGCGATTCGCTGTCCCCGCTGTTCATGATGCTTGGAAAGATAATAGTCGGAATGGCAACTGTCGCGGCCATACTCGGCGTGCTCGGATTCGACCTTATGATAATCGCGACCGGAGCGGGCATCATCGGTCTCGCGATCTCATTCGGCGCACAGAGCACACTGGCGCAGTTCTTCGGCGGAATAACGTTACTTGTGAACCGCCCGTTCAGGCCGGGCGACCTGATACGGCTTGACAACGGGACCGATACGTTAAGGGTGCTGAACGTCGGGTTCATGATGACCACATTCAGGAACTGGGCGAACTCCGAGATATTTTCAATGCCCAATCAAAAGGTTGTATCGTCGACGATAATAAACGTCACGGCGGAATCTCTCGCATTCCGCATCGTTGTTCTCGTACGTGTTCCGTACGGCACTGACGTGGCGTTGGCGAAGAGGCTTGCTCTCCAGGCGATGACCGAACATCCGAGGATACTGCAGGACGGCTCCGAGGAGATCCCGAAGGTCAGGTTGGAAGAATTCTCCGAATCGGCGCTGACGATACGCGTCAGCGGGTTCGTGGACGACTTCGAGGATCACCGTTCGATCGCGGGCGAGATACGCGAAGCGATATACACAAAGTACCGCGAGAACGGCATCGCCATCGCGATACCGAAGATGGACGTCTACATAAAGGACCCGAAGGGCGGGGAAGAGAAGATTTGAACCCTTTAAATTCCTTAAATCACCAATCTTTTGTGAAAATATTCCGATATTACTTATGGTGCGCCTCAAAACACTGAAAAGAATAATTTTCTGTTTTCGTTGCGCGGCTATTGTTTTCGGAGGCATTAAATACAATTGTTACTCTTATCCGAACCGATATTACGAAAACAGGAAAATGGGGGTCTTGCAATGGATGATCTGGATGAAAACATAATCGAGGTGCTCAAGAAGGATTCCCGGCGTCCGTTCGTCGAGGTCGCGGAACACCTCCAGGTATCGGAAGGAACGATCAGGAGCCGCGTGCGGAAGATGATGGACGACGGTGTGATCAAGGGTTTCACAATTAAGACGAGCTCGCGCAACGTCAAAGCGATGGTGGAGATACGCGTGGACGTGAATACGGATACCGATGCCGTTGCAAAGACGCTCGCGGCCCAGGACGGTGTCACGGAAGTTTACGAAGTTACCGGCGATCAGGACATTATCGCGATCGTGGACGTGGAATCGTCGCAGCAGCTTAACGATATAATAGAGCGCGTGAGGCGCTACGACAATATCCTCAGCACGCGCACAAGGCTCATACTCAAGGAGCATTTCGGTGGTTGACTTGTTCAGAGGCACGATCACCGCAATAATCACGCCGTTCAGGAAGGACGGGAGCATCGACGAGGATGCGCTCAGGCGTTTGATCTCATTTCAGGAGAGCAGCGGCGTTGATGCGATAGTGCCATGCGGCTCCACCGGGGAATCGGCGACGCTGTCGTTCGACGAGCATGTGCGCGTTGTGGAAATTGCGGCGGATCAGGTGAAAAGGATAAAGGTCATTGCGGGCGCGGGAAGCAACTCCACGGCAGAGGCGATATTGCTCAGCAAGCGCGCCGAGAACGCCGGCGCCGACGGCATACTGTCGATATCGCCGTATTACAATAAACCGACGCAGGAAGGCATATTCAGGCATTACGAGGCGATCTCGTCATCAATAAGGATACCGCTGATCGTCTACAACGTCCCTGGAAGGACGGCCAGCAATATAACGTCCGATACAACGCTGCGTTTATCCGGGCTCCCGGGGATCGCAGGGATAAAGGAGGCGAGCGGGGACCTTGACCAGGTGCAGCGCATAATCAGCGGAAGGCCGAAGAACTTCTCGGTGCTTTCCGGGGACGATGTGCTGACGTACCAGATAATGAAGATGGGAGGCAACGGTACGATATCCGTTGCATCGAACTGCGTCCCGGAACGCGTTGTGAAAATGGTCTCGCTCTGCGCATCGGGTGCCGTCGACGGCGCAGGGAAGATGCATAACGAATTGTCGCCGTTGTTCGGAGCGCTGTTCTGCGAGACGAATCCGATACCCATCAAATACGTAATGGCAAAGATGGGCTACGGTTCCGGCGCGCTGAGGCTTCCGCTCACTTCGATCACGGAAAAGAACCGTGCGAACGTTGACACCGTGTTAAAAAATTTCGGGTTGTGACAGAATGATCAACATAGCTTTGGGAGGCGCTACCGGCAAGATGGGAAGAACGGTATGCGACATGATTCAAAAGAGTAATGATATGAAACTCGTCGGCGCGATGATAGACCCGCGCGAAGAGGCTTTCGGCAAGGAGATCTATCCGGGGATCGTCGCCATGGGGCCGGACGATCTTAAGAAAGTGGTAAAGAACGCCGACGTTTACGTGGACATCACGGCGCCGAAGGCCGCCGCCGCCATCATCGATAAAATTCCCGCGCTGGGAGTGAACATGGTGATCGGCACCACGGCGATACCGGAGGACGCGATACAGAGGATGAAAGATGCCATATCAAAGAACAGGACGTCAGCCGTCCACTCAGCGAACTTCTCGGTCGGCGTGAACGTGTTCTGGAAGATGTGCGAGATCCTCGCCGGGTCGCTGAAGGGCTACGATATCGAAGTGGTCGAGATGCACCACAACCAGAAGATAGACGCTCCGTCGGGAACTGCGATGGAGGCGGCGAAGAGAATTAAAAAGGTGGTTGACGCCGATAGTATCATTTTCGGCCGCGAGGGGCTCACCGGCGCGAGAAAGAAGGAGATATGCGTCCACTCGCTGCGCGGCGGAGACGTCGTCGGGGACCACACAGTGATATTCGCCGGCTCCGGCGAAGTTATGGAACTGAAGCACAAGGCAGGTTCACGCGATGCGCTGGCGAAGGGGTTCGTGGAAGCGATACGCTGGGTGTACGGAAAGAAGGATGGAAAGGTTCACAGCATGAGCGAGGTGCTCGGATTATGATCACAGTTTTAAAATTCGGAGGCACCAGCGTAGGCTCCGCGGAAGCGATGCTCAGGTCGGCGAAGATAATAGCCGAAGGCCCCGGCGGGCGTGTCGTCGTCGTTTCGGCGATGTCCGGCGTTACCAACCATCTGATACAATTCCTTGAATCCGGGGGCAGTGCGCAGGCGGACGATGCGTTGGCGTTGCTCGTCAAGAAGCACACGGACGTTGCCAATACGCTGCTTTCCGGAAAGCTGCTGAAGGATTTCACGAAGGAGTTCGACAACAGGATAAACGCGCTCAGGGCGCTCCTCAAAAACAAGGATGCGAGGAACGACCCGTTCTTCAATGACGACATATCGTCGCGAGGGGAACGTTTATCGGTGCTCCTTTTATCATACGTATTGATGAGCATCGGGCGCGAGTCCGTAGCGTTAACGTCGGAAGAGGCGGGAATATACGCCACCGGCGCCCCCGGGCAGGGCACCGCCGATCTGCAGAAGACGTCGGCCAGCCTGATGATGAATGTTCGGCCGCTCATTGCAAAGAACATTATACCGGTGATCACGGGATTCTACGGTCGCAACGAAGAAGGCAAACCGTTAACGTTCGGGCGCGGAGGCTCCGATTATTCGGCAGCCGTCGTAGCCAACGGATTGGATGCCGACATGTTAGAGATATGGACGGACGTGGACGGTTTCATGTCCGCGGACCCCCGCGTCGTTCCCGAAGCCATCGTGATCGACGAGATGAACTTCGGCGAGGCGGCCGAGCTGGCGTACCTCGGTGCGAAGGTGCTTCACCCGAGAACGATAGAACCGGTAAGGATGAAGCACATCCCCGTAAAAGTGAAGAATTCGTCAAGGCCGGAACGCCCGGGAACATTGATACATCACTTGAGGGCGCCGAAGAACGAAATGCTGAGAAGCGTCGCAATGAAGGCGGACCTTTCCATAATCACGGTAAGCTCGTCGGAGATCGCGTACCGCCCCCGGATGGTGGCAAGGATAATAGACAAGATAGCCGACGCCGGCGTCATCGTTTATGCGATATCGACGTCATTATCAACGGTCGCGCTACTGATACACAACCTTGACGTGAAGGAGACGCTAAAGCACCTGAACCTTTTGGACCCGACCGACGTTGAAAGGATAGACGTTAAGAGCAACATGGCATTGATATGCGCCGTCGGCGACGACCTGCTGAGACGGTGCGGCGTGTCCGCCGAGATATTCGGCGCCGTTTACGAAGCGGGCGCCAACGTCGAACTGATATCCGAAGGAGCGTCTGACGTTTCGTTGAATTTCGTTGTGCCCACAGACATGGCGATAGGCGTTGTCCGGTCGCTGCACAGGAAGTTCGTTGGTGGATGAGATGCGCGAATTCGATAACGACAAAGGAAATATGATATTCGGCGGCGCGCGCGCCGCAGATCTGGCCGATAAGTTCGGCACGCCCGTTTACGTAACGGATGAGAATATTGTAAGAGAAAATTACAGGCGCGTGTACAACGCGTTCGCCAAGCATATGAGAACGCG
>Ga0209628_10003958_pt1 | contig 10555 bp, 10 predicted proteins | sample TergutCu122P4_FD_187285 | JGI IMG/M metagenome (GOLD analysis project Ga0209628, IMG submission 187285) | Cubitermes ugandensis P4 segment gut microbial communities from Kakamega Forest, Kenya - Cu122 P4 (SPAdes) (version 2) | ecosystem: Host-associated > Arthropoda: Insects > Digestive system... | reverse complement strand
ACCTCTTTTACGACTGCCGGACCGGTAACGAACATGTAACTGGTATGACTGACCATAAACACAAAATCGGTCAAAGCCGGCGAATAGACGGCTCCACCTGCGCAAGGTCCCAAAATCACGGATATTTGCGGAATAATCCCCGACGATTGGATAATGTTGTGAAAAATAGAGGCATACCCGCTCAAACTTGCCACGCCCTCCTGTATGCGGGCGCCTCCAGAGTCGAGCATTCCAATGATAGGAGCGCCCATTTTCAGCGCCATTTCCTGCACTTTGGTGATCTTTCGCGAATGAACCACTCCCAATGAGCCGCCCATAATGGTAAAATCCTGTGCGTATGCAAAAACAAGCCTGCCATTGATTTTGCCATGACCAACAATGACGCCGTCGCCATATTTCCTGTCAATTTTGCCAAACTCTACGGGAGTGCTTGCAGGTGTTACGAAAGCGTCAATTTCCTGAAAACTTCCCTTGTCAAAGAGAAGACTTATTCTTTCCCAAGCGGTGAGTTTGCCCTTCGAATGTTGCTTTTGGGCTTGTTCAGGGCTATATTGCTTTTTAAGCGCCGCCTGTCTTTCAATAAAGGTTTTATTACTTTTTACGGATAAATCCATGAGATATAATTTTATTGGGGCAAAAATAGAAAATCTTGACGATTTACAATAATTGGCCGTCAAAAAAGTACAATAGGAATTACCATGAAGCAAAAGCCTCGTTGTAAATATCTTCCATCAGTTCCTTGAGAATATCCCCCACCAATTGGCCTTCGACAGTGCTCAACGAGGTTCCGCGGGCAAATTCCTGATAGCGGGAAAATGACTTATCGTAATTTTTTTCAGCATCTAATTCGTTAGTAAATTTTACCTTTACGGTGACAGTCAACCTGTCTTTTTCAGCTGTTCCTGAAGCGGTAACCTGTTGTGGTTGAATGGTGTATCCTGTGATTTGTCCTTCAAAAGTCACATCTGCATTGCTGTTGACCAATCTCAAACTTGAACTGCTCTGAATTTTGTCTTTCAGAGCGTCGGTCATTTCAGCGCTCAGTCTGGGGTTGACGTCATCCGCACGGTTTTCGAAATAAACTACCTGGCAGGTTTTAGCGTTTCCTATGGACGCACCTGACATGTTAAATGTGACACTCCCGCAGGAGTAAGCAGCGTATAACATTAAAATGGCAGCGATAATTTTTTTCATTCCAGATTATATTCTTTAATTTTACGATAGAGGGTTCGTTCGGAAATACCCAATTCATGTGCGGCATTCCGGCGGCGACCATCATGTTTTTCCAATGCTTTTTTAATCAGTTCGGCTTCTTTATCAGAAATCGAAAGCGATTCGTCATAGATTTCTTCGGTATCCTCAATTTCCATTCCCTTTTTCGACGCAGCGGCTGTTTCGTAGGATGTATGAGGAGGGCTTTGCGTGATAATATCTACCTTGCCAAACGGTTTACCGAATATTTTGTTTTCTACGGATGCGTCGTCCTTCCTTATTTCAGCGATAAGTTTTTTCAGTTCGTTCACATCATTGCGCATGTCGAACAGTATCTTGTAAAGTATTTCGCGTTCCGTAGCAAAAGAGGCGTCGTCTGTTTTATGGTACAGCGCCGGCAAATGCGGTGCTTGACCGGGCAGGTATTGCCGCAGTATGTCTACATTGATGTCACGAGGATGCTCAATGACGGAAATCTGCTCCGTGATGTTCTTTAACTGGCGGATATTTCCGGGCCAGTAGTAGGATGATAGTATTTCCTGCGCTTCAACATCGAGTTGTATCGCCGGCATCCGGTATTTTTCGGCAAAGTCGACCGCAAATTTTCTGAACAGAAGATAGATATCATTGGGGCGTTCGCGCAGTGGTGGCACAGTGATGGGAACCGCATTCAACCGGTAATACAGGTCTTGACGAAATTTGCCGCGCGCAATGCTTTCCGTAACATTGACATTGGTTGCAGCAATCACTCTGACGTTGGTTTTCAAGACTTTCGACGAACCAACCTTGATAAATTCGCCGGTTTCGAGTACGCGTAACAGCCGTACCTGCGTTGCCATAGGTAATTCAGCCACCTCGTCAAGAAAAATGGTGCCCCCGTCGGCCACTTCAAAATAACCCTTGCGATTATCCGACGCTCCCGTAAACGATCCCTTTTCGTGACCAAAAAGTTCCGAATCAATGGTTCCTTCGGGTATGGCGCCGCAGTTCACTGCAATATACTGCCCGTGCTTGCGAACGCTGTTCTGATGGATGATTTGCGGAAAAACTTCCTTGCCCACACCGCTTTCGCCGGTGATCAAAACCGACAAATCAGTAGGGGCTACCTGTATGGCAACATCAATAGCCCTGTTTAGCATCGGGCTGTTGCCAATGATGCCAAAACGCTGTTTTATTTTTTGTACTTCTTCCATGAAATGCTACAATGCTATGCCGCCTTCAACTTATTTGCCGTTACCCTGTCGAGTTTTTCACAGGCCAAATCGCGTGTGATGGTGATTTCCTTTTCGCTGGTGGAGGGGATATCGAACATGATATCGGTCATGATGACTTCGCAGATGGAGCGGAGGCCGCGGGCGCCGAGTTTAAATTCTATGGCTTTATCCACAATCAGGTCGAGCACATCCGGATGGAAATGGATTTTGACGCCGTCAATTTTGAAAAGTTTTTCGTATTGTTTGACCAGCGCGTTTTTGGGATCGGTGAGTATGCTGCGTAAAGTCTCCCGGTTGAGCGGATTGAGGTAGGTGAGCACCGGCAAACGACCGATAATTTCAGGTATCAGTCCGTATGCTTTCAGATCTTGAGGAGCGATGTACTGCATCAGGTTGTCGCGGTCAATCTGGTCGGTTTCCTTTGCGCTGTTATAGCCAACCACGCGCGTATTGAGGCGTTGCGCTATTTTCCGTTCGATACCGTCGAAAGCGCCGCCACAGATAAACAGGATATTTTTGGTATCAATGGAAATCATCTTTTGTTCGGGATGCTTGCGGCCGCCTTGCGGAGGTACGTTCACCACCGATCCTTCAAGCAGTTTGAGCAGACCCTGCTGTACGCCTTCGCCCGAAACATCGCGGGTGATGGACGGATTGTCGCCTTTTCGGGCAATCTTGTCCAACTCGTCAATAAACACAATGCCCTTTTCAGCGGAATCCACATTGTAGTCGGCGGCCTGCAGCAGGCGCGTGAGGATGCTTTCCACATCTTCGCCCACATAACCTGCTTCTGTAAGTACTGTGGCATCGACAATACAGAACGGAACATGCAACATTCGCGCGATGGTGCGGGCAAGTAAGGTTTTACCAGTTCCTGTTTCGCCCACCAGAATGATGTTGGATTTTTCAATTTCCACATCATCATCCATTTTTGCATGTTTGGGCTGCATCAACCTTTTGTAATGATTGTACACAGCAACAGCAATGTATTTTTTTGCCTCGTCCTGCCCGATGACGTACTGGTCGAGAAACTTCTTGATCTCAACCGGTTTCATCACTTTCACATTACCCAGATCCAACTTGCCCTGTTTCTTCAACTCTTCGCTGATGATCTGGGTAGCCTGTTCCACGCAATTTTCACAGATATAACCGGATATCCCGGCGATCAGGACATTCACGCTACGACGGTCTCTACCGCAAAACGAACAACGGTCAATATTATTTCTACTCATCATTTTTTCTGCCTTATCAGGATTTCGTCCAAAAGTCCGTATTCTTTGGCTTCAGCGGCCGACATCCAGTAATCGCGGTCTGAATCCTTTTCGATTGTTTCGATAGGCTGTCCTGTATGTTCGGAAAGAATGGCATACAATTCCTTTCTCAATTTGATGATTTCCTTGACGGTGATTTCCATATCGATGGATTGTCCCTGCATTCCGCCCGACGGCTGATGGAGCATCACGCGCGAATGCCTCAATGCCGAGCGTTTGCCCTTGGCGCCTGAAGCAAGGATGACGGCAGCCATAGAAGCGGCCATTCCCGTGCAGATGGTGGCCACGTCGGACGTTACCCACTGCATGGTGTCGTAAATGCCCAGCCCTGACTGTACCACGCCTCCCGGCGAGTTGAGATAAATCTGTATGTCCTTGTGGGGATCGCTCGAATCGAGAAACAGCAACTGCGCCTGCAGGATATTGGCCACATCATCGTCGATGGCAGCGCCAAGGAAAATGATACGGTCCATCATCAACCGCGAAAAAACGTCCATCGACGCCACGTTCAGTTGACGTTCCTCAATGATGGTCGGCGAAATATAACCGTTGGTAAACGTCTGGTAACGATGCAGGGTCATACTGCTGATTCCGGCATGTTTTACTGCGTATTTCTGAAATTCATTCATATTTTACTTGTAAATTATTAAAGTCGTCAAAACTAATCTCTTGAATAATCGCATCCACTTTTTCGTGAATTTTGTATGCAACCTTGGTCTGAAGCACTTGCGATGCCATATCACGGATGCCTTTTTCATCCTTGAGTTGATTCATTGCATAATTGGTCAGGTCTTCTTCTGAAAAATTACTGATTCCATACGAGGAAAGTTGTCTTCGCACCATTGATTTCGCAAAGTCGATGATTTCATGTTCTTCAACTTTCAGTTCGTTTTCTTTGGCGATGGCGTTTACGATGATTTCCCATTTCATCGTTTTCAGAAATGCGGGAAATTCTTTTTCTAAAGTTTCCTCGTTGAGGTCTTTGTTGGATGACAGCAACCACTTTTTCAGGAACTCTTCAGGTAATGGCGGATTAATTTTTTCCATTAAGTAATTGCGCGCATCTTCGCTGAATTTAACCATACTCCTTTCGCCATACATAAATTCAATATTTCTCCTGATCAGGTTTTCAAATTCTTCAAAACTGGAAACCTTTCCTTCGCCAAGCACCTTGTCAAACAATTCCTGATTTACTTCCGCATCGACGAATTTTTGTATGGATTTCACGGTGTACCTGAAAAGCGGGGAAGTGATTTCGCCCACTTCAGCCTTGTCTTTCATTTTCAGAATCGAAGCGATTTCCCAATCGTTAGCGAAAGTTTCCGGAAGATTGAAAACAATCTCATCGCCTGCTTTGGCATTTTCAAACGGCTGCCTGTGTTCCACGCCCGAAGTCATCAAAAGCAGCGAACTGTCTTCGGCCGACAATCCATCCTGCAACGGTTGACCGTCGTCGCCCAGTTGAACGATATCGCCTGTCAGTTTTTCCTTGAAATCAACTACTTGATCAAGATCTACAAACTGTCCGAAACGCCGGGCATAGTTTTCAATATTGCTATTGACAATTTCCTGGTCTACAGTAATCTGATACTTTGTGATCCGGTCTTCCTTCGACAGGTTGACTTCGACATCAGGTGACAAACCCATTTCGAAATCAAAGATAAAATCGTTACCGATTTCCAGGTCCAAATCTTCTTCCCGTACTCTTGGCAACGGTTCGCCCAACAATTTCAAATCTTGTTCCTTGATGTAGTTTTGCAACGATTCGGAAACCAACTTGTTGATTTCATCAATCAAAACAGCCTTCCCGTACATCTTGCGTATCAAACCTTCGGGAACTTTACCCGGCCGGAAACCCGGCATATTGGCTTTTCGGCGATAGTCGCGCAAAACTTCGCCAACTTTTTCTCCATAATCGTCATTCCCAACCTGTACGGATACTACAATGTTGAGATTATCGATCTGTTCTTTGTTGATGTTCATTTACTTACGTATAATATTGATATGTACAAAATTGAACGCAAAGGTAATAGTAATTTTTAAAAAAACTAATTTGTTTTATATTCATACTTCACCGATGCTAATTCATGGTTTGCCTTAACTATTTTTTTCGCCAGATCGGCCTTGAATTCGACAATTTTTTTCATCAGATTTTCGTCGGCTGTCGCCAGAATCTGGGCGGCAAGGATTCCTGCATTCTGAGCACCGTCCAATCCAACCGTAGCCACCGGTATTCCGGGAGGCATTTGCAGAATGGAAAGAATCGAATCCCATCCGTCAATCGAGATCGATGCTTTGATAGGTACGCCGATCACCGGTAGCGGTGTCAGCGCTGCTATTACGCCGGGCAGATGCGCAGCGCCGCCTGCCCCTGCAATGATGGCGCGAATGCCGCGACTATATGCGCCACGCGCAAAATCCATTGCCTGCTGCGGCGTGCGATGCGCTGATAATGCGTTCAGTTCAAACGGTATACAGAAATCGTTCAAGATTTTTGCCGCTTTTTCCATGATGGGCAAATCGGAGGTGCTGCCCATAATTATACTAACTTTTGCTTCCATTGAAATTTTAATTAATTTTGGCGCGAAATTAATAAGTAATTTTAAAATTGAAAACAATTTCATTACTCGACCAAAAATTCAGGATGAGTATCAGCCGTCAGCAGGTACGCTCCAGTATTGAACAGATTGCCGATCGCATCAACAGCGACTATGAAGGCAAGGAAATCCTGATCATTGCGGTGCTCAACGGTGCATTTATGTTTACAGCCGAACTGGTGCGCAAGTTGAAACCATTGTGCCGCATCTCTTTCGTGAAAGTAGCATCGTATCAGGGCGATACTACCCAAGGAATCGTCAGGGAACTGATTGGCCTGAAAGAAGACCTGAACGGGAAACACGTCATTCTGGTGGATGATATTGTGGATACCGGTTTCACGCTGGCGCATATCATGAAACAGATCAAAACCAACTACAAACCGGCCAGTGTCGCTGTGGCGAGTTTGCTGTTCAAACCGCAATCCTATCGCAAAAGTATTGCAATTGATTATGTGGGATTGGAAATTCCCAATGATTTTGTAGTGGGCTGGGGATTGGATTACAATGGTTACGGACGTAATTTAGAAGATATTTATGTAATAATAGAAAAATAATGTTAAATATTGTATTATTTGGCGCTCCCGGCGCAGGCAAAGGGACGCAGGCCGTTATGCTGGCCAAAAGACACGAGTTGGTGCATTTGTCAACCGGCGATATTCTCCGTAAGGAACTTGCCGCAGGTACCGATCTGGGAAAACAGGCCCAACAGTTCATGGAAAAGGGAGAATTTGTCCCTGACGAAGTAGTGATTGGCATGATCCGCTCACAGATTGAACAAAATCCTGACGCTAAAGGGTTTATTTTCGACGGCTTCCCGCGAACCACAGCGCAGGCCGAAGCGCTCGACAGGATGTTGAACGAAAAAACGATGGAAATCACTTCGATGATCGCCCTGGAAGTCGAAAACGAAGAATTAGTCAACCGCCTGATGAAACGCGGCGAAATGTCAGGCCGCGCCGACGACCAGTCGTTAGACGTGATCAGCAACCGTATTGAAGTGTATCATCAGAAAACCAAACCGCTAATCGGGTATTACGATGCACAGGGAAAGTACACCCCCATCAACGGCGTAGGCGAAATCATGGAAATTTTTGAGCGGTTGAGCCAGTTTGTGGGGAGTTTGTAATAATTTTCAATTTTCCTTCCGACGGTTCTTTGTAGGCATTTGTAGCGATAAAATATTCAACCTGTCAAATTCCTTTTCAAATTCCAATTGATGGGCGATTTCACGCGCTTTGTCCCTGAATTTGTTGATTCCTTCTTCGCCTTCTCTGACGATGATTTTTTCCAATTTATCTTCGATGTATTCGATGGGAAAGGTTTTTGATTCGCCTCCTTTTTTTCTTGAAGTTTGCATATTTTCAAGGAACCATCGCCATTCCGAAGAGATGTAAATTCCATCCAGACTGATATCCGACGATAATGCAGGTTTACCTTCCATTACATTGAGTGTAATGCCTTTATAATCGGTTATTTTTTTGGAATAATTACTTGTAATGAAAAAGTTTCCTGTTTCTGTCGGGCGAAGTTCTGATGCGCTTCTGTGACTGATCACAGCATCGGGAAATCGCCATTTGAGTATGTCAATAAGATGACGTTTAATGATATATTCTTCCGAATCACGAAAGTTGGGAGTATACATCCGGGGCGCTATCTTTTTTATCCTTCCTTCTTTCTCTGCCTTAGAGATTTGATTGGAAATGCTTTTGTTGGAAGAAGAAAAAATAATTTCCCGTTTGAAATTTATGGAATCCATCGGAATTTTTTATATGATACAATTCAATTTGAGTGCAAAATTAGGAATTTTTTCCATTATAACTTCTTTTTTATGGAATTTTTTCCATTATGAATCAGATTTATTTTCTTGTAAAGTATCTTGGATTTTCAACAAAATCTTATATTTGCGAAATTTTTCAAAAAATTGTATCTTTGTCAAAAAAATAACATCATCATGAATGCAAAGAATTTCAAACGGTTGCCTTACGGCAATACCAATTTCGAGAGTGTAATGTCAGAAAATTATGCTTATGTGGACAAGACCAAGTTCATTGAACTCTTGGAAAAAGAGAGCAATAAAAGCCAGTTCTTTATTCGTCCGCGCAAGTTCGGCAAAAGCCTGTTTTTTTCCATGTTGTCGTGTTATTATGACATGCTTCGCGCCGACAAGTTTCAGGAATTGTTTGGTGAATTGTACATCGGCAAAAATCCTACGCCTCGAAAAAACGGTTATGCGGTTATGGAGTTCGATTTTTCTGGACTTGATACGACAAGTCCAGATAATTTTATCAAATCATTCAAACAAAACGTACAACGCACTGTATGTTATTTTCTTGAAAAATACAAATCTATTTTTCCGCGAGCCATGGAATTGATAGAAGCAATAACCCGCAACGGAGAAGGAATAGGTTCGCTTCGCACGGCAATCGACACGGCGATGATTGCAAATATAAAAATTTTCGTTATCGTTGATGAATACGACCATTTTGCCAATGACTTGATTGCTATGGGAGTTGAAGACGTATATAAAAAGATGGTGCAGGCAAACGGTATTGTACGCGACTTTTACGAAACGCTAAAAATTGGCGCCAAAACAGCGATTGACAGAATTTTCATTACCGGTATTTCGCCCGTGATGCTCGACGACCTTACAAGCGGATTCAACATAGCCGAAAACCTGACCCTTGAAGAACGCTACAACAATATGATGGGATTTACCGTTGAGGAAGTTGAACAATTGATGGACATAACAGGGGTAAACCGTGATTTTATCAATGTGGACATGCAATGGTATTATAATGGCTATCTTTTCAATAAAGATGCTACCGACAGGGTTTACAATCCATCAATGATGCTTTATTTTTTCAAGCAAATTAACGAAAACCGGAGAGTCCCCGAAAAAATCATCGACGACAATCTGAAAACCGATTACGGACGTTTGCAACGTCTCACTCAAAATGAAACCAATCGAGAAATGTTGTTGCAAATACTCAAGGATGATGGCATCGTGACCAAAATTCATTCAAAGTTTTCAATTGATGCGCTTTATCGCGACAAATATTTTGTATCGTTGCTCTTCTACATGGGCTTGCTTACTATCGACAAGCCGACGATGGGAAGTGTTCAATTACGAATTCCAAACTATTCCATCAAGACTGTATTATGGGAATATATCATGGAGTTAGCGCAGGAAAACGCAGGATTCGCCATCAATACCGAAGAACTCGAACGGTCAATTAGATTTTTAGCGCTTGATGGACAGGCAAAACCGTTCATAGAATACGTAAGTCGAAACATTTTCAACAAACTTTCTAATCGCGACCTGAAACAATTTGACGAAAAATATATCAAAATCATGCTACTGGAAGCGCTGTTCCAAAGCAATGTTTATGTACCGGTAAGCGAGAAAGAAACCAACACGGGCTACATTGATATCTACCTGATGCGCAGCCCGCTATTGCCCGAAGTGAAATATGAATGGATTTTTGAACTCAAATACTTCAAGGCAAGTAAAAAACCTACAGATGCTGACAGAAAAGATGCGCAAAACCAATTGCAGAACTACAGCGGTTCTCATGTAATGAAAGACCGTAAAGATTTGAAAAAGGCAGTGATACTGTTTATTGGTAAAAACAAATATGAACTGTACGAAAATTGAACCATGTTCCACCATTACCTGAAAATCGCCTTCCGTAATATGCGGAAATACAAAAACCAGACGCTCATCAGCGTGATTGGTTTGGCAGTGGGGTTTACCTGCTTTGCGTTATCCATGCTGTGGATACGCTACGAAATGACGTTTGACAGTTTTCACAAGAATGCCAAACACATGTATGTGGTCTACCAACCGGATACACGCAGTCAAACCGGTTACAGCAGTACAACCCCTCCTCAACTGGCAACTTATTTGAAAGAAACGTTTCCGGAAATTGCGAAAGCAACATCATTTGCCGGTTCTAAAAATCCGCTTATTGTGGAAGACGTAGAAGTTCAGGTATTGACTGTCAGGAGTGATACGTCTTTTTTGAGGATGTTTGATGTGAAAATTCTGGAAGGCAGTATGGAGTTTCTGATTCCCAGCGGAAACAACAAAATCGCAATTACCCTCGAAAAAGCACGACAACTGTTCGGTAATGAAAATTCGATAGGAAAAACGGTTAGTAATATCTGGAACAACAGATTTGAAATTTGCGCTGTTGTTTCGGGAATGTCAGGCAGAAGTAATTTTTCTTTCGATTTTATTGGTAAAAGTTGGAATAATTCA
>Ga0209628_10003957_pt1 | contig 10557 bp, 5 predicted proteins | sample TergutCu122P4_FD_187285 | JGI IMG/M metagenome (GOLD analysis project Ga0209628, IMG submission 187285) | Cubitermes ugandensis P4 segment gut microbial communities from Kakamega Forest, Kenya - Cu122 P4 (SPAdes) (version 2) | ecosystem: Host-associated > Arthropoda: Insects > Digestive system >... | reverse complement strand
TCAAAATTAAATACCCAAGTTCCCAAAGTTCCTTTTTTTACAAAATAACTACAATCTATGCATTGTGAATTTATAGGATTGTCGCCAAATTTATCATTAAATTTTATTTTAAAAAAATCACTTTGTTGCAATAGATTTATTTCTACACGATACGCTTCTGCTGCCTTTTCTATCTCATAATCAATCTCATCTATCAATGCTTCCGTATCTTTAATACGCTTTTTATGAAATTGCAACATCCGAATATGATAAGGGGTAATTCTGCCTGTCAATGCTTTGCTAAAATCTTCTCTACTTGCTTTTATTTTACCGCGATAAAAACTCATTAGTACTTCTACATCGCGCGCTCCCGAAATAATGGCATTGATAATTTTTGTTCCGGTAGTAGCATCTACATTACTCAATACACTGGATAATTTAATGTTACAATCTTCCAAAACTTTAATAATCCGATTCTTCTCACTCGAAACCTGACCAATTAACTTCTTCTTGTAACGAACCAAATCACGCAACTCACGAATATCCTGCGGAGGTATAAAACTCCCTTTCAGCAAACCACTTAACAATAATTTACTTAGCCAAGCACTATCTTTCTTGTCTGTCTTATGACCCGGAACATTCTTCACATGACGCGCATTGACCAACAATATCTCAAAATCTTCTTCCAAAATATTAAATACCGGTACTTTCCATCACAATGTGCGTTACACCTGATTGTTTACACCAATCTCTCAAACTTGTCAAAGAACTTGTATCCGCCCCAAATTCGCGAGTCTCAAAACTTTGATTACCGCGACTTATCGTCCCTACGATGATATCTTTATGCACATCCAAGCCGCAGCTTGTTTCCACTACCTGAGGATATTCGATAACCTTTTCCATATTGAATATTTTTGTGCGCAAAAATATTCAAACTGTTCATTGGCGATTGGTGTGTTATTTTTAAACTCATGGAAATTTCATAATATATTGATTTTTAACGTTTTTAATTTTATTGGATACTATTTGCTATGGTCATTTTATGATTGCAAAATTATATATAAATTGATATATTTTTTTATCCAACAACCATTTTTTGAAAATTCTATCTATCTATCTATCTGTATATTTCTGTTTTGGTTTAACTGGGGTATCGCATTGGCTACTAAGGGTACTTTGAAAAATAAGAGTTTGTGCATCATTCAAGGAGTACCTTAAATGTATAGAAATTTTTTCCAGCACTAAAAAAAAGATTTAGCCATTTTTTTAATTAGTCAATCAATGATCAAAAAATGCTGTTTCTTTGCACTTGTTTTTTAAGCGTATGAAAAAAACTATTAAATGGTTAATTATTTCATTTTCAGCAATTATTGGTCTCGTTGGGATTCTGTTGTTATTGCTTTTACTTTTATTAACGCAGAAGCGGCTTACTCCTATTGTAAATGAATATTGCACAGAATTTCTCAATGCCAAAGTAACTTTCGATACGGTACATGTTTCGCTGTTTGAGGAGTTTCCGAAAGTAAGTATTAAACTTGTGAAAGGGGAGATTATTTCTTACGCTTTGCAATCCGATACTGCGTTTCTTCCGGTGCATCCCATTGGAGCGGATACCCTGCTTCGCTTTAATGAGTTAATGGTATCGCTCAACGTCAAAGATTTGCTGCAATCTAAAGTGAATATTCAGCGCATCCGTATTTCTCAACCCGAAATAAATGCCTATATTTCTCCTTCGGGAATAGCAAATTGGGATATTATCGCTCCTTCCGACAACAGCACTCCGATAGACCTGAATATTGACCGTATTTCGATTCGGGGTCCGGCAAATGTGCAATTTCACTCTTGCCCCGATTCTATCGCTTTGCAGGCTTCTATCGGCAGGCTCTTTCTGAAAGGTAAACTTTCGCCCGATTTGAAAACATTAGACCTCAATAAGTTTGTGTGTTCTAAGCTGAAAGTGGATGCAGACCTTGAAAAAACAGGCGTTCATGCCGCTGTGGCGCTCGATTCCGCCGCTATTAATGTGGTAGAACCGAGAAAAGAGTTTTATATGAAGATAATAGGCGTTGCGTCTGCAAAAATGAACAACCAACTTTATGCAAACAGATTACCCCTCACGCTGAATGGAACATTAAAACTTGATTTAGAAAATTTTAACACCTTTGGTTTTAAAGATTTTTGTTTTACCGTAGCCCATTTACCGGAAATCAAACTGAATGGCGCCCTGGCGCTTTCCGAGGGAGATATCTATTCCGATTTGGTGTGTAAAATTGAGAAATTGCCCCTGCAATCGGTATTGGATATGGTTCCTGAAAATTTATCAGCAGAGATTCAAAAAATAAAAACAGATATTCATATCAGTTTAAATACCCAAATTAAAGGCACCTACGAATTTGCGAAAAACGGCAAGTTGCCTGTGGTGGATGTTGATTTTAAAATTCCGGACGGTTCTTTGATGTATAAAGATATCGAATCGAAAATTGATAATATTATGGTGGATGCCTCCTTTCATTTTGATTCTGATTCTCCCAAAAATACAGGGATAAAATTGAAAACCATTAATTTGGAAGCCTTTGCCGTGAAACTGAACGGTAACATGGAGGCTACCAGCCTGTTTAACGACCCGAATGTTACCCTGAATCTAAACGGCACTGCCAATTTAAAAGAACTGATGAAATTTGTTCCCGAAGATTTGGGAATTACGGCACGCGGAAATATCTCTTTCAACGCCGAAGGTAGTTTTCTGTTGAGCCGCCTGAATCCGCAAGATTTGGCAAAAAACGACCTGGTTGTTAATTTCAGTGCGGATAAGCTCCGTGTTCGCATCCCAAAAGATTCGATAAGTATTTTGGCAGAAAGAACCACATTGGAACTCAACACCACAAAAACCTACACCCAAAAAAATACGGGCGCAGTAAGGCGGCAATTAAGCGTTGATTTCAGATCGGATACAGCGCGTGTAAGATTGCCTGACCGCGAAACTATAGCCATTTCAAAAGTTACTTTCTCTATGCGAACTTCAGATGCACTGCTTACCGGCGACACTTCAAAAGTGATTCCCATGAGCGGAAATATTACTGCTAATCTTTTGGAATATTCTACCGTTGACTCCACCACTATGCGTTTGCGTGAGGTAAAAAGTAAAATCAGAATTTTACCTTCCAAAGAAAACCGTACCTTACCCTCTGTTCGTTTTGAGATTGAAACCAAACAACTTGTTGCATTCTCAAAAGGAAATCGTCTTTCAGTTAAAGATGCAAGTATTGCGCTAACCGCATCGAAAAACGAGCAAGTTCAACGAAACCGCACGTCGTCGCGGGCAGATTCCCGTACCCGGCGACAAGGAAACAGAATGGAGGATGATTTTAAAGGAGAGGATATTAGCCTTAGAGACGCCGAACTTGGAGCATTGCTGCGCCAATGGAATGTAACCGGAACCGTAAAATCACGTTCGGGCAGGGTGGTTTCTCCCTATTTTCCTTTACGAACCCGTTTGCAGAACTTTGACGTCGCTTTTACTACCAATGATGTTACCCTGCAAAATCTGGATATCAAATGCGGAAAATCGAGATTTAACATTACCGGAAAAATTGATAATATTCGCAGAGCCTTGAATAGCGGCAGAGGATTGAAAATTGAAGCGGCAATCAATGCAGATACTTTGGAAATTAATCAATTACTTACGGCTCTGTATAACGGAATCGCTTATTCGGACGCTTCCGAAGAATATAAAAAATCTGTTACACGGGCATCGGATGAAGAACAATTAGAGAAAATTATTCAGAATGAAAATGCCGGTAAGGAGGAAAAACCTGCATTAATCGTGGTTCCATCCAATATTAATCTGGATGTTACACTCAATGTTCGTTACGGGAAATATGCAGACGTTACTATAAATCAACTTACCGGTGCGCTGGTTTCCCGAGACCGCTGCATCCAACTGAAAGATTTGTACGCTAAAACCAGCCTTGGCGATATTAACCTTACCGCTCTTTACGCTACCCGAAGCAAGAAGGATATTACTTTTGGGGTAGATTTGGAATTTAAAGATATACAGGTAGAAGATTTTATTAGAATTATCCCCTCCATAGATTCTTTAGTGCCGATGCTGGCATCGTTTCAAGGGGTTGTAAATACGCAGGTGGCGGCCACAGCATCTATGGATACCGCTATGAATGTGATTTTGCCAAGTTTGAATGCTGCTTGCCGGATTAGCGGTAAAAATATGGTGCTTTTGGATGGAAAGACGTTTGCGGAGATCGCCAAAACTTTGAAATTTAAGAACCGCGACAAAAATTTAGTAGATAATATTTCGGTGGAGTTGTTAATTAAAAACAATCAAATAGAGATTTTTCCCTTTATAATGGAAATAGACCGTTACAAAACGGCGATAAGCGGCGTTCACAAACTTGACATGACCTTCAACTACCATATTTCTGTGTTAAAATCGCCGCTTCCCTTTAAAATAGGAATTAATCTCAGGGGAGATCTGGAGGATATGGGTAAAATGAAGATTGGCATTGGGAAAGCGCTATACAAGGATACCAATCTGCCGACCTATGTAACGGTAATTGACACCACCCGATTGAATCTCCGTACGCAGATCAACAATTTCATTCAGCAGGGGGTTGATGTGGCGCGCTTCAGCCAATTCTCCGCCCCTAAAATTGATACGACTCTTATGGAAAAAGATGTGGATAGTTTTAGATTCTCGGCAAAAGATTCCTTAGAACTCTACAAACAGGGGATTCTTGAGGTTGCCCCGAAATAACTGAAAAATAGTGTACTCCCATGAAAAAACAGATTGCATCTTTAAAACTGTATCCGAAATCTTGTAAATGGCTTTGTGGACAACGTGAGCGTTCCGTCATGCATGCGCATAATTTGTCGCGAAATACTTAATCCAATGCCGTTGCCATTTGCTTTAGTGGTAAAAAAAGGTACGAAAATATTGTCGCGAATTTCATCTGAAATAGGAATGCCTGTATTACAAATATCTATGAATAAATTTCCCTTTGAATTACGTCCAATTTCTACCCAAACTTTGGCATCCTGATTTCCACTTTCTCCTACTGCCTCTATTGCATTCTTTAGCAAGTTTGAGACCTTTGCAAGGCAAAACATAATATAAACATTTGATTGCTTAAAAAAATTTCTATCCATGCAGCCGAAATTGTCAAGAGCAGTGAAAAGGCTCACTATAGAGTTACTCTCACTTCATATTCTTCATATCCTTCAATAATATCCCCAACTTTAATATCGTTGAAATTTTCAATATTTAATCCGCAGTCTTGTCCGATTACTACTTCCTTAACATCATCTTTAAAGCGTTTAAGAGACCCTAATTTTCCGGAATAAATAACGATTCCGTCACGAATTAATCGGATTTTAGTATTTCGTTGCAATTTTCCGTCTAAAACCATACAACCGGCAATGTTTCCAACTTTAGTAATTTTGAACACTTCCCGTACTTCAAGATTACATAATATTTTTTCACGGATTTCGGGAGTGTGCATTCCGGCAATAGCATCTTTAATTTCGTTAATGGCCGTGTAAATAATGGAATATATACGAATATCAATCTGTTCATGTTCGGCCAATTTTCTTGCACTTGGGGAAGGTCTTACCTGAAATGCCACTATAATTGCATTGGAAGCGGAAGCCAATAGTACGTCGCTTTCCGTAACTGCCCCTACCGATTTATGAATTACATTTACCTGAACTTGTTCAGTAGATAGTTTTAATAAAGAATCGGATAGTGCTTCTACCGAACCATCCATATCTCCTTTTACGATAATATTTAATTCTTTAAAGTCTCCAATGGCGATTCGTCTGCCAATTTCATCCAGTGTAATATGTTTTTGAGTACGAAGTCCCATTTCACGTGCTAATTGAGTACGTTTAGTAGCTGCTATACGAGCATCATGTTCTGAGGTACATACTTTTAGAATATCTCCGGCTTGCGGAGCGCCGTTAAGTCCGAGTAATAGTACGGGAGTTGCAGGTCCGGCTTCTTTCATGGGTTGATTGCGTTCATTATATAAGGCTTTAACCTTGCCAAAATAATTACCTGCCAATATGGGGTCACCAATTTTCAGAGTTCCATTTTGAATTAATACTTTAGCAATATAACCTTTTCCTTTATCCAAAGAAGATTCTAAAACGGTTCCACTTCCGTGTTTGTTAGGATTGGCTTTTAAATCCAGCATTTCAGACTCAAGAAGTACTTTTTCTAAGAGGATATCCACATTTGTGCCTTGTTTGGAGTTAATCTCCTGGCATTGATATTTTCCACCCCAATCTTCGACCAATATATTCATATTAGCTAATGCTTCTTTAATTTTTTCAGGGGCGGCCGTAGGCTTATCAATTTTGGTAATGGCAAATACTATAGGTACTCCGGCGGCCTGGGCATGGTTGATGGCTTCTATGGTTTGAGGCATCACGGAATCATCGGCAGCTATTACAATAACACATAAGTCAGTAACTTTTGCACCCCGAGCACGCATAGCCGTAAAAGCCTCATGGCCGGGTGTGTCTAAAAAAGTAATTTTTCTGCCATCGGGAAGATTTACCAGGTAAGCTCCGATGTGTTGTGTAATTCCTCCTGCTTCTCCGGCAATAACATTAGCTTTACGAATATAGTCAAGTAAAGATGTTTTTCCGTGATCCACGTGTCCCATAACCGTTATAATAGGATGGCGAGGTTCTAAACTTTCGGGAGTGTCATCTTCGTCAGTGATTACGGAATCATCAATATCAGCACTTACAAATTCTACTTCGAAGCCAAATTCTTCGGATAATAAAACAATAGTTTCCGCATCCAATCTTTGGTTAATAGATACAAAAAGCCCGATACTCATACAAGTAGAAATAATTTGATTTACGGGAACGTTCATAAGTACTGCTAAATCGTTTGCCGTAATAAATTCAGTAACTTTCAGTTTTTTTTGATTTTGCAGTTCTTGTATTTCGCTTTCTAATAGTTCTGTATGAATGTGAGCGCGTTTTTCCCTTCTACGTTTGGATGTTTTGGATTTACCAAGCGGCTCTAATCGTTGCATGGTTTCTTTGATTTGCCGTTGGATATCTTCTTCTGATATTTCAACTTTTGGGAGCGCCTGTTTTTGTCTTTCCTCATGGGATTGTTTTCCTGCATGGTGTTTAATGCGTTTGCGTTTCCGCTTTTTCTCCATGCCGACTTTATCAGTTTTCTCTTTTGGTTGTTCCTGAATCTCTTTTTTTGTTTGCTCTTTTGTTTTAAAAGCATCTAAATCAATTCTACCCAACACCACCGGAGACTCTACTTTAATGTGTTTTGTTTCAATGTGTTCAATTATATTTTTCTCTATTTCTACCGGCGGTTTAGAAGAAATATCTTTGTTAATAATTTTCTCTTCTTTTTTCTCAACTTCTTTTTCTTTTACCTTATCTTTACTCTTATTTTCTTCTTTTATTACTTTTTTATCCGGTTGATATTTTTCAGCCTTATCCTTTTTAGATTTTTTCCTTTCAATAGAAGATAAGTCAATCGTTCCTTTTACCACAATATTTTTTGAAAGATCCTCAATTACTGTTTTAATATGTTCGGGTTGAGTATCCGTTTTTTCTTCATGGGGAACGGGGTCTACGGGTATTGTTTCAATGGCAGGTTCAACAGTTTTGGGTGGCTCTGTTTTTTTATCTACTTTCTTTGATTCTAAATCAATTTTTCCTACTACTTTTGGTCCTTGAATGAGTGTTTTTATTTTTTCTTCCGATTTTTTTTCTACAGGAATGGGTGTAATAATGGGAGATACCGTTTGAGGCTTTTCTATCGGTTGTTTAATCTCTTCAACTTCGGTTTTAGACTTTGAGTAAACGCCAATATCTAATTTTTTAGACTCTTCTTTTACCATTTTCTCACTTTGAAATTCTTTAATAAGAATTTCATACATTTCTGTAGTAAGTTTTGTATTTGGATTATCAACAATCTCAATCTTTAATTTTTTAAACAAAGAGACAATTGCAGAGATAGCCACATTAAATTCTCCGGCAGCTTTTCCTAAACGTGGTATTTTCTTTTCGTCAGACATAATTTATATTTAAAGATGTAAAGTTTAAGAGTTTAAAATTTTATATGATTTACTAATTGCTCCCTGCTAATCCTTCACATCAAGTTCTTTTTTTATGGAATTAATTACTTCATCAACAGTTTCTTCTTCAAGGTCAGTGCGTTGTATTAACTCTTCTCGGCTTAATTTAAGGACGCTGGTGGCAGTATCGCATCCGATTGCTTTAAAAGCATCAATCACCCACTGGTCAAATTCGTCTGTAAATTCGTTTAAATCAACATCTTCTTCTTCTTTAATATCATCTCTGAATACATCAATTTCATAACCTGCCAATTTACTTGCTAATTTGATATTATATCCGCCTTTTCCTATGGCTAATGAGACCTGATCCGGTTTCATATATACATTTGCCGTTTTATTTTCATCATCAATTTCTATATAAGATATTTTTGCAGGGCTTAGGGCTCTGGCAATGAGCAGTTGAACATTACTGGTATAATTGATAACGTCAATACTTTCTCTACGCAATTCTTGAAAAATACTATGAATACGGCTTCCTTTTACGCCAACGCAAGCGCCTACGGGGTCAATTCTATCGTCAAAAGATTCCACAAGTACTTTTGCACGTTCTCCGGGGGCACGAACCACATTTTTAATGGTGATCAGTCCATCATAGACTTCCGGGATTTCGGTTTCCATCAATCTTTCCAGGAAGAGTGGTGAGGTTCTTGAGATGATAATTTGAGGGGATGAACCTTTAACGTCCACGCGAAGCACAATAGCCGAGAGGGTATCTCCTTTTTTATACTTATCGGCAGGGATTTGTTCGCTTTTGGGAAGAATAAGTTCAACGCCATCATCATCCATTACCAAAATTTCTTTTTTCCACACCTGGGTTACTTCTCCGGAAACCATTTCTCCTATTTTATGTTCATATTTTTTATAAATGATATCTTTTTCATATTCTATAATTTTTGTAACCAGGTTTTGCCGCAGTGCTTGTATCTCTCGGCGTGCAAAATCGGAGAAGCGAACGTTTTCCATTACTTCTTCACCCACTTCAAAGTCAGGTTCTATTTTAATAGCCTCAGAAAGGGCGATTTGAGTATACTCATTTTTCACTTTGCCATCTTCCACAATCTCTCTATATCGTTGAATTTCCAGTTCACCGCGGTCAACGTTTACAATAACTTCAAAGTTAGCATCTGCTCCGTACTTCTTGGTAAGCGATGAGCGGAAAATATCTTCCAATATCCGCATTAATGATTCTCTTTCAATGTTCTTAAAATCTTTAAACTCGGCTAAGGTTTCCAATAAGTTTAAACTTTCTTCCATGATGTTTGTTATTTATGTTAAAATATATATCCTCGTATAAAAAAAAGGGTTTAATACCCCTCTTTTGCTTTCTTCCAAAAAAAACTCCCACTGGGTAGTAGTGAGAGCGTACTGTAGTGTTGACCAACCTGGATTCGAACCAAGACTGACAGAACCAAAACCTGGAGTGCTACCATTACACCATTGGTCAAGTGCTTGTTTTGAGGCTGCGAAAATATATTTTTTTTTAATAGTTTGTTTGTAGCAATTTTTTTTTAACCCCAAAATTCTTTTTCTTTATTTTCTAACCCTTTTTATAATATATTTGCGCCTCAATTTTATTAGATTAACATTGGTTTTATGAAACAATTTTTTTACCTGCTATTCTTTTCTTTTATCTTATTTAAGTTCACTTATTCTCAAATAGATACAACACAATTAAAAATAAAAATTGATACGGTTTCCGCACAAGACATTAAAGAGGATATAGCCTCATCTTTTGGAAGTATTAGTGAGGGGCAATCTGATGACGAAAGCGGAGTAAGCTTTATCCCCAGTTTACTCCACTCATCCAAAGATGTTTATCAGAGCAACACCGCTTATAATTTCAGTATTGCCTATTTTAGAAATCGTGGGTATGATAATCAGTATCAGGATATCTGTCTTAACGGCTATGCGATGAACAGTATGATAACCGGTCGTGCTTCTTTTTCGCAATGGGGTGGGTTGAATCATGTGGTGCGGTGGCCCGAACAAATCATTAACATGAATCCGGCTACTTTTACCTTTGGAAATATCGGAGGTGCTACTAACTATGATCTTCGTGCTTCAGGGTATCGTAAACAAGTTCGTGCTTCCTATTCATTGTCAAACAGAAACTATAACCACAGACTGATGCTTACTGCCGCTTCGGGCGTAATGAAAGGGGGTTGGTCTATTGTAGGCTCTGCTTCGGCACGTTTCGGAGATGCTATTGCTTATGTTCCGGGAACTTCCTACACAGGATTCAGTGCTTTTCTGGGCGTTGAAAAAAAGTTTAATCAGGAACATGCTTTAAACCTAACGGCTTTTGTTTCCCCAACCGAAAGAGGCATGCAAGCCAGTTCGGCACCGGAAGCATACGAGTTGGCTAATTCTCATTATTACAATCCAAATTGGGGCTGGTATCAAGGCCAACAACGGAATGCACGCATAAGAACTATTGTTGAAC
>Ga0209628_10003955_pt1 | contig 10560 bp, 8 predicted proteins | sample TergutCu122P4_FD_187285 | JGI IMG/M metagenome (GOLD analysis project Ga0209628, IMG submission 187285) | Cubitermes ugandensis P4 segment gut microbial communities from Kakamega Forest, Kenya - Cu122 P4 (SPAdes) (version 2) | ecosystem: Host-associated > Arthropoda: Insects > Digestive system >... | reverse complement strand
CGATCTTTCTTTTTGTCTCGGTTGCCTTAGCGCTGACGGTCTTAGTGGCTTGGAAAAAGATCAATGCCTATTTCATTACCGGAGGTTTTGGCGGCGGGCGGTCGATAGATAATCTATATGCCCGTTTTGCGCTTTACTATTTTGCTTGGTTTATATTGTTGGACTATATCCCGTTTGGTTGTGGCTTTGCTTCGTATGCTACGTATGCTTCCAGCATCAATTATTCATCTATCTATACCAAATACGGGATGAACAATATGCACGGTCTGACCAAGGCCAATCCTGATTTTATGGCCGACACCTATTATCCGGCGCTGGCACAGTTTGGTTTTGCAGGCGTCTTTTTGTTCTTTTATTTTTGGTTGTACTTATTTAAGCGCGCTATCCATATATTTAAAAAAGGATACCTGAAAGAAGCAGTGATGGCTATCATGATAATCCTGTTTTTCTTAATTGAAAGTACTTCCGATGCTACGCTGACACATAACCGGGGGATGTTTATGATGATGATATTAGGTCTTGTCTTTGCGGATGCGAAAGGTAGAGATGGATAGTGTAACATCCCCCTGCCCCCTTCAAAGGGGGAATTTTAATAATCAATGCTTTATGCGTATTTTATTAGTTAATAAGTTTTATTATTTGCGTGGGGGCGATTGTTCGGTTGTATTGAACACCGAGCAATTGCTACGAGACAAGGGTCACGAGGTTGCCGTTTTCAGTATGCAAAAACCTGAGAACATCCCTTCGCAATGGGAAAAGTATTTCCCTAAAGAGGTTTCTTTTTCCTTTTCCAATATTTCCGGGATTATTCCGGCTATAACGCGTCTGTTTAACTCGCGGGAAGTAGTCAGCAAGTTCCGGCAGTTGTTAGCGGATTTTCAGCCTGACGTCGTTCATCTGCACAACATCCATTCCTATATCTCGCCAGCAGTGGCGCGAATGGCACACGAAAAAGGGATTCGCGTTGTCTGGACACTACACGATTACAAACTGATATGCCCATCGTATTCATGCCTTCGCAACGACAAACCCTGCGAAGTATGTTTTTATAAAAAAATCAATGTTGTGAGGTTCAGGTGCATGAAAGACAGTTTTGTGGCAAGTATGCTGGCCTATATAGAAGCCCGTTATTGGAACCTGAAAAAACTATCCCGCCTCACCGACCTTTTCATCAGTCCGAGTCGATTTCTGAAGACAAAAATGATAGAAGCCGGCTTAACGCCGGCACAAATCGTTGAGTTGCCCAATTTCATTCCTCAATCTATAGTTGCCTCCTGCAAAAAAGAAAACTACTATTGTTACGTAGGGCGCTTATCCGAAGAAAAAGGGGTTGAGGTCTTGCTGACTGCGGCTTCCCAATTGCCCTTTCATCTGAAAATTATTGGTGAAGGCCTGTTGCTTGAAAGATACAAAAAAGCCTACGCAAAGCCTCAGATAGAGTTTTGTGGTTTTATCTCTCCTGAGGAGTTGTATCCTATCGTGAGCAAAGCGCGTTTTCTCGTTTTGCCATCGGTTTGCTACGAAAATAATCCACTCAGCGTAGTCGAAGCCTTGTGCTTAGGGACACCGGTACTCGGTGCCCGTATCGGCGGTATCCCCGAATTGATAGAAGAAGGGGCAAACGGATTCCTGTTTCAACCAGGCAACAGCTCGGATTTGACCCGAAAAATTGAGGAAAGTTTCCGCTATTTTACCACCGACTACCCTTATAAAATAATATCTTCGGATGCACAAAATAAATTCGGTTCTGCAACGTTTTATAATAAACTAATAAACTTTTATGAACGTTAAATCATGTAAACCCACTGATATGAGCATTATCCTGACGTATCGCTGCATGATGCGCTGCAAGATGTGCCATATTTGGAAAAATCCTACGGAGCGTGAAAAAGAAATCACCCCGGAAGAGATCAACCGATTGCCTTCAGTCAAATTTATTAACCTGACAGGCGGAGAGCCTTTCTTGCGTGATGACCTGGAAGAGGTGGTGCGTATCTGCTTCACCAAAGCGCCGCGGGTCGTTATCTCTACTTCGGGCTGGCTGGAGGAGCGTATCATCGCCCTTGCGAAAAAATTCCCTCAAATCGGCATCCGGATAAGCATCGAAGGGCTGTCATGTAAGAATGACGAGTTGCGCGGCCAAGCCGGCGGTTTTGACAAGGCTTTGCGCACGCTGCTCACACTCAAAGAAATGGGGGTCAAAGACATCGGCTTCGGATGTACGGTCTCGAATAATAACTCGGAAGACATGCTTTCGTTGTATAAATTAAGTCGCGCCTTAGGACTTGAGTTTGCAACGGCTTCGTTTCACAACTCCTATTACTTTCACAAGACCGATAACGTCATCACCAATCGCGAAGAGGTGGGCCGTAACTTCGAGCAGTTAGTCAATATGCAACTGAAGGAATCCCGTCCGAAGTCATGGTTTCGCGCTTTCTTTAACATGGGCCTTATCAATCACATCGAAGGGAACCGGCGCTTGTTGCCTTGCGAAGCGGGCAGTGTCAACTTCTTTGTAGACCCCTACGGTGACATCTACCCCTGCAACGGATTGGAATCAAATATCTGGTTAGAAAACATGGGTAACATACGCCAAACGCCCATTTTTAACGAGCTTTGGAACAGCGCACAGGCACAGCATGTACGTGAGAAAGTTTGTACCTGCCCCAAGAACTGCTGGATGATAGGAACGGTAGCTCCCGTAACGAAAAAATATAAGCGCTACCCGCTGAAATGGGTTATGAAAAATAAATGGCGCAGCCTGACCAACCGACCGGCCTGCCTGATACAAAAACCGTATTTGTAGTGGTTGTAGTTGTGACAGGGACGCGCGGTATCCCTCATATTCTCGGAGGCGTTGAGACGCACTGCGAAGAGCTGATGCCCCGCTTGGCGGCAAGGGGGTATCGGGTCATCGTTGTTCGTCGTACGAACTATATACAAGACCGGCTTACTTCCTACAAAGGCGTAACACTTTACGACATCCCTAACGTCAAAATAAAATCTTTTGAGGCTATCGTCCACACCTTCCGCGCTATCTGGAACGCAAAATACAGATTTCAGGCTGATATGGTTCATATTCACTCCATCGGGCCGGCGCTGCTGACACCCGTCGCACGCTTGCTCGGCTTAAAAGTGGTATTTACACATCACGGACCCGACTATGACAGGGAGAAATGGGGGCGGATAGCCAAGTTCATGCTTCGCCTTGGCGAGCGCTTTGGGTGTGAGTTTGCCCATCAGGTTATCGTTATTTCAAACGTTATCAATAATATGATAAAACAAAAGTACGGACGAAACGACGCACACCTGATTCATAACGGCGTATCCGAACCGATACGAACCGAACTGCAGGGCTACCTGGAAGAATTGGAGGTCGAAAAACACAAATTCATTTTCGCAATGGGTCGCTTTGTCCCCGAAAAAAACTTCCATCTGTTAATACACGCTTTCACGTCACTTAATCAATCCGGATACCGGTTAGTTATTGCAGGCGATGCCGACATCGAAGACGACTATTCCCGTAATCTTAAATCGTTAGCGAAAAGTAACGGAGTAGTACTGACCGGTTTTATCAAAGGGGCCAAACTTCAAACCCTGCTATCGAATGCCAGACTTTTCGTTATCCCCTCTTCACACGAGGGTCTCCCTATTGCCTTATTAGAAGCGATGAGCTACGAACTGCCCGTTCTGGCCAGCGATATACCTGCAAATAAGGAAGTGAACCTCCCTGCGTCATGCTATTTCCGTTATGATAGCAATTGCCTTGCTAACCTTACCCAAGGGCTGGCGTGTAAGCTATCCGAAGATACTCCGCCCGTCTACGACTTATCACCCTACAATTGGGAAGTTATTGCCGAGCAGACCGAGCAAACGTATAAAATGGGGTATGGGGGAATAGGGGTAAAAAAAATAACCACTAACCACTAACCACTAACCACTATTTCTAAATTCCTGTTTGATGGAGATAATCAGGTCTTTTGTGAATAAATAGGCTACGGGGAAAACAAGCGTTAAAATGAGGATGCTGATAGCGGCGTATAACCGGCGCGGGCCTAACGGCTTTTTCAGGATATAAGGCGGGTCAATCACACGGGCGCGGTCAGTTTGTTTCCCTAAAGAATGGAGCGTTTCTTCTTTTTTTTGTAATAACAGGATATAAATACCCTGCGCAATTTCCTGGTTACGTACCAGATTAACGTACTCACGTTCTTTTTCGGGTATGGATTTCATTTTGGCTATCAACTGTTTTTCTTTTAATTTAAGGTCGTCTAATGCCCGTTTGGAACTAATTCTTGCATTCTTAATCATCGTATAAATGCCCTCTCTAAGCAGCTCCACCTGGCTGTTAGCCCTTTGAAATATCATGTTCCGCTCATTTGAGTTATTTAATAAACGATCTCTTTCGATTAAGGCTTTATTAAAAGCCGGGATAACGCCTTTTTCGCCCTCATCAACCGAAAATATCGGAGGAATAGCTTTGAATCTATTCTCAGGGTCTCTTACAAAATTTTCTAATAAATCGATTTGAATCATCATATTTTCGGCCTGCACGATAGAAGCTATCAGCTCCTTGTAGGTTTCAGTGTACAAGGTAACGTCGGTCTCTAAGAGTGTCATATCGTTCTTTGTCTTATAGGCTTCAATTTCGGTTTCAACCTCGTCTAATTCTTTCAGGATTTGGGCGATACGATTGTCTACAAAGGTGATAGTCTTCCTGTCTTCGTCCCGTTTTAAAGATTCAATATCACCGTTATAGATGCGGATGAGTGATTGGAGCAGATCAAGCCCTCGCTGCCGGGAATGGTCGGAATAGTTTATGGTTAGGACATTGGATACGCTTGATATTTCTTCGACTTCGACATTTTTACAAATATTTTCGGCAACCCATCCTGCCGGCGAACATCTGATATTCAATTTAAACGGGCTCATGCTAGCGCCATTATTATCGAAATCAAGCGTAAACTTTACTGCCTCTATTTGTATCGTAGCCGGTAACGACGAGAAAGTGAAATTGTCGTTGCGTCCACTTAATTGTGTCTTCGCATTAACTTGAATTTTCCCTTGTGTAACGGCTACATTAAACCGGAACTCATCCTGCAGGCCAGCCATTGTTTCCGCATCGACGGACAGTTTCAACGGCGCCTCTTTGTACATTTTATACAATGAATAGGGTTTTGAATAACTTACATTGAGACCTGCTTCGAGAATAACCATTCGCATCAGCCGGTTGGAAGTCAGGATTTCCATTTCATCTTCTACATTGACCATGCCGCTGCTGCCGCCTATGCCAAAAGATTTCATCAAGCCAGCAGCGCCGCCCATTCCGATTCCTCCCACACCCGATTCCTTTTCGTCTTGCAGCAAAATACTTGCAACGAATTGATAGGTCGTCGGAAATATTGTCAAATAAAGGATAGCAGGAATAAATGAAAGGATAAACACAATTAAAAATAGCTTCCATTGACGAAGGTATCTTACGAATATTGTTTTTAGGCTAATTGTCTCTTTGTCCATAATTATCATAATTTAAACCTTGATTTTCAGTATTATAGAAATTTCCCGTCTTAAATCTTAAATCTTTAATCTTTAAATCTTTAAATCTTTAAATCTTAAATCTTAAATCTTAAATCTTTAAATGTTCTACTTCCGTTGTCCTCTCAAGTTTATGATGGCTGAGACGGTAATCGACAGGGTAGAAACAATGGCTGTTAAAAAGGTTGCCCGGGTATTATCGCTATCCGAAATACGTGCATTTCGCTTTTGGGCGTCGTTCTGCATGACATAGACCATGTCGTTCTGCTGCAAGTAATAATACGGTGAGGCAAAAATCATGGGGTCGGTCAGGTCTAATCTCACATGCACCTTTTCGCCGTTATTATCTCTGTGTAGCCATACGTTTTTCCGGTCAGCAAAAATGGTCAGGTCGCCGGCTTTCGCTATAAGCTCTAAGATAGAGATACGCGACGTCTTGATGGCATAGATCTCGGGGTTTTTGACTTCGCCAATGATACCTACTTTAAAATTGGCAATTTGGATGTGTACCATGGCAAGTGGCGCTGTTTCCCATATCTTCGCTTCAAGCATTCGGGTCGCTTCGTTGATAGATAAGCCCGCTACATAGATTCTTCCTAAAACGGGGAAATTGATTTCTCCTTTTTCGTCCACTAAGTAAGTGTAAAGGTTTTGAGTGGTAGCCGATATACCTATCTCATTATCTCCAGGCATGAAATACCCAAAAGGTGACGGCGAGAACTGCGCCGTTGTCTCCCTGTCGGGAGAGGTGACAAAAATAACCAGCGCATCATCAATACATATCCGTGGGACATATTTCTGATTCATGGCCGCTTTTTGTTCCTCCGACAACTGCTCTATCCCCTGAAAATACGCGATATCTTTCGGCGTCCGACAAGAACCGAAAAACAAAACTAATAGTACCGCACAAAAAAAATGACGATTCATTATTGAATTTTTTATTAACATTGCTTTTAAAACGAAACTACCGGTGAATTATTGTTTTCCCCCGTCTTTTTTTGAGGAATAATGACGCGTCCACAAATAACCCGTACCTGTTGGCGTAAGCTGTTTGGGTAGAATTTACTCACGCCTGCTCAGCCTCTATCTTTTCTAAAATTTGTACGAACCGTTCAAAATAATTCTGTATAGAGAACTCCTGAAATAAAAATTCGTTCAAGTTGTCACCCAACCGTTTGCGCTCATTGTTATCCGCAAAAAGACGTTGAACTTCATTTTTCATCGTTTCGACATCGCCCAATTCAACTAATACGCCGGTTTTGTTTGTGATGATATAATTTTCAGTCGAAGGCGTCCGGGTGGCTATGACTGCTTTTTTCATCAGACCGGCATCTCCTATCACAATAAGACCACAGGGGAAGGTGGATACTAATGGAAGAACAACGAGCGTAGCCGCCGCCATCAATTGTGAAAAACGCTCATAATCCAAATCAAACCTCATATCTACATTGGCAGGGACAACTAACTCCGAATCAAAGAACTTCTTTCGTGCTACACCCGTAAAAGAGATGTCGGGCAGTTGCTGCGCCATGTCAAAAAATATACGCCAATCCCGCTGGGCTTCCCCTCCGGTGAAAACATACCGGTCGTCCCTTACATCAACCGCAAAATCAAACCGGTTTTTGACCGGATCATGCAAGACAAAAAAGTTCTTCTTAGAAATATTGAAACGTTTCGCATTCAGAGAAATATAATCAGAAGCATTAACCGTCAAATAAAATCCGGGCCAACTCATAGCTGAATGAAAAACAATATAGCGTATGAATGAAACAACTTTTGACGAAAAATGAGCTATCATATTGACTGCTAATATACACCGTTTTCGAAACAATAAACGGGCAATAAAACCAACCCCAATGCCCGTTGTGAAATTCCAGCAAACAATGATATCATCGGGTGTCGATAAACGTATAACCTTAAACGCTTGAAGCAGATACTTAAAATATAAAAGAAAAATTCTCAGTCTTACCGTCCGGTCGCGCATCGTATAATACGGTAAGTCGATTAACCGAACTTCAAATCCGGCTTTCTGCATCTCCCTGTACAGAAAAAAATCACCGGTTTCTTTCCAGTCTACCAACAAAAATAATCGTCTTTTTTTTAGCATTGCTATAACAAATTTTCGACAAAATTACTCAAAATTATTCTATCTGCCAAGAATAGGAAGGATAACCCTGCCTTTACACAATTAATCGGACAGGTTTTCGTTTATAAAAGAAAAAAAGATATTGAATAGAAACAAGCAATTAGCGACAGATTTTCTGATCTACGGCATTGGGAATGTGGGGAATAAGTTTCTGTTATTCTTGTTGTTCCCTGTTCTGATGTTTTTTATGGAACGAGAAGAGTTAGGCTCCTACGACATTCCTTTTGAGGCTATCTTGTTCTTGTTGCCGGTTGTTACATTGATGATGCGCGAATCGACTTTCCGGTTACTCATCGACAGTAGCGACCCGTCGTACCGAAGGGCTATTTTATCCGCTACCCTGTTTATTGAAGGAATTGTTTTTATCATCGTGCTGGCAGTCGCTATCCTGTTGCCTTTTTTCTTTACGATACGTTATTTTCCTCTGATTATTTTGTCGATATATGTATACAGCCTTTATGAAATCTATCTACAGGCTGTGCGGTCGGTTTATTCGTCAAAGGAATTCGCATTTATAAATATTGTTAATTCGACGCTAACTATTCTGTTAGTTCTCCTTTTTTACTTTGTTCTTAAACAGGGCGTCGAGAGCCTTTTTACCGGTAATATCCTGTCGCGCTTGCTTTCAATTATTATTATCGAATGGCCGCGCCGCAAAATTGTCAATAACTTATCCATTCGCGCGGTAAAGAAGGAACATATTAAAGAGATTCTATCCTATTCACTTCCCATATTAGTGGCTTCTATTGCTTTCGGCATTATCGCATCGTCGGGCAAGTTTATCGTTAATTATTTCTATGGTAACTCATTAAGCGGCGTCCTTGCCGGTGCTCAAAAATACATGACTATATTATTAGTCATTGGTACTTCTTTTTACCAGGCATGGCAAGTGACTGCGATAAAAAACTACCAAGCAAGCGATAGGGAAATATATGTTTCTGATGTGTTCAATAAGTATACATTAGCGCTTTCTTTGCTCGTTTTGTGTATTGCATTCGGGTTGCGTTCTTTTCCGTTCCTGATAAGCCCCGAATTTCAACAAAGCATCGACTTGATTTATCTTTACTGCGTCAGTACCGTCTTTTTATGTCTCGCTATGTTTTTGGAAATCATCTATCAATACACCAAACAAACATCCAAACTGCTCTATTCCACATTTTCATGCGCCTGCTTCACGCCGGTACTCACTTTTATTTTAACAAAATACTTTGGTGTAACCGGGAACCTGATTGCGCTCACAATAGCATACGCTTATCTACTTATATTCAGGTATTTTCAAACAAAGCCAATCCTCCGTGTAGGCCTGAAAAAAGAGTTTTTCTTCTCATTGTTCATCTTAACAGCAGGAGGCTTCTTTTTTTATTTCCTCCAATACCGGGCAATAGATTATATCATCTTCTTCTCAACGGCGCTCTTTTCTATCTATATTTTATTCGGCTCCCGTAAATACAAATAAGATGTCTATGAGCTTTTTAAAAAAAGGACACCAAGTACATCCCTCTGCCCCCTTCAAAGGGGGAAATAAAAATGAGAAAAAATTTCGACAATCCTGGCTGCGCAATAGCGATTGGTAAGTTTTTCGCGGTAGTTTATACAGTTGCCCACGTAAATGTGGTTATTTTCAATGATGTCAATCAAATCAAACTCGTTCCAGTTGTCTTTTGCTATTCCTAACTTTTCACGATTGATATAACCGGACGAGATTGGAAGCATATTGGTCACAATGGGTGTTCCGGAGACAATGGCTTCAGGTATAGAAACCATATTCAAATCCATGCGTGTATTGACTAATAAGGCAAGTGATTCTTTTATCTTGTTATTCAAATCTTTATGTGTAAGAAATCCAAGAAAAAGAACATGTTCCTCTAAATTCAACTGTTTAACTAACTGTTCCAAGAACTCCCGATAATTACCCTTGCCGGCAAGTAATAACTGGCAGTCTTCATACCCTTTTATCTTAATCAACCTGTTAAATGTCCCAATGATACCTTCGACGTTCTTGAGATAGACGAGGCGTGAAGTACAAATGAATTGCCTTCTCTTTTCCCTTGAATACGCAAAAGTCTCAATATTGATACCATGGTCTACGCTTTCGACCGACACATTTTTGAAGTACTTTCCAATAAACGACCGGGCTTTGTCAGAACGGGGGATGACGCATTTCACCCTTCTAATAAACAGTGGAACGATAACCCGATGCCATAACTTCGACGGGATTTTTTTAAATTTACGCTGATGAAAAGCCATTTCTTGCCATATCACTGTTTTAGAAGGACAGACAATAGACGCAAACCATGTATGAATTGTAAAAGTTTCGCTCATCACCACCAGATCAAAGTGGTGATGATTCGACCTTAGATATTTATAAAAAGAAAAAGATAACTGCAACACAGAAGGGCGAAATACACGAGGAAGGTTTGATTTAAAAAAAAGAACCTCACAAACATATCCGGTCTCTTCGGATACAGGTTGGTACTCGTAGGCCGTTGCCAGTGTAACCTGATGTCCGTTCTCAACGAACCCCATACACATCGTGTACATCATGGTTTCCTTAATGGTCGTTATTTCAGGAATAATACAACCTTCGGAAGAAATCAGTATCGGACTTACAATAAGAATTTTCATTGCGTTGCGTATAGGATAGTAAAAAAATCCGTTCAATCCGTATGCAAAAACTAATCTAATTTTAGCACAGCAAGGAAGGCCTTCTGTGGCACCTCAACCGTCCCAATCTGCTTCATCCGCTTCTTCCCTTCTTTTTGTTTTTCGAGGAGCTTTCGTTTCCGTGACACATCGCCTCCATAGCACTTGGCTGTTACATCTTTACGGACTGCTTTTACCGTTTCGCGGGCGATAATTTTCGAGCCGATAGCGGCTTT
>Ga0209628_10003954_pt1 | contig 10560 bp, 14 predicted proteins | sample TergutCu122P4_FD_187285 | JGI IMG/M metagenome (GOLD analysis project Ga0209628, IMG submission 187285) | Cubitermes ugandensis P4 segment gut microbial communities from Kakamega Forest, Kenya - Cu122 P4 (SPAdes) (version 2) | ecosystem: Host-associated > Arthropoda: Insects > Digestive system... | reverse complement strand
CATACACTTTCCAGAAATACAACTCCAAGAAATCGGACTGTGGCTGCATGTATATAGTCCTGCCATAAGTTCTGTCCCAAATTTCATGTAGTCTGCAGCTGGAGACAATGAGGCAGAAAGGTTCAAAGGTTGGTTATTGACTATTGACCCTTCAGGTACCTGTGCCAAGGCAGTTTGCTCACGTCTCCCGCAGTGTTAACATGGAGTGGGGTTTCAAGAAAAACCGTGTGGCTGCGATTGCTCTTCACAAATGCAGAAAATCAGATTCTTAAATTTTCAGACTCTTGAAACAATTGCAAATTTCGCAAAATATTGTCTATCAGGCAACTGAATGTTATAAGGAACTCTGGGGTGTTGAAGATGGGGCTTGGTCAGGACGCTTGTTAAGTGTGAGGGCTGAAGCTGCTATCAAAACAGTATGGGAGTGGATTTTCTGAAATCTACTCTGGAAACAGAAGATCATGTCCTGAGAGCTGAACATATCAACCCAATCAAGCCATGCCTCATCGGGGATGATCTACACATGAGAGCACACCTCCACTCAAAGGGACAACTCCTTACTCCTGCAGTGAAGGCGATCCAACAGACAAGAGCAGATCATCTCCTTCAGTGGCACACTGAGAAGGGGCACGAAAACATCCCCTTCATGGGTGAGAAATTTTTCACCATCGAGGAGCAGTATAACAACCAGAACAACAAGATTTATGCTCAAACATCCCTTAAGGTGCATTCTGAGGGTGCAGGGATGCCATCACCCTTACTACATCATAATTTGGTGAGAGGTGTCCCATCAGGGGGTGACACATCTTCGTTTTTGCAAGAAAGGGATGAAACTGGTGTCCAAGTGTATCAAGAGGATGTGCTACAAGGAGTTGTGAAACAGCTTAACATGACCCTCTTCAGTGGCCAGGAATGGGTCTTCCAGCAGGACTCAGCTCCTGCCCAAAAGCGAAGGCGACTCAGGAGTGGCTGCGGAGGAATGTTCCAGCCCTTATCAGTGCCGAGGATTGGCCCTCGGGGAGTCCAGACCTCAACCCCCGGGACTATAAATTGTGGGCTGTTTTGGACAACATGGCTTGCCGAAAGCGTCACAACAACCTGGACAGTCTGAAGAGATCCCTCGTGAAAGCAGTGGTAGAGATCCCCCTGGAGAAGGTGCGCGTCGCAATAGCAGAGTGGGCGGAGTGTCTCAAGGCTTGAGTCGAGGCAGAGGGTGGCCAAATTGAGTGGCATTATTATAAATAAAAACTCAAACCTATTGCTAATAAATTATTTGGCTCGAAAAGTGGATGTTCCGTTTCATTTTCCTTCTAGGTCACAATATATTTGGGACAGAACTTATGGCAGGACTGTGTATTCATAACAAAGAGAGGCCTTCACGCAATATAAAATTGTTCAACAATTATAAGTAAACATTAAATCAACATCACCGAACACAATCCATGAGCAAGTGAAATTACTTGGCATAATCTGGAATCATGAATCACTTACTGTAACAGTTTTAAAGGCAAAAACACCGGTGTACAGGGATATTTCTGTTATTATTTCAGAACATCAATTCAGAAAAAGGAACTGAGAAATAATCATGAATATCATGTATTTATGGCTCAAAAAATGCAGCAACTAGGCAAATTGTGTGAGAAGATTAATAACGATGTATGAGTAAGGAGAAACTATAATTAGTAAGGTAACCTTTTTAAACAGTTCTACTGCCTATCAACTTAATCCAAACTAGCTAGCTACAACAACTTTGAGGATTTGGATCTAGTCCAGATCTTTTTGTTATATATATCCTCGTAAACTCTTCAGCTACCGTCGGATGAATTCCTACTGTTGACTGGAGTTGCTTCACTGTCAATCCACACCTAGAAAAATAAAATCATTATCATATACACAGCCACAATGTAAATCCCAAAGTGTATAAATTTTTAATAATGAAGAATGCTGGCCAGTGCAGTGTTCTGTACATCCCTTTCAGACTAGTCTTCCAAAACAGTACAGTGATAATCAACATCCCTAACACTGAAAACACAGAAGCTATTGCTGTTCATCATTCTAAATTCTTCTGTCAAACATGTATTTCACAAGAATCAGACATTTTGGGTAAGGGCCATCTAAGGATAAGACCATGTTGATGGTCACTTGTTAATTTTTCCCCTAAAATTAAGATCCCACATATTTATGAACATATTATTTGTTGCATTATACAGAAATGTGCAGAGAAATGGAGAAGATTATAATAAGAAACAAACTTCACACTACCATAACAAAATGTAGATATACGTGCATATGGCTTACTTCACAGCGGTGGCAAATCCCTGTATGACTTCTCCTGCTTGAGGGCCAACAAAGTGCATTCCAAGAACCTTCTGTGGGTCTTCTCTTTTGGAAATCACCTTGGCATAGCAATTCTTGACATCTCGTTGTGGTACTGAAAATTCTGTGGGTTTGTAAAACGCATGAAATACCTCTACTTTGTCTTCACCATATCTCTTGAGAGCTACTTCCTCACTTAAACCAACTGCACCATACTCTAGTGGCGTGAAAACTGTTGTTGCCACATTCTCATAGTCCATTTGTTCATTACTATTGTTGAAGAGGCGTTGGGCCAGCAACTTCCCTGCCTGAATGGCCACCGGTGTAAGCTCTGGCTTAGCCTGTAAAGAATTAATAAGAATGAAAAATATGTTCCACACAATTCAGATTGCACATGTTCAGAAACAAACAGGTTAAAACAGGTCTCCAACACAGAGATTAACCATGACAAAACCACAGTCCATGCACTAAAACTTAGAGAGAATATTATATATGATCAACTGCTATTTAATTTTTAACACATCTTCATGTCAAAACTGAACACAAATAACTAATAAAAATAAATAATCTGAAATTATATTATTGAACAACTAGGCCTGCAGATTCTATTTAAGAAAATACAGGCAGTCGCTGACTTTCATACACAATTCATTCCTGCAAATGTGTGCGAACACTGAAATGTACAAAATTTGAGTAACAGAAGTATATGTTATAACAGAGGTTATGTTCCCATTGCTTTAAAAGTACATAAAAATCCCTACTTATGGGCAACAAACAAAACAGTTGTAGCAACAATTATGGTACATGCATGCATTAATTCCACCATGGGTAATTGCTAATGTTCCTACCATCACACCACCCAATATCCTCCATAATTTTGATGGCTATACAAGGGATGGCCAATGTAACACACATGCCATTAGTAAGCTTAACAACATTGTTTAAAACATTTTTATAGGTCTGCTTTACAGTACAATGACCATATTCTGTATTGTCACCATCATGATGTAGGTCAGCTTTCTTCCACCAAGGTGTGTTACCAGAGTAAGTGGCCAGGATAGCCAGCAACAAACCAAGAAAACCAGGCCTCACCAAAATCAGCCAACATGAAAACTCAACTGTCCACACCAATATCAAGTTGTAAGTTGGTTTACAAAATATAAAAACACAGACTATCCAGAGTTATGTCTTCCCTCAAATTGTAATTACCTTATGTACCTCTTCTGGCACTTTTTTTTTCATGGCTCAATAGCCCTAGTGGGCCCAGGCCTCCTCATCTGCAAGGCTTCATGATCACACTCAGGCACTGATTACACGGGGCTACTCTACATGCTAGTCACCAGCGAGTTCACTTGCAGCTTTTAAACTCACTGGCAGCTAAATCCGAGTGAGAGAAGTTAAGTCTGTTCAACTTTACTTGCTACTCACTGGCTAGCACACTGCCATGTTTGTAAACTTGCTCAGTGTTAATTGATACAGACAGTAAGTACCTTGCAATAAAACATTTAAATTCTTCAGTTTATCTCAGAGATGTCAAATGATGAACTAAAGCCCTTCTAGCTGACTGCACAGCCTTTTCAATCCTACCTGTAATAGGCATGGTTAGTTTACTCCCTAACTCAGGTGTAGCTGGTCCCAAGCCCGGTTGTGAAAGAAGGGTGAATGGTTGATAACTGAGCCTTGGTTGGGGCACCAATGTTGAGCAGGTGTCACTATTAAATACTGGGAAATGTTCCAGTTGACAGACTTTGTCTATGTGATCAGCAAATCCTAGCCCCAGTAGAGGAGAGGTGGGGCAGAATATCTGGTGCCTTAAACTGGATCATCTCAACTAAGGAATGATAACCCTAACAGAAGAGTTCCTGGTCCTCCAGGTTGGGGTTGGAGAGTGGGGCTGACACCCCAATCCTGTAACAACATTTCCTATTGAGAAGCTGAAAGTGACAAGCCGGCCTGATCTACAGATACAATCGAAACGGTTCAAGGAAAAGGAAGAGTGATTGCTATCTGGAAACATGCAATGTCAGGAGTTTCGTTAGAGCAGGAGCACTCAGAAACTTGACATAAGAGTTAAAGAGATATAACATCATGATAGCTGCAATACAGCAAACAAGATGGCAGGGTTTCAAAATCTTTGATATTGGTTACTATATGGTTTGCTACAGTGGTAGCAATGAGCATAATCTTTTTGGTACTGGTTTTATGATCCATAAGAGGGTCAAAGATCATATGCTAAATTTTGAACTTGTAGATGAATGTATATGCTACCTAAGACTACAGGAAAATTTTTTAACATCACTATTATCTGTGTGCATGCCCCAACCAAGAACAATGATGATATATGTGGAAATAAAATGCCAACTAGATGCAACAGAGTGATGCCCGAAACATGTTGAGCAAGCAATAAGATCTGCAATAAAAACCTCTGTTGCATCTAGTTGGCATTTTATTTCCACATATTAACGATGATGCACGGTCAAAATCACATCAAATGATGATATAGTTAAAAGTTCCTTCTACGACAGATTAGATAGAGTCTATGACACAATCCCTAAACATGATGCAGTAATAATTATGGCAGACATGAACACCAAAATCAGTAAAGACCCTATGACTCCCTGCATGGGTATAAGAAGCCTCCATGAAATATCAAATGATAACAGAGACAGACTATGTGATTTTGCAACCTCCAGAGACCTTATCATTAGTAGTACCATATTCCCACATAAAAATATTCATATTCAAACCTGGATATCCCCAGATGGACTTACAGCTAAACAATTAGATCATGTCATGACTAGCAGCAGACATGCTCCAGATCCGACATCAGAAGTCAACGAGGTGTCAATTGTGACTCAGATCACTTTATGATGAGAACTAAATACAGACCCAAAATTTCCACCTTATTCAAACAACAATGTACTAGACGTCTTAGATTTGACATTAGTAACTTCAAGATGGTACATGTGTAAAGGAGTACCATAATTCTATCAAAAAATTATGATAAGACCAATTAACCGAAAATTCTAATGCGGAGCAACAATGGCCTAAAATTAAACAATGTATATAACGAGGAACAGAAGAAATCACAGGCACCATACAGCCCAATGACAGGACTCAATGGTTTGACCAAGAATGTAGTGATACAACTGAAATGGGAAACACCTTACGAATGAATATGCTACAAAGAAAGACTGGAGCCTCGACAGAAGAATATAAAAAAGCTAGAAGAAATGCAAAAAAAATATGTAGGGGAAAGAAGAGACAGTTTGAAGAAACTCTGTTATATGATTTGGAAGAAAAATTTGGACAAAATGAAAATAGAAAATTTTTTTGAAGGAGTCTATTAGTTCAAGATGGGATTTCAACCAAGAACTAACTTACGTAATGACAGCATTGTGAATCTTGTTGCTGGTGAACAGCAAGTGTTAAACATGTGGGCTGAATATTTTAAAGGTCTCTTAAATAAAGAGAGGCGAGAGAGGATCCAGTGAATACAGTATATTTTGGTCCTGACCCTTTCATACCTGTCCCCACATTCTCTATAGTCGATACAGTTGGAGAGTTAAGGAACAACTCAGCGCTGGGAGAGTACTTGATCAACGCAGAACTAAATAAACATGGGGGTAGAGAAATATGGGAATGCATACACAATTTAATCATGGATATAGAACTCTGAAACAATGCCTAATGATTGGAATATAACAATTTTGTACCCTGTTCACCAAACTGGCAGTAGGTTGGAATGCAGCAATGGGGGGGGGGGGGGATCTTTCTTTTAAACGTCACGTATAAAATATTTACTAACATCTTAGCTAAATATACTGAACCACATGCAGAACAATCCTTCAACAGATACCAGTCCAGCTTTCGTGGCAACCGATCCACTACAGACCATATACTTACTCTTCATATGATTTACGAAAAGTTGTATTAATACAAGTATTTATATGTTGATTTTGAACAGGTTTTTGATAGTATCAACAGAGTTTATATCTTTCAAGCTATGACAGAGTTTAGAATCACAAACAAGCTAATCAACCTTACAAAAATGACTCTATCAGACACTTTAAACAAAGTTAAAATTCAAAATAAACTTTCAGATGAATATCCTACATTCCATAGGACCTGACAAGGGAATTCCTTATCTACCTTGTTATTGAACATTGACTTGAAATAATAACAAGGAAAATCCTTATTAATCCAGGTAGATCAATTTTTAATCAAACTAGACAATAGTGAGCATATGCTGATGATAATGTGATTTTAACTAGAAAATACAGATGCTCTGAACAAAGTTCTACACATACCAATTCCAGATGGAAGCAAGGCAGCAGGGCTGGATATCAACTGTAATAAAAACAAATTCAAGAGAAATACGAGGTATGGCAAAAAAGTAATGAGAATGATTTTCTTTAAACCATGAATTTTATTATTTTTACAAATCAAGGTTATCCCCTTCAAAATAATTCCCTTGGGCAGCTACACAGTGACGGAGGCATTGCTTCCATTGTTTGTAGCAATGCTGGAAGGCTTCTGCTGGAATACCTTTCAGCTCGTCGGTTACGCTCTTCTGGATATTATCCAAAGTACCAAAATGGCGCCCTTTCAAGTGATTTTTGACAGGGGAATACAAAGAAGTCACAGGGACTGAGATCCGGTGAATAGGGGGGCTGAGGAACCACAGGAATGCTTTTTTCTGCCAAAAATTCATTGATGGAGACTGCTGTGTGACGTGGGGCATTGTCGTGGTGCAGCATCCAAGTGCGTGCAATGCCTGATCGCACACGTACCACCCTTTTCCTGAGTCTTTCAAGGACGCCCCGATAAAATGTTTGATTGACAGTTTGTCCTGGTGGCACATATTCCTTGTGGACGATCCCCTGACTGTCAAAAAAACAAATGAGCATCAAATTGATTTTGTATTTGCTCATTCTCGCTTTCTGGGGATGGGGAGAGTTTGCAGTGTGCCACTCCCGACTTTGGCATTTTGTCTCGGGGTCATACTCCTAAATCCATGATTTATCACCTGTGATAACGCGACTGAAGGATTCTGGCTCCCTCTCAAGGCAGTCCAGAAGATCAAGACACACATCCCTCTGATTGGCCTTCTGCTCAGTCATGAGGTTCTTTGGAACCATCTTGGCACACACTTTTCTCATGTCCAAATCCTGTGTTAAAATTTGATGGACAGTAAACTGGTTCAAATTTAACTCACTACTGATCATTCTCAATGTCAATCGACGATCTGACCTCACAAGAGACCTCACTCTTTCCACAGTCTTCCGTTTTTGAGGTTGAAGGTCTTTCCGCATGAGGTTCGTCTTCCACTTGTTCTCGGCCTTCCAAAAAGGACTTGTGCCATCTGAACACTTGTGCTCTGGATAGGGAATGTTCTCCATAAGCCCTTTGTAGCTTTTCATAAGTCGCAGTAGCAGATTCACCAAGCTTTACACAAAATATGATGGCACAACGTTGCTCAAACTTTTGCCGGTCCATTTTCGTAACGCACCTCACAAACACAACTTCACTTCAGACGCTCTCAACAATCGTGTAGCAACTGTAGCAAGTTCAAACTTGTACTGAGTCTACGGCAGGGGTTAACCTAACTGCCACGTGAAGGGGGAGGCAGCAGCGTTGTCGGTTCGTGCACAGCATTGCCAGTCTCAATACTTTTCTGCCACACCTTGTGTAAAGAACTATAATAATAATAATAAAAAAACAAAAAGGTAATTCTAAACAATGTTCCTTACGCGCAGTATCATATTTTAAATATCTAGGTTCGCTGGTTCTTATAATAATAATATCATGGTAGTATAAAAGACAGAATTGCTTCAATCAACCATTGCCTACCACCTCTTGCATACATAATGAAAGAGCGATACATATCCAAGAAAGTCAAAATAAAGAATTACAAAACCATAATTTAGTCCATTATAGTATATGGAAGTGAAACCTGCACTTTATCCGACTGAGCCATCACTTTATTAGCCACTTGGGAAAAAAAAATATACAGAAAAATATATGCACCTATTTGTGACAGAAGGGCCAGGCATATCAGGACAAATGAAGAACTTAAAAACCCATATCAAGAGACAGATATAGTCAGACACATCAAGACTATAAGACTTGAATGGCTGGGTCATTTAATAAGAATGCAAAATATTAGAATTCCAAGGGTTGCCTTAGATACCAAACAAGAGGGCAAAAGTAAGGTAGGCAGACCAAAGATGGCTATATAACATACAGGCAGACCTTAAAATGAAGGGGATTAAAGGATGGAGAAGAAAAGCCCAGGACTGATCAGAACAGATGGATGTTCTTAGGAAGGCTAAGGTCAAACTACAAGGACAGTAACGCTAAAGAAGAAGAAGTAGCAGTTTACACCCTGCTTGCTCACTATCTGGTGACTGAACTCGCTGGCGAGTAGTGTGTAAAGTAGCCTCGTGTAATCCCTGCCTTAGACACACCACACTCGGTAGGTCTCCTCTGCAAAAATGATTGGACTGTCACAGAGACCTCTGCCTGACAATACACAACACTCACAATAGGCAAACATCCATGCCCCCAGCTGGATTTGAACCCACAATCTCAGAAAGCGAGTGGTCGCAGACCCACACCTTAGTCTGCACAGCCATTGGGATCAGCCTTTCTGGCATTTAGTAGACACAAAATACAGTTCAGGACTCAGTTTTACAGTGCCACTGTGCAATAGCTCGAAAGGTTTGTTTGTCAGCTGTGTACACAAGTCCGAATTCGGCGTACAAACGATGGATTAGGTGTGAGAATTTATAATGTATGAAAGTGCAGACTGTATGAAAGTCAAATAACCAAAAGCCGAGGACTACCTGTAATAGACAGGTGAATGCTTAAGGGCTGCATCAAAAAGGATGGAAAAATAACTGTCTCCTACTGGCTACACTAAGAATGGGGAACTCTTTCATGAGCAAGCACATGATTTTGTTTAAGACAGATAAGTGGAAAGAACATTTATGCTAGACAGTTCAGATATATCATACAACTCCATGCACATTCTGTTCTCAAGTCATCAATTACCAGAAAGCATCACATCTAACCACAGTGCACATCTATACATGAAATAAGCAAGCAGCACCATCATGGCACTACACTTTGTTTATAGTGATTTATCAATGGAAAGTAAGGCAGGTATGATGGTCAAGCCAACGGCAACAGTGATGAAAGTGCTAAATAACTAGACTCTTAAGAAAGTTGTGAATTTGGCATCATGCAGATTTGGAATACTTCAGTGCATGTATAATTAACTCCAACATCAGTGTGAGTACATAAAGGTTGTAAAAGTGGCTTTATGTGCTGTATAACAGTCACACATGAATGTGTGACATAATATTGTTCAACAAAGTGACCATTATTGTCTGCAGAGACAGAAGCCACGTTTTTATAAAAAAATTGGTGACACTACTTCTGAATACTAACAGACAGAAATGTATTGTATCATTTCTGCCATGACTAACATTCTGTAAGTTTTCAGGCATAATTGAAAACATATGTCAACTCCCAACTTCATAATTTATAAAACACAGAACAACACAGACCCAAATTTTTAAACCTGAAGTCTGTGATCACACTAGAACATATCAGGAGCTCAGGGGAGAAAGGGCGAATATACAATAAAATGGAAATGTATGCAATCAATATTTATTAGTACGGAATACCACAAAAAGTTTAAATGAAAATAAAATGATTTAGTGTATAATGAATGTGGAAATGAGAATCTGTCCCAAAAATGAAAAATGTCATTATAACTGGCTTGAAATACTTCATGGATGCCACTTAATAACCGTTATCCTAGAATACTCTGAGCATTACACAATAGAACAAAACAAAACAAAACAAAATAGGATAAAATACTTCATGGATGTCACTCAATCGTTATTCTAGAACACTTTGAACATTACACAATAAAATGAAATAAAACAAAATAGAATAAAGTTGGAAATTAAATGATAGACGAAAATGAAGTGAAAAATTATCTCTTTAAATAATAATTACATAATTACACATTTTGAGGTCTCTTATAGGCTTCTGCTTTAGTTTTTAGTCTCTGTTGAATAGTTTTAAACCCACGTAGGCATTTTATCTCTTTTTGCAGAAACATTTTAATCGAAGTCGACGTTGTCATCATCCGTATCTGGTTCATCAATAGGGACAACTTCACCAACATCTCTGATTGCTTGCTGTAAAGCTGCCTTGTAAGGCATCGGA
>Ga0209628_10003953_pt1 | contig 10560 bp, 4 predicted proteins | sample TergutCu122P4_FD_187285 | JGI IMG/M metagenome (GOLD analysis project Ga0209628, IMG submission 187285) | Cubitermes ugandensis P4 segment gut microbial communities from Kakamega Forest, Kenya - Cu122 P4 (SPAdes) (version 2) | ecosystem: Host-associated > Arthropoda: Insects > Digestive system >... | reverse complement strand
AGAACTAATACTTCAAAAGGTTTACTGACATGACACATTTTAATTGATTTCACCCCTGCCTATGCCACTATTCAATCACATTTGGGACATTAATCCATTATGTTTCTCTCTCTCTCTCTCTCTCTCACAGACACACACACACACGACCATTCATGTTTCAGGAACTCATCTCATTTCAAAACTGTCTGCAACATAAAATTTAATAATCTTTATTCAAAATGTGTATTGGACCAGGAGAATATTTGTGGGGAGAATGGCAACATTATGACCATATGCCCCATGACTTCTTGAATGACTGCACTACTGGCAGCATGTGAGTGAGTTGTTCCTGATTTTCAATTTCTTTAGATGGTGGGGTATGTATGTTTGTTATGCACAAGTTGTATGCGTATTCCAATGGATTCCCTCACTGTGGTAAAAACTGTACACATAATTACTGCTTGTGATTGTTCAGAGGCGGCAGCTAAAAGAAACTATGAAGCACTAATTTTCCAAAATGAGACATCCATCATAAATTCAACAGAGGTAAGATGCATAATGAAATTCTCCACTAGAAGCAGGTAAATGAAGAAGTTCATGATTGCATTCTACTACAAATAACAACATAAATCTTTCATACTCATAACATAGGAATATAAACATTTTTCATTCTTTTCCATACATCTGTATTTTATATAATTCTTATAATTACATTTTCTGACACAAAAACGTCCAATATTGAAATCTGTTTCTTTACATTCTATAATTACAGTTGAATTATACAGAACTGATCATTTACATTACACTTCTTGCAGCTTGACATGAACAACACAGCACTTCAGTTACTGCTGTAGTCACTCTGTTACAAGATTCCCCTGCACTTATGCACCATTCACAACCAACCACTGACCCGACCCTAAATCATAATAATCCATTTCACAGCCTCTTACTCTGTTCCTTTAAGAACTGTTTTAATACCAACCTCCTATCTAACTTCAGTACTTCTGTAGTCGCTTCATATCAGGGTTTGCAACTGAAGTTCCATATGCATTTTGCTTTACACAGGAATCAAAGGACAGAAATCATACATTACTTGTGACATTTTTGATGTGTGGTCAGCAGAGTCCTAGTTACAAACCCCTTGAAACACAATTCACACCGGAATGGTCTGTGCCCTGTGTGATATCGCATATGCACAACTAGAGTGGAACGTTGTGTGAATGCCTTCCCACACTGGTCACAAGAGTGAGGTTTCTCACCCGTATGTGAACGCTTATGAATCCGCAAGTAATTGGGTGAGTTGAATGCCTTTCCACACATATCACACACAAATGGCTTCTCGCCTGTATGGAGACGTCGATGTGTCCTCAGAGAAACGCTGCTTGTTACTGACTTGCCACATATGTCACATACGAATCTTGCCTCACCAGTATGTGAACGCAGGTGGCATATGAGCTTATTCTTGTGTTGGTAACTCTTGCCGCAAGTCTCACACTGAAAGCGCTTGTTGTGACGGTCAGGATCATGTATCTGCAAATGGACGTTCAGATTCTGTTTTAATGAAAACCCTTTCCCGCAGACCTCACAGGGATGTTTCTGTCCAGTGTGCATTGTCAGATGCCCTTGTAACTCCGTGTTGCTGTAAAAGCCTTTCTTGCAAATGTCACAATGAAATTTAAAGTCACCAATGTGGCGCTTCTTGTGTACTTCCAAATTTGACTTATGTATGGTTGCATACCCACATAAGTCACATACGTGACTTTTAGTACCAGTATGCACTTTCATATGCCCTGTGAGTTCAAAATTGCGTTTAAATGATTTGTGACATATCTCACATTGGAAAGGGCGGGCCGTGTTGTGACACACCATGTGTTTTGACAGGAGGTTTAACTTCAAGAATGCTTTTCCACAGTACATACATTTGAAAATTCTTGAGGATGCATGGGACCTCATGTGAAGCATCAGTTTCACCTTGTTTTTGTGTGCTCTACCACAAGTACTGCATACAAATGTATCATCATCATCGTCATGTGTACCATTCCCTCTGCTATTGGCTTTCACTGTAGTTGACGTTCTGTTGGACATTGCAACACACTGACTTGCAGACCTAGAAAAAAAGACATACACTTGTTTGGTTGTTGTTAATATTAAACTGATGTACAGGCAGGAAGGCATGAAAATTATCACTTTACTGCAATCGATATTGATGGATATTGTTGAACTACAGTAAAACCCTTATCAGACAGAAATATATATATATAAAAAAATGGAAACTCTGTAAAGTCACGGCAATGAAGCACATAAAAAAACTGCACACTTTCTTGTAACACCTTATCATGCTGACTTCACCATAAATGTCGAGTATTCTGTTATACATATTAGCAAATTAGAATGGCACAGATACAAGTATATCCAACAGACATTCTACCAACTATCTGCAATGTACAACACATATCTGGTTTTTAATCAAGACTATGGTCATAGAGCTATAATTTAATTTACACAGATAATACTCTAATGACATCTCACTGCAATGAACAAAAATGACAGAAATTATCAGCATCTGGGTTCTTAATCCAGAGAGTTATTTATACATTCTTACTTGTACGAACTTATGTCATAAAGTGTATATGGTAACACAAAGATTTTGCATTCCTGTGGGGACCATCTACAATAGCATAAAATCCAGGAGAATGTAAAGCTAGGGAAATATTATTCTTATGGGCATTCTTTTGGGATAGTACAAAATTCATCAATTTGCAGAAAAGCCAAATTGGTGGAATATAAAAACTAGATTTTACTGATATTACTTTTTCATAAACAACAACATTAACTTAAATAACAGAATTAATTTGGTAATAAAATAATTACAAAAGATCACAGAAATATTTGAATGGCAGAGTGCTCTCTGTATGATACCTGACAGGTTTGGTGCCAAATATTTGACTTCCATGTGTGGATAAAAGTACCATATATGTTTCATTTCGCCATGATAACAATTTGCCTCAAAGTGTCTCTCATTTACAAATGTTCCATATTACAGAAGTAGTAACATAGCAGTGAAGTGTAATTTGCAGGTGATGAAAGTTACAGACATCTCATTTATAATCAGTTCAAAGAATGAGGCACCGAAATGTGAACTTCAATTATATATGGGCAATTTGAGGTTATCACAGGATTATTTCTACAGTGACTCTTTCCCTGCAAAATTACCTTTAGTCTCTTCTCCCTACTTTCCTACACCTGTTTATTGTGCCCTTATATTCGTACTCTACTTCCTTATATTCAACCACTGTTTTCCATGCTTGCCTGATTCTTCTATGCTGAAGACTGAAACAATGGGTTGGTATTTATCTACCAAGCTGTATGATAACCCATTCTAGAACACATTAATCTTCAACCAACTCCCATTTAGTCATGTGGGGTAAACCTGCACCCAACTCATAAACACTAGGTTGAAAGCACTGGAAAAATTGATTTTGACAAATTAATTATGTCCAATTCCTGGCTCCAGCAGTACTGTTCCATCTGTTTTTCTTCTTAAGAATCACATCAAAATATTTTGTATTACATGACATCATTCCAAAGTGTCATATCAGTGGACATACAATCTAATCTAATCTTATATATATTTGTTTCCAATGGCAGGTACATTGATTATTTATATAATATAATATAATATAATATAATATAATATAATATAATATAATATAATATAATATAATCACAACTCACTTTCAGAAGGGGAAAGCGGGTGGGGATAAAGAACAAAAAACATTAAAATATTGGACCTTGTAATAGCTGTTATAAAATGCAGTAAGCTTGCTCATCACATTTGACAACTGACTTATGTGGGGCACAAGTTAAGAAAACTTCACCAATGGCAACAGAAGTGTTAAATGTCAACAAACAGTATTCTTCCTTGCATCTCAGTTAGCATGAAGAATATCACAAAATGCAGTGTCACTGTTATGCAAAAAATGCAGTGTCATTTCTCAACACTGATTAAGTTATGACTTATATTTGCGGCACCTATCTGCCATTACAAAATATGATTATGTACCCCCATCATGCTGCCAGAATGTCACCAGGAATGATATATGACGTAAGACATGAGGTTCTAACAATGACACCATGTTGCTTGCTAAATAGTTGCCAATGTTTTGGAGGAGCTAACTATCTTCATGTCTAGTATCCGAGAAGTCCAAGAGATTAATCATCAGTCGACACAGATCAAATGCCAGAAGAATTTAATCCTCAATCATAAAGAAGACTGTCAGCATTACTAGAAGTTGACTGGCATTTAAGAGTGGGTTTCCTCATCTGTGTATGTAGGCATTTATAAATATATTCCTATCAACCATTCAGAAATATATGGTTGCCTTGAGATGAAATTGTTCAATTATAGGAACCTATAGGATGTAACAGGACTCTCAAATTAGGACTAAATTCTGGATAAACAAATTACTTGCAGGAAATAAACTGTAATCCAATAATACAGACCTTTATAACAAATGCACTTGGAAACATTTTAACAAAATGTCTGAAAAAGCTGCATGTGTAAAGAAAATGTTCCATCACTGGTGTAAAATGATTATGCGGAGTATAATACCATGGTTATCCATGAGATGTTAGTGTATGTCATACAAACAGGAGACATGGCCCAGTCAATACTGTTACTTTATACATTGTGTCCCTAGGCTTGTCATGCAAGCATATAGGGGAAAGCACATATAGCTCCACTCCTTCTGCACCGTGACACTAGATGGAGGTGGGTAGTCAAGTTCATGGCCTGGTTACTTTACCCACTTTGAAAGGGCCCCTGGAATCCACACGCTACATGGCCATAGAACCAGTCTGGATGTTTTGGGGAAGGGTTAAATCTCTTTCATATTTTGAAATTTTTGCAAAAATGCAGCTGAGGATTTCATTCTTTTGGGACATAATGGTGTGTCAGTGAGTACTTCTGTATTCTTGTGACAAATGTCACATTCAAACTGAGGCTCACCGGTATAAGTAACCGTGTGCTTTCTTTCATAAAATTGCAAAAGAGGGTTGGGGGTTGTTATGTACTTGGTGTAAAATTAAAAGTAGGATTTGTTTTTGTGTTTCTTGCTTCAAATAGGGCAATGCAAAGGCTTTATTCCAAGAAACTGCACTATGAATGCTTTTCCTAGTATCTGCACACTGTTGGTGGCATCCTCTGTTGTTGGTACTGAATTATTTTAGGAACTCAATTGAAGATAAATTGTCTGTGAGAAGACAGTGCATTACCAGGAAGTCCAATCAGATTATAATTAAACTGCAGCATCTGTAAATTCCATAATTAAAATGGCTTCTATCTGAAGTAAGAATGCTGCTGTAAGTATGGATTTTCTTACTTATGCGCATGACAGTCCTGGGTGGTAATGGGGAGTTTCCCAAACAAGCCTAACAGTTGCAGAACAATATATAACAGACCCTCTCTTTACCACTCTTGGATAAAAAGTGAAGACAGTTCAGTCACAGCCAATGAACAGTCACAGAAAACAGAGATACCTGTCAGTGCATCCAAATTACACTTCAAGTAATGATGGAATGTTCTCTATTTTATGTTCATCAGTCCTATCTGTGACAGCATTTAAAATCCATTACAGTGTTCTCTTTGTATCAGTATTAAGTGGTAAGTGATTTTCAGTTGTAATGGGCTTGTCCTTACAAAATCTGAATGCCAAACACATGGAAAGTGGAAAAAGAGATTTGTTTTTAGAAAAGGTGATTTGAAAACTACTTATCAACAATCATAAAAGAAAATCCATGCACTTCACTTGTTTGGCCACAAATTCAGTTTAAAACATGTGCCTTAAAATACAGCTGTCATAGTTTACAGTGTTGTACAGAAAAGAGAGACTTTCTCCAATAACTGAGAGTACTTTAGATGACATTGCGTGAAACTTCAAGCTTTGTTGACACTCGTACATGACGGTACAGATCGTCAGAGATGTGGATTCCAAACTTAATGTAAGTGAAAGTATGGGTGAAGTTTTTTATGAATAAGTCATGAGTATGAATGCCAAGACCAATCTAAACACCCACAAACTGTGTTGGATCAAAACAGATGGAACTACTACTGTGACAGTTAAAGGAAACAGGTGAACAAAATTAATTGCTGGAGAATTAGAAGAACACATCAGTCGAGCACCAGAGTTTGCAGGATCCCATTGCATCATGTCTCAACAGTCCCTGATAAGATGGAATAAAAACTTATCAAGGTATATACACAGCTGTGTCCACAAATAGGTATATTTGATTTCGGTTACTCAGTCACAGGCAGTTTCGGTAAATTCTGACTGAACTTAAGGGAGACCACAGAAATATGCTACAACATGAAAAGATGTGATGATTAAATAGAACAAAATACTTGAAATTCAATACACTTTCATCCTACTCTGCTCCAATGCAGTTAAAGTGTGGTGATGGGTTGAATTAACCCTCATTATTGTCTCTTGTTCATATCACATAGCTGTGGGAAGCATTCTTTGTGAAATGACAACAAATACTCTTGGCACCAAACATAATGAGTGTGTATTTACAGAAACACAACAAGCAGGTCTCTTGTGTGTGTGTGTGTGTGCGCGTGCATGTGTGTGTATATGTATATATATGTGTGTGTGTGTGTATATATATACACACACACACACACACACACACACATATATATGTATATATACATACTTATTTTCACTCATCCACACAAATGCAAATTCAGACAGCCAGTGCAATCAAATTACAATGCAATAAGAATACATTATAAAATGAAGGTATTGCAACAAACAGAGTGACTGCAAGAGCCTGGTCACATGAAACAAAATCCAAATGCAAAATATAATTTTACTTAGTCAACACACTTCCTAAACTAGTGACTTCTCACACATCTGAATAATGATGACCAGATCCTCCAAGACTAAATACACTCTCACAAAAAGTCCCAAACCAAAGTGATGCAGTATCTCTTTGCACAGATCAAGGTACATTTGCCAGTGTGAAGAAATGAGAAGAAAGCTCCAATTAAAGCAGCTGTACAGTGAGAAGTTTAGGACAAGATACTGGGCATTACAGCCATGTGGTGAGTGAGATACAGCCAGGCATCGTCCAGTAATGCAGAAGCACTGAGAATATACACTTTTCCATCTATACCAGGGATCCAGCCCTTCCTCTTCCAGCAGTCTACTCTTATATTAAAAAATATAATGGCAATGTACCCCAGCCCTGTTAACTTGAACATATCAGATATAACTCCTACAAAGGTCAAGAATGTATCCCCCAGGACAAAATGTTGAGTGTGAATAACCACATCGCACCTCCTGGAACATGAGGCAAATATTCAAACTCACCACTACCCAGGCCTGCTCATCCAAGCAAGGTATCAGATGCACATAACTGTCATGACAGGTGCACAGATGGACAATAAACTTTAAGTTTGCTGCCTGTGCCTTGCAGGATAAGACAGAAGCAGACTCCACCCAGACAAACTCTGCATCAAGCAATGCAATGTAAAGGGACAAGCAAACACTATCAACTTAACAAAATAAGAATCCATTATATAACTGATGCAAAATAAAAGAAAGACCAAATTATTAAATTGGTTTATATACATAATTCAGTTAAAAATTACAAAAGAATAACTCAACAGACTCTTATACAACAGAGAAACAGGATCTCCATGGTGATTTCTTGTGTTTCTGGACTATGAATCCTTGAGTCCCACCAGCATAAATAAAATCAGAAGTTCTAGACATAATCATTAGTGCTACCAATGTAAGCATTGATTTTAAGGAAAAGTTGTTCACTCTGGAGCTGTGGGGAGAGATCTATACTACTACCATGTAACCCACAAGACAATTCTTTGGTTGGTGACTTGACAGTATTGTGTTACCACTCACTCCCTAAGCACATTTAAAACTGGACACCACTTTTTCCCATTTCTCTTTTATCTTCTTGGACAACTTACTGTTGCTATCAACTGAAAAATTTCAACTTACTTGCACAGTCCCTCACAATTCTGTTCCTGTATTAATAGACGAGGAAAATGTTTTGTGGATTTGTTATGTGCACCTATGAACTTGATCACAAAGGAATGCAAATTTTCAACTGATGCATGTTGTTGGTGGCAAAATAATACACAAAAGGCCACCTTTGAATTGCAATTAATGCATTTCACATGGGATGCTAAGTGACAAGCTATAAACCATCACAAGCACAAGTCACTGAACCTTCCTGACACAAACTTAGCTAATGCATAGTTAATCACCAGTATGACCATAATGCCAGAGGACAAAAATAGTTGGTGAAAAGTATTTGCATAGGAAATGTACAAGCACTTGTAGAATGGACTCCTACCTTCAAGCGGCCAGTATGAATGGCAAAAGATGGCACTAGATCATAGCTGTTCCTATGCCTACAATGCTAAAGTTTAGTTGTGGTAAAAATTAAATATCAGAGTCATCAGCATTTAAAGGACAAAACCTTTTGTCTCACCCAATGGCGATATCTAACCAGCAATTAAAGTAATGGCAAAATCTTGAGGCCATAGTTGGAGGAATGTCTTACATACTTCACTGCCCTCCTGATACTTCAGCAGGCTCTCAAAGGAGGCTAGTACCTCAATACTGTCAGCTACCACCCCCAGCATGGATGGACATTACTAAAGTTGGGGAAGGGGACAGACATCTGCAGAAGGCAACTGACCATGGTATTTTCACTAACTAACTCACTCACTCACTTACTCACCTACCCATTCACTCACTCAAATGTGCTAGCAAGAACTTAAAATATGCAGGCCATACACCATAGCTGACATGATGGAGCTTCATGCTCAGGGTGCAGAGTGTGTGTACTATGAGCTTAAAGAGAAGACAAAATTGCATAGAGTCCTCTACTGAAGTCAAGAGTAAATAACTTTAAATAATCTGTGTATATAGAACACTACAACACAGAGTAACATAAACACATTTTTAATTCCTATGACACAATACACACAACATATTATTATTACTATTATTAAACAAATACAAACATGTTCACTAACCTTCATTCATACCCCATGACTGGTACAGGTATATGGAAACTGCATCACATTTCAGAGAATCATCTTCAAGGTCAGTTTCTCATTACTCTGTTAAGTTTGTGTATCCAACAAGAAAAACCATACTTCACTATCAGTCAGAAATTGTTATTGAAGACTCAGAACTCATAAATGTCACAAAATGGCTGGAACCACTACATAACAGTTTTCTCTGAAATTCAAAATTATTGTGTGTGTAGTCATTCAGTTAAGATATAAACTGCTATGCTTTGAGCCAGATGTGGTTTATCAATAGAATTAATGACTGTATTTTCAGTTCTTCTCTAGATCACTATGCCCCATTACCTACAGTTACTTAAGGAAACGATCTGTCCAAAATGAATATTATTACAATTATTCTTACATTCTTTTCTATAATATACTGCTCTGAAGAAACTAGCCTTCTTCTATAAATATCTGTTGAAGTCAAGTGTATGTAGTTTTAATATATGATGGTAACTACTGTCTTAACAGAAGAAGTTACAGTTAAATTCTGTAACACTCTTCACAAAAAACCATTCATATGAATGTATATACATGTGCACAGTGATATAATTCTAAGGGGTTGAAGGGCATTCAGGTGATGCACCCAAAAATAAGACCCAGTTACCATAAGAAAAGTTAAATTAGTTTTACATGTGCAGGAGATCAAATTTATTTATGTAATATGGGCATCTTATGTATTTACAAGTCACATAATGGTATTTAATCACTTAGTTGAGAAATACACAGAAAATACTTAGTATACAATTAAAGCACTGCAGAATCTGGCATTAACAATCACAATTTAACAGTTTAATCTAGTATAAGGTGAACAGGAATTTTAAGCCAAGTTAATATTGAAAAGATACAACTGAACAAACACTACAATACAACATGCCATACTTTGGCAATTATGGCGTATAATTTTCATATTCAACTAGCAACAAGAAATTAAATCTGAATTCAGTTTGTTAACTAACACAAGAAGATTTAAACTTCATAGAAATATTAATTTCTTTCCTTACATCTAGATATCAAAATATATGCAACACAAAAAGCATTTTATGATGACAATTTATGATTGTATTCACAATGTGTTAAAGAAAATCAAAATGTAGGTATGGGAAGTATGGATTCTCTGTATGTGGAAATACAGTCTAACAGTTTGAGACAGAGTAGCAAGGTCTGTGTAATCACATCATTTAAATCAGCACATAAAAATAAATTACAATGTGCATCTTGTATGAGATTTGATATTTTCCTGACAGTGAAGATTTATGTTTCTGTCTTGTGTGTAGTATGATAAAGGGGTACCATTGTTTCAAAATAAGTTACTGCCACTATCTTCAGTGCAGACGTAATCACACTGGTAAATAACAAGATACATAGGATTAGTGAGGGGGGGATTTTTTATAGAGGACTGAAATGACCTGTTAGAGTCAGGGATGGAGAAATGAAGACAAAAGTGGGCAGAACAACAGGAACTGTAATCCATA
>Ga0209628_10003952_pt1 | contig 10562 bp, 8 predicted proteins | sample TergutCu122P4_FD_187285 | JGI IMG/M metagenome (GOLD analysis project Ga0209628, IMG submission 187285) | Cubitermes ugandensis P4 segment gut microbial communities from Kakamega Forest, Kenya - Cu122 P4 (SPAdes) (version 2) | ecosystem: Host-associated > Arthropoda: Insects > Digestive system >... | reverse complement strand
CTTCCAATTCAATAATTTCCAATATAAATAGTACTACTTTTCTTGGCTTGACAGTAGACAGTACATTGTCTTGGAAGGACCACATTGCTAAATTAACAATTAAATTAAACAAGGCTTGTTATGCTATTAGGACAATTAAACCCTTTATGACTTTTAATATCCTAAAATCTGTTTATTTCTCTTACTTCCATTCAGTGATGTCTTACGGAATTATCTTTTGGGGTGATTCACACCTTAGCACCATTGTTTTCAAACTTCAGAAGAGAATTATAAGAATTATTACTAATAAAGGAAAAAGTTATTCCTGTCGACAACTATTCAAAACTCTACAGATTCTGACAGTTCCATCTCAGTATATACTTTCATTGCTTATATTTGTAAATAAGAATAGGGGATTGTTTTTAACCAACTCTGAAATACATGATAAAAATACACGGAATAACTACAACTTTCATCTACCCAGTACAAATTTAACTTTAGTGCAAAAGGGAGTCTATTACTCTGGAAGTAGAGTTTTTAATTATCTGCCAATAAATATCAAAATTTTATCTCATGATTTTAAGCGCTTTAAATCTGTATTAAAGAGTTTTCTCATGGAACATACATTTTACAGCCTCGAAGAATTCTATCAATTTACAACTAACTGACCATGGTTCTTTCTGTTTCCTGTATTTTAGTTGTTTTTAACATAATTGTATGACTTAACATCGTTACAGTCAAAGTATTCCAGATATCTCCCATTTGTTAATATGTAAACTGCATGTGACAAGTGATCTGCTCATCTAGATACCTTATTGTACAAACTGTATTTCCTAATGTGCTTCGGTTTTTGTGTTCTATCTACTTATAACTAATAATTATTTCCAATCTTAGTTTAAACTGCTGGCTTATGCCTGTATTCAGTATGGCTATATTTAATTTATATGTGGGTAACTATACTATGCCAATTTTAAGTATTTTTCTGAATTTATGCTGTTATTTTATACTATCTGTCTGATGACGGACTTGGCTCCTTTGAGCCAGGCTCTCACCCTTGACGGTTCCTATATCCATGAATGTATGTGGATTTCTTGGAAGTACAATAAAGATGAAGATGAAGATGTGAAATATTGAAATCAGGTTCACATAAACATAGATACATTTTTTACATCCAATACTGGTCAAATGACCAATGGATATGCAACATGTCAAGATAAGAATAATATATACAGCATTATATAATACAAGAAATACAACAATATATCAAAATTCATTAAGCACAATTATTTAACATAAGAAGGATAGAATAACATTACCGCAATGCAAAAATTCATCAACAAAAAGTAAATGCAATGCAGTCTTGAACTGGAGTTGAAATTGAGTAATGTTCAATGGCAATTTATTAAATACCTTAATGGCCGAATAACTAATGCCTCTTTGTATCGCTATCAAGTGTAATATACCTAGCCGGAAATTGTATTTGTGGTACGATGCAGAGAATTGGAGCACCAAGTTGCATGCCAACCACACAATATAGATTGACATAAATAATACAGAATTGTATTGTTCTCAGAATTGCTAGTCTGAAATACACATATCCTGCCACGTAGTGCTCGTGGCTATATAATTCCCGTTTCGTCACTTTGCGCTGTATAATATGATTTAGTGGAATCGAGTGGGCCGTTGCAGAAAGGAGCATTGTGACGTCATGATACTTCTCTTTTACGTCGCAAGTAGAAAACCAGATTTAATGTACTCAATGCCATATATTTTTAGAACGGGTTTGGGAAGAGAAAGAGCATGCATGCGGCTAACCTTGGAACTCAGAACCGGTCTATATTATTTTTCGTGTTTTGCTTGCACCAATGCTCGTTATTTACAACTCTGTTATTCGTGTAAGGGCGTGTAGTTTCTATACGTACCACCAGGTTTAACATTAAACACTCCACATTTTACCCACACATTGTATTTATATATTCCGTTTGATTGTGCACTTCCACTGCGAATATTGATGGCTTGAGCTTCGCAGTGGAAGTGCACTCTGTGTGAGATACAGACAATGTGTGTATACAAAGCAGATTGTAATTTTTCAAAGGGTTTATCAATATCATGTATGTTTCAACCAATGTTTTGTAGGTAGTTAATACTTCCGACGTTTTAAACTTACGAGCATAAATCTTACGAAACGTCGAAATCAAGTGGTTCGCAATCCTGCTGCGTATACTGGAGGTTCCGCGTTCATATTTTAGTCTGGAGACGAGCTATTCTGACATGTTTCGTGATATTCCTCTCTCTCCGAGCAAATGCAGTGACTACCTCAAACAGGCCACGACCGCTACCTTCTTCGTCCTTTCCAATACATTATTAACTATAATCATGCCATTTGACTCCGTACAGTCGGAGCTACTTCCATCGTCATTAAATAAACAATACATGAAAATAAATAAAGAAAGAAAATGTAACATATGTTACTACATGTAGGGTTGCAAGAATTCAAAGCTATATAGCTTAACTGAAACGAAAATGCATCTTATACATCTTATACATACATACATATCATATCATTTGGTAGGTCCATAGAGTCTGTTTTTAAAAGAACAGTTGGACATGATAATTGTCAAGAGGAGAGAAACAAGTACACCAACAAAGCAGGGTAAACAACAGATACAAAAACAAACGAGTGGTTACTAAATAGGAACCCGTCAATGGACAAATTAAAAGACATATGACACAGATAACAGAGAAAGAATAAAACATCAGAATATCACATAACAAAGATTACAAGTTATAAGCAAATAACGCTACCCATCAGTAATATAATAACTACTGTTATTAGGAAAGTTTACAAAATTTTCAGGGTCCTTTTTGTACAGAATCCTTCGATTAGACCCTTTCTGTGGCACTCTAAAATTATTAGTTTGCGATAAAGTCTTTACATAAATGATTGGGGAGAGATTATAATCACTAAGATTTAAAACAATTACATTTCATTCAGTCTTAGATTATACAGTCGCCTGACTTGTTCTATAATTGCATTGGTACTCATTTCAGATCTGTTCTTTATTTAAGAATTCTTCCAAGGAGTAGTAAAGTGTTTGTGTAAGAGCAAAGTTTGATTGTACCTTGGACATCAAAATATAAAATTGTTGATTTCGACGCAAAGATTCTGAGATAGTATTCGACATTAATTTTAGTGGTAGAACCCAAATGTTTTGTGAAGTTAGTGAAGCTCCAATCGTGCAGAGATTTTATGTCAACCGGAAGTAAGAAACTATCATGAGGGCCTTTTATTTCTCGAGAAAATTTTGTCATCAGCTAAAAAGAAAGTCTCAAAATCTGACATTACACACATCCCACAAGTGTTGTCAGCCTGGAAGTGAACTCCCCCCGCTGTGGTAAAGCTGACATCCGTTTATAATCACGGTCGCAATAGTACGAAAAGCGACTATTAGCCTCGCCACGTCTGTCTCCGTAAATCCGTCCGTCTATCTCTCCGAATGGAAAAGCTCGGCTCCCACCTGACACAGTTTCAAAAAATTTGTATATTTTAGGGGTTTTCGAAAATCTGTCGAGAAAATTCAAGTTTCATTAAACTGGCAAGAATTACGGGTATTTTATTTTTTTTCACCGTGCATCCTAATATAATTATACAATATAAACCAACAAAATGCGCCTTTTCTAAATTACGATTTTAATTTTTTGGTGTCTTCTACATGTTTCGAACCCGAGGGTTCATCTTCAGGAAGACGGCTGTATACTCGTATACAGTTACGGTACAGTGTGTTTCACATGCATCAGTATAAGCAGTCTTGTAGGTACATTCCTACAAGACGTACAAGACTGCTTATTCTGATGCATGTAAAACAAAATATATCATACCTGTATACACAACCGTCTTCCTGAAGATGAACCCTCGGGTTCGAAACATGTAGAAGACACAAAAAAATTAGAAATCAAGATACTAATTTAGAAAAGGCGCATTTTGTTGGTTTATATTGTATAATAAAGGGTACTTTACTTGAAACCCCATGTACTTTTATATCTCGCTGAATTCTTCTTTGAATGACAAATGTAGCAGACAAAAGTTGTAGAGAAAATCAAAACACGCTTTTCACGTTCATTTTTCCCCCAGAAATCGTGCAGTTTGTTGAGGTGGAAAAAGGTGGCAAAGGCAGACAGGTCACCAATGACAATGCAATACGATGCAGAAAAGATACAGTTTACACGCTAAATAACCAAAGCAAGAAAGAATACAGACACACACCCATAATATTTAATTAATATATATTGCTCTTCCACGGCAACAATGGTTACGTGAACGCAACTCAGAATTAAGTTACATGTGCAGAAAAGATGCAATTTGCATGCTAAATAACCGAGGCAAGAAAGAATACGGACACACACTTATAATATTTAATATTTGACGCCTAACGGCCACCATATGGGTCGTACCGCACAGCTAACCTCCAGATGCTGCATTTCATATATTTATTCAACAAATATACGTACTGAATATTTTAAACATGCTGCATAATCTCCGTTTTTTTCTCTTCAAAATGCCGTTTATTTCATACTGCTACCTTTTTTGGTTCCTGTATTATTCACGTTTTAAATACAGAGTGTGCAAAAATTTAAAAGGAAATTCCGGCGCCAAAGGGTTAATAATTATAGCTTTTCCACGGTAACAATGGTTACGCGAACGCACCGCAATGTTACGTTATACGTTCATTGCCTGTCTTCTTATATGACAAGAGATATCCTCAAACCTGTTTTTAATTTAATTCCTGCACCCTTCCAAAACGTGTAGATTGTTTTACCCCAGGGGTACAGTGGCCGGGTATGGAACTAAGCACTCGCCTCCATCTAGTGCAGGGGTTAACAATGTATGGATACTTGTCGCCTACCCACCATTCCCACCAACACCAAATTTGTCTTCATGGCGTGCACAAAAGCAACTTTACTTGTCACGGACACTGTTTGTCATACTACGGTGTTTATGATAGTAGGTGGAGGAAAACCAGACGTTAGAATCACAGCAACTTATTTTGTACTGTGTGCATTAAGTATCATGTTGTAGAGACCTTTAAGTTGCATGTGTTGGCTACGCAAGTTGCTTGCTGCGCGCCAAGTGGCTGAGTCCGTGATGTTGCTCATATTTGGCGGTTCGAGCGTGGTATTTAATAAGGTTGAATGTGTACACATGGGGGAAGAATAGTTGCCTATATATTTAATTGCAACCTGTCATACGTTAATGGGGGACTTTCCACTAGGATTTCGGGAAGTCATTCCTGATCAAACCGTGCCTGAGAAATGGAAGGAATTGACTTTGAATACAGGTTAGGTTCATGTTTCACATTCAGTTTTAAACTTGTAATTTGTATGAATTACGTAGCCATAAAAATTCGGAGCCACTTTCTGGTTCTCATTATATCACGACAAGGCAAGTCATGTAAAGGTTGTGTTTGGATTGTATTATTGGTACAGTATGACGATTGTGGAATTGAAATTGATAGGTAACGTAAGTTCCAAAATTTCTTTAAACATTTGTTTGCAAGAAATCGGGATGAAGTGCATTGATGTCAGTTCGGAGAAGAAGCGCACTGCACAAAAGAAAGAATCCGACCTAATCCAAATCACATTGTTAAGCTTTGTAACCCATAATGCATTTTCCCAAAACACTAGCTTCATGCAATAAAAACACTAAGTGCTGTGTACAGTAAATGGATTGCAGGACCTTCTGGCAAGTGGAGTTACACTCAGGAAAATCATGCGGCATTCACGCTGTGTGTCGACACTAATAAATTTCCGAGATTTCAGGTCCTCACAGCAATGTTGAAGGCAAGAATTTTCACTTAAAAATTTGACACATTCAGAGAACAGTTCATTTTTAGCATACAGTTTTTTATTCCCGTGCATGGTCTAAGCATTACAAATGGTCGAGAATGATCTTAAATTCATAATGTTGCCATGTACCTCAATCATTTTTCATGAAAAATCACCATCAGTTTTTAATGTCATTTGATATTTGTAGAACTGTTAGATGACATTAAAAACTCGTGTGTTTACTGTGAGGATGTTTTTTCATGTAGGACCAAAATGACTTTATTTCAGGTGGGACACAGAGCACATTGCAGGACATCAAAGTTCCAGAGAGAGCTGGAGGCTATTGCTATAAGGATTCCACGAAACATTACACCAGAAACAGATTTATTTATTGGTAAGTATTCTCCTATTCCTGCCTGCCACAAGGTGAATTAATTTACAGTACTCAGTCCTCAATGGATCGTGATCTGTGCATTGTGCTTGTGAATAAAGCGTGTACTTTCTGTTTGTCTCCATTTGTGTTTGTGTTTCTAAGAAAATTTTGGATATGTTTTACACAGGTGTAAAACTTGTTCTGTGACTCAGGCAAGAACTAAGAATGAAGAATCAATACATCTTTCAACAAATGCACTTAATAAAATAGAATTCATAACAAGTATTGAATTCCTACAGGTTTTGGCACCAGGTTGTCATCCTTAGGTAGTTATATAACAAAAGAATATAAGCCCAACACTTTAGTGTGATACCTAGACTAACATGTATGTTACTCTGTAGGGTTTGTTAGCTGGTATTCTAGTCTATTTTGACCGCAGTAATTAGGTGGAGTCAGGAGAGCTCAGTTAGTGTAACAGCTAGGCTGTGGCCTGCATGACTAAACAATCGGGGTTTGTTTTCTGGTAGGGTAAAAGGATTTCTTTTGTTAATAAAGCATCTTATTCAGCTCTGGGGCTAACCAGTTGCTTGTTCATTGGGCACTGGCAGCCCTTTTCCATGGCATAGATGGAAGCTTCTTGTTCATTGGGCACTGGCAGCCCTTTTCCAGGGCATAGATGGAACAGGTAGTGAATCTACCCACTGACCTGCATCTAATGCCGAGGTTTGGAGCACATGGAGCTATATATCTACTCTGTCATAGGCCTAGGCCTTCATGTTGTGGTGCTTGATTAAGCACAGGGACAAATTTACTTTTACTGTCATTAAATTGTTTCAAATGGTAGTACCAACCTACATGGCGTAAACAAAAGGATGTGATGTTGACAGGCGGATATATCATGATGTCTTGGAGTTGGTTGAGCACAGCCTGGATGTCAACTTGGTGGGGAACAACATCCGCTACAAGTTCCAGGATACCCCAGTGCTCGAGGGACTCACCATCCATGAGACATACAACAGTATCGTGGTGCTAGTAGCAACTGTGTCCAGTGTGCATCGACTGTCATTTCCACACCCTGATAAGATTCATAAACAGGTACAGCTCATCAGATTTGTAAGCTGGCTGCTTTCACACTTCATGGTCTGACTTGGATAATTTATGGTCATTCATGTGTTCAAGATGTTTATTTCTATGAAACTCAAACAATTATCTCAATTTTCAAAACAGGCTATTATTGATGGGCCCTTCCTGGGACATCTGAATCTGTCAACATCTTGGCATCTGAGTTCTTAACAAATACTTAAATACTACTCTCCTGTCTGTATTTTGGTCTCACAAGTAGTTTTTTTCTGTTCAGGTTTCCCAACCAACGTTTTTGATGATCATATATTTCTCTTTCATATTACATAGCCTTCCTTCTCGCCCTTCTTGATTAACCCTTTGGTGACAAAAAAAGACTTGCGTGGACACACAGTGTGGCGTTGAGAATACTGAACGTCATCAGAAGTTGTTGACTGTGAACATGCTATGTAATGGGTGGTCATGTATATCTCAGGTCTTTTGCAGAGTACACTGGGCATTTAGTTCTGGCACCAAAGGATTAATCATTTGCCTGGTGGCAGGTGAATACTGTTTTTGAGATGATGAATTGGTTGTTGCAGGAACACTTGTTTGCCAACCATCCAGACCTGAGTATCATATCCATCTTTGCTGAAGCCACTGTTAATGCTGCAAAAGATCCCACAACATTCCATATCATAAACAACACAGTGGCCAGTAAGTACCCGTTGCTCTGCTGGAGCCTAGTAATCCGCATGTGTTCAACTCCATGGTAGAGAATTGTCCTTGAGCAGTTTATTATATCTAGCTGAGTAGACCTTTCGGTGATGTGTACACATTGCTGTGCATCCCTTCAACTGGCAGGCACTTTTCCTGCAGAAAGCTTTAAAATACTTCTGCAAGACTGCAGCTTAATTCTGAAATGTTGTATAATGTAATCAAATGTAATTTTGGTAATATTTTTAGAAAGTAAATGGAAATGGAACAAGATATATTTGAAATGTTGCAGATGGTAACAAGGTAGGAAATGTTTGTATAACCACATTGGTTTGAGTTCAGGTCTTTGCATCATGATTTGTCTACTAACTTAAACTTTTCTACTTTTGATGATTCAATGTACCTGTTCTGAAAAGAAGTAATTTCCAAATAAATCATACTCTCTTCACACATTTTCCTCCGTATTCTACCATTGTACACAGAATGGAAATGGTGCATCACTACAAAACTTAATGGTAGCAGGAGCAATTAGATGTGGCAGTTGAAAGTGGTGCATATGGAGGATCAGTATTATTGTTGCTATTGCTTTGCAATGTATACTTTTTACTTTGTTACTGTTGCATTTAAGGCATAAGGGGTTGAATGTTGCAGATACACCTTTGCCCCACACATCAGCATCATGGTTATCTGTGAATGAGGAAGCACTGTTTGCTCTGGCTTATAGCACTGGTCCAATTTTACTTATTAGAATGAACCCATTGTCGGGCATGGTGGCAGTCAATGAACTCAAGCAGGAAACTATGGTGCCACGTTTCCTATCTGGTATAGCTGGTGCTTTGAGGTGAGTGTGTGTGTGTCTCAACACAGTGAATGTCTAAGGCTGCACATGGAGCTGGTATGTCACTATAATATCATCTTTGTCCTCCTCCTGCCTCTCACACAACTGCTGATGTTGCTGCCACTGCTGTCATTTCCACCAATATGGCTCATCCTTTAACAAAACCTTGTTTGTTTTTGCCTGTCATAACCAGTCATCTTGCCTTATTGTTTCCACATTTTCAGTGTTCTGTTGTATGCTATCCTTCAGTTGTTGTCCACACTTCTTCTTTGTTTCATGCAGTTATCGTGTCTGTGCATACTGAGAGAAAGAAGGAAGCAGTAATTGGGAAATTTGGGCACTGAATGGTTGCATTTCTTATGACAGAGTCCTTCTTCGTATCTTTAACACTTTTGTTATTATTGTAAGCATTGTCTCTACCACATTGGGCCTGTAAGTCCCCAAAGTTTACCTCTGTATAAAAACTGTACTATTTTTTTTTGTTACTTATAAAGAAAGTGGGTTTATAGTATTATCTTGTTTTTATGTATCAGACCCCAAATATGGTCAAACTCCATTATAACGTCATGCAAGGTACCAAATATTTTGCCTCATAACAAACAATTGTTGTTGTAACTGAGTGTTATAATGTTATGGTTAACAGTGAGAAACTGACTGGTACCACAGAATATCTGACAATGTAGGTGAGATGCTGCATAAACCAGTGTTGTTATAACCTGGTTATACCATAGTTTTGGATCAGTGCAGACATTTCTGGTCTGTAGCTTTCAAGGTTTGAATTTGTTTAACCCCTGTAAACACAATGCTGGTATTTTATTATATTTGTCCAACAAATGCACAGTATATATTAACAATATCTGTTTTTTAAAGCACTTTAAGAAACAGGTATATTTAATATATATTGTGCATCTGTTAGACAAATATACGATTCTACAAAATGCACAGTACATACATCAAGAAAATACTGGAATATCTTAAAGTGGGTTATGATTATTTCCTGGTGTATATTTATGTTGGGTGTGTATATCTTGAGGTGTGGCTGACATTAAATGAATAAGGATGTCAGTCATAGCACAAATCTGTACACCCTGAACGACAAACATTGATTGCTTCAAGCTTCTAGTTGATGGTTCTAGTACCATGGGACACCATTCATGTGTAGTAGTGTTAATGTGCATGCATAGTAGCAACTGTTGCATTCACAGCCTGTGTTTTGGACCTTTTATTTTTTAATCTGTTGTAACTGTACTCTGATTACTTGTGTCAAGATCAGAATTGTGTGTGAAGTAAATGAATGTCTAAGCCAGTTATGGAAGAATGTGCCATACGTGCGGCATGCATTTGCTTTGTACAGGCTTTGTCTATGTGTACATGTTTAGGTCATGTTTCACGCTTGTTATGATAGAATTTTATCGAGGCTTAGAGTTGGAACCAAACCAAACCGGTGTTTTTGGGTGCAGGGGTAGGGCAAGTGACAGTGACATGGCAGTCAGTATGGTGCTGCACTCCATGGGCCTTGAGACATATTTGTTCTCCCTGAGTCGTGATGGCAACCTGCGTATGTGGTCATGTTGCCGTGCACAGTTCGTCATGGGTACAGACATGATGAGCAACATTGCTGAGACAGGCCGGAATCTTACACAAGGGGGTAAGTTTTCAGTTTGAAGAATTTGGTAGATATTGTCATGGCTGCCATCATCATTTGCCCTGGGGTCGACTCAGCCTCTAAAAATGAGTACCAGGGATTTCTTCTGGGGGTGAAGGCGGCCGGTG
>Ga0209628_10003951_pt1 | contig 10562 bp, 8 predicted proteins | sample TergutCu122P4_FD_187285 | JGI IMG/M metagenome (GOLD analysis project Ga0209628, IMG submission 187285) | Cubitermes ugandensis P4 segment gut microbial communities from Kakamega Forest, Kenya - Cu122 P4 (SPAdes) (version 2) | ecosystem: Host-associated > Arthropoda: Insects > Digestive system >... | reverse complement strand
CCGTTTGTAATGGTGGAAAAGTTGCTCTATTGCACCTACCAAACCACTAAAACTGCTTTGACGGTGCGAAACGAAAATGTTTTTGTTGAAAACGGACTGTTATCAGAAGCGGGATTGGTTGAAAATATTGCACAAACCTGTGCCGCAAGAGTGGGATACATTGGTTATAGCCAAGGTGAAAAAACTGTGAAAATCGGGTTTATCGGCGTGATACGAAATATGGAAATTAACCGTTTGCCAAAATTAAACGAAACCTTGATTACCCAAATTGACCTGGTTGATGAAGTTTTTCAAATTATTTTAGCCAATGCAACAATTTATGTTGAAAATGAGATAATTGCATCGTGCGAAATGAAAATTTCGATTACGGATATGGAATTAATATAATATTATGAATGAAATTATTATCAGTGGAATGGGTATTGTGTCGGCGTTGGGCAACAATATTGCAGAGAATTTGCAAGCCTTAAAAGAGAACCGCAGTGGCGTGGGCAAGTTGCAATATTTGAAAACTTCGCACACCGAATTTCCTGTGGGCGAGGTAAAAATGACCAACGAAGAGATGATTGATTTGCTTGGAATTTCTCATGACAAACCCACCATTCGCACCGCATTGATGGGGATGATTGCCGTGCGCGAAGCCCTACACTCTGCTTCTGTACGGGTCGAAAATTTTCGACCCCAACCGCTTAAAATCGCTCTTATCTCCGGTACAACTGTGGGTGGCATGGACAAAAGCGAACAGTTTTATCTTGATTTTCTTGAAAACGACACCAAAAACGAGTACATCTCAACGCACGATTGTGGTACTTGCACGGAAATGATTGCCGATTATTTTGGCATTTTTTCGCAGGTAGATACCATTTCAACCGCTTGTAGTTCGGCAGCAAATGCCATTATTTTGGGTGCGGAGTTGCTCAAAAGCGGTCGCGCCGACATGGTTATCGCCGGTGGTTGCGAGTGTATCACGAAATTTCACTTGAATGGATTTAATACCTTGATGATACTTGACCAGGAACCCTGCCGACCTTTTGACGCAACAAGGGCAGGATTAAATTTGGGCGAAGGCGCGGCTTATGTGGTTATGGAAACGAAAGAAAACTTTGAGAAAAGATTGCAGGAGAATCCGGATTTAACTGCGTTGTGCAAACTTTCCGGCTATGCGAATACTTGCGATGCTTTTCACCAAACCGCTTCTTCCCCCGATGGGGAAGGGGCGTATTTATCTATGTTACAAGCAATTGAAAAAGCAAACCTGCAACCGCAAGATATTGATTATATCAATGCACACGGCACCGGAACACCCAATAACGATGTGAGCGAAGGAACAGCCATTGTAAGAATTTTCGGAGAAAAAATCCCCCCCGTTTCTTCAACAAAATCTTTTACCGGACACACCACCAGCGCCGCAGGTTGTGTAGAATCGGTAATCTCTATCTTGGCGTTGCAGCATAACTTTATTCCCGTTAATCTCAATTTTTCGGAAAAAATGCCCGAACTGCCTTTTGCACCTGCCGTAAATCAACAACCCCCAAAACCGTTACGGCATATTTTGAAAAACTCATTTGGCTTTGGCGGAAATGATACGTGTTTGATATTTAGTAAAATTTATTGATGAAAACTACAATTCCGTTCAAACATTATTTAAAAAACCAAATTTATCCTTTAGGTTTGCGTTTGGGGTTTCTATTAATTCTGTATTCTTTTTTTCGCATTCTGTTTTTTGTGGCTAATACAAACAGTTTCCCCGATGCCAAATTGGTGTACTTTTTTCACGGAATACGATTCGACGTGTCAGCCATAGCCTATACGAATGCGCCTTATATTTTGGCTGTAATATTGCCGTTTTCATTTTATTACAAAAAAATTTACAGAAAAATTTGCGACCTCTTCTTTATTTTAATGAATGGTTTTGCTGCCGCCGTTTCCTATATCGACGTTGCCTATTATCCTTATGTCTTAAAACGAACGACCATTGATTTTTTTTCTTACCTCAAAGTAGCATTTGATTTTCAAACACTTATGCCTACTTTTATAAAAGATTTTTGGTACTTGCTTCTCATTTTTCTTGCCACCCTGTTTGTTATTATTTATTTGGTAAAAGTAACAAACAAGATGATTCCCAAAAATCCCGTTTATGGTGCTTTTTCGTGGAAAGAATTGATATACAAAATATTGGTTTTCTCGCTCATTTTCTATCTTACCGTTATTGGTCAGCGGGGAACCCAATTACGACCTTTGGGATTGATGGATACCGCAAAATACGCCTCCATCCAAAACGCACCATTATTGTCGAACACTCCTTTTACGATGGTAACCAGCGTGGGAAAAATTCAGTATGAACCGAAATATTATTTCAAAGATTTGGAGGAGGCTGAACAGATATATTCTCCGATTATCAAAAACATTATCCCTTTAACAGAAAACAATCATCCGGTTAAGAATGTGGTTTTTATTTTTTTGGAGAGTTTTTCGCCCTATCTTATAGATAGTATAAAAACAGATAATGGGAATAAGCAAATATTTTGTCCTTTTTTGTATGATTTGAAGCAGAAGTCTATCTCTTTTAACGGAATTTCTAACGGAAAAAAAACGATTGAAGCGATGCCTGCCGTTTTTGGTGGTATTCCCGTTTTGTTTGACCAGAGTTATGTGTTATCTATTTTTGCTGCAAACTACACGTATTCTCCTGTTGAAGTGTTAAAAAAACGAGGCTTCAATACACTTTTCTTTCATGGGGCGAAAAATGGTTCTATGAGAATTGATGGTTACACTTATTCTATAGGTTTTGATGCATATTATGGAAAAAATGAATATCCGAACCCCGAAGATGATGACGGTGTTTGGGGAATAAGCGACCGGCCTTATTTACAATATGTTGCTAATGTTCTAAATAATACCCGCCAGCCCTTTTTGGCAGCGGTAATCACGCTCTCTTCTCATCATCCGTTTGTGATTCCCAAAGATGCCAAAGAACTTGATATTAAATATGGACCCCAGCCGATTCATGCCACCGCTTCCTATACCGACTACGCCGTGAGAGATTTCTTTGAAACCGTGCGCCAATATAGCTGGTACGACAGTACTTTATTTATTATTGCCGCCGACCATACCGGTCCGGGCGCGGTGCCAACTCCAAACAGCAGATATATGGAGTACCAAATTCCCGTTTTTTTCTATCATCCTAAGGCAAATGCGGGGATGAACTTGGGCATGATGCAGCAATTAGATATGATGCCCACGCTTTTTTCTTACCTCAACATTAACGAACCCATTTTTTCTTATGGAAATAATGTTTTCAACAGTTCCTATACTCCGCTCTCTGTGAGTTATTTATCAGGAATTTACCAGCTAACCGCACCGGATTATGTTTTACAATTTGACGGAGAAAAAAGTATTGGTTTGTACGATATTAGGAATGATATAATGATGAAAAAAAACTTGCTCAAAGTTTTGCCCGACAAAGTAACTTATTATGAACAAAAAATGAAAGCCATTATTCATTCTTATACCACAAGAATGGTTGAAAATCAATTATTTATAAAAGATAAAACCCTACCATAAAAGTGAGTCTTCTCGAAGTAAAAAATTTTTCATTAGAACTAAAACAAGAGGAAAACTGGAATCCGGTTTTATCCTCTGTTTCCTTTTCTTTACAAAGAGGCGAGACCCTTGGAATTGTGGGCGAGTCCGGATCCGGAAAATCTGTAACAGCGTTATCCATCATGCAGTTGCTTTCTGAAAGGATTTCAAAAATAACGGAAGGAGGGATTTATTTTGGAGAAAGGAGAACAGAGAACGGAGAAATAAATAATTATACCTTAAAACCTGATTCAATCAAGGCACCCTTAGTAGGGCGGGGTAGTTTATATACAAATATTACAAAAGTGCCCGAAAAATTTCTTCAAGGGATTCGCGGGAACCGGATCGCTATGATTTTTCAAGAACCGATGACTTCGCTGAATCCGGTTATGAAATGCGGAAAACAAATTGATGAGGCGTTGTTATTGCATACGAATTTATCAAAAAAAGAGGCAAAACAAAAAACGATAGAACTGCTTAAAGATGTGCAACTTCCGGAACCGGAAAAGGTATTTCATAAATATCCGCATGAACTTTCCGGAGGGCAAAAGCAACGGGTGATGATTGCCATGGCAATGAGTTGTAACCCCGATATATTAATTGCCGACGAACCCACTACTGCCTTGGATGTTACAGTACAAAAAAACATCATGGAACTGCTGAAACAGTTGCAAGAAAAATATGGCATGAGCATCATTTTCATTTCGCACGATTTGGGCGTGGTGGCACAAATTGCCCGCAGGGTTTTGGTGATGTACAAGGGAGAGATTGTGGAGCAGGGCGATGTACAAACCATCTTCAAAAACCCGCAACACCCTTACACAAAGAGCCTGTTGGAATGCAGAAAAAGATTGGATGAAAGGAGAAATTCAGAAGAGAATAATAATAATACGCTCTTTAAAATCCAAAATCTCAACAAATTCTACGAAATCAGAAAAACACATCTGTTTGAAAAACAAAATTATTTTCAAGCGTTAGAAAACATTAACTTAGAGATTTATGAAGGAGAAACGCTGGGGCTTGTGGGAGAATCGGGGTGCGGAAAAACTACACTGGGAAGAACGATGTTGCGACTTATTGAGCCAAATTCGGGTAATATTTTTTATAAAGGAATCAATGTAAGAATGCTTTCTGATAGGGCATTGCGTGCCGTACGAAAAGACCTCCAGATTATTTTACAAGACCCGTATTCTTCTTTAAATCAACGATTAACCATCGGGCAGATGTTATTAGAACCCATGAAAGTGCATCGCATTTTCAACCATACTCATGAACGAAAAAAGAGAGCGATAGAATTGTTGGAACGTGTGGGACTTGAAGAAGCGCACCTGCATCGTTATCCGCACGAATTTTCGGGCGGGCAACGCCAGCGCATAGCCATTGCCCGAGCTTTGACCGTAAATCCTAAGTGTATCGTTTGCGACGAGTCGGTCTCTGCGTTAGATGTGTCGGTGCAAGCGCAAGTGCTAAACTTGCTCAATGACTTAAAGCAGGAGTTTCAACTCACTTACCTTTTCATTTCTCACGATTTGTCGGTGGTAAGATATATGTCGGACAGAATTGCGGTAATGCAACAAGGGAAAATAGTGGAACTAAGTGATTCAGAGGCAATTTACAACAATCCGCAAACGGAGTACACTCGGCGATTAATTGAGGCGATACCGGTGATATAATTAATAAGACCGTAAGAGCGTAAGACCGTAAGACCGTAAGAGCGATATTTCTAATAAACATCATTTTTGCACTATTCAGAGTGCGTTTTTTATTAAAATTGCACTATTCAGAGTGCAGTATAGAATAAAATGTATTTTTGCAAAAAAATTCGATATGGAATTACTGAGTAAAAATTTTAAAGAATTGTTGTCGCTAACCCCCCTTGATTTCAAGCGATACTTGTATTCGGAGGTTGCGTGGAATGACAGAATGATTGGCATAGTTGGACCGCGCGGGGTGGGCAAAACTACCATGATTTTGCAGTATATCAAAGAAAATCTTGACACGAATGAAACGCTTTATGTTCAGGCAGATGACATTTATTTTGCCAAACATACATTGCTTGAACTTGCCGATGAGTTTTCCAAAAACAGAGGGAAGTCCCTGTTTATTGATGAAATTCATAAGTATGCCGGATGGTCTCAGGCATTGAAATCCATTTACGATTATTTTCCACAAATGAAAATAGTTTTTACAGGTTCCTCTATTTTGGATATTTTCAAAGGTAGTGCAGATTTGAGCCGTAGGGCATTGATATTCAAAATGCAAGGGCTTTCGTTTCGCGAATATCTGTTTCTGTTTCATAATATTGATGTAGGGACACAAAGTTTGCAGGATATTTTAAATCATAAAACCGACAATTTTCCTATTCGCCATCCACTACCTTTGTTTAAAGATTATTTAAGGCGAGGCTACTATCCCTTTGGAACTAACGACACTATGTTTTTGCAGCGTTTAAAACAAGTAATAATTCAGACATTAGAAACCGATATTCCGATTTATGCGAATATGAACGTTACAACCGGTAGAAAACTCGGCAAACTACTGAAAATCATATCACAAAGCGTACCATTCAAACCTAATTTCACAAAAATTGCAGGGATGCTTGAGGCAAGTCGTAATAATATTGATGATTATTGCTATTTTATGGAAAAGGCTGGTTTGATTATGCAGTTACGCGATATGGGCGAAGGAATTGGGCAACTCGGAAAGGTTGATAAAGTTTACATAGAAAATACAAATCTGATTTTTGCTTTGGCAGAAGAAAATCCTAAGTCGGGGAACATTCGTGAAACTTTCTTTTTCAACCAAATGCGAGTAAAAAATGAAGTTTATCGATCCGAAAAAAGCGATTTTAATATTAATAATATAACTTTTGAAGTAGGCGGAAAAAATAAAACACAAGAACAAATCAAAGATCTTAAAAATGCTTATATTGTTAAGGATGATATTGAGTTCGGCTATCAAAATGTACTGCCTTTGTGGGTATTTGGGCTGAACTATTAGATAATAGTTCAGCAAAAAATCTTTTTTATTTCACACTTTTTGCCTCAACTCCTGCCTCAATCTTCTTAATCAACCCCTGCAATACTTCTCCGGGACCAAATTCTACAAAATGGGTAGCGCCGGCTTTCACCATATTTTGAACGGTTTTTGTCCACAAAACGGGGGCGGTAAGTTGTTGGATTAAGTTTTTCTTAATGATTTCGGGGTTGGTTTCGGGTAGTGCGGTATAGTTTTGATATACAGGACAAACAGGTGTTTGAAATTCGGTTTTTTCGATTGCCTGGGCTAATTCTTCCTGCGCGGGCAACATGAGCGGCGAATGGAACGCCCCTCCCACATTGAGCATGAGTACACGCTTGGCGCCGGCTGCTTTCAGTGCTTCGCTTGCCAACTCCAACCCTTTGAAAGTTCCCGAAATGGCTAACTGCCCGGGACAATTATAATTGGCAGGAACTACCACTTCATCAATAGTTTCGCAGATTTCTTTCACTTTTTCATCGTCAAAACCAATCACCACTGCCATACCTGATGGATTTAGCACACAGGCTTTTTGCATGGCGTTGGCACGCTGCGACACTAAACGCAAGCCATTCTCAAACGATAGTGCTCCGGCTGCCACCAAGGCACTAAATTCTCCCAACGAATGACCGGCAACCATATCGGGAACAACATTCCCCTCCAATTTATTGGAGGGGTGGTAGCCGCAGGCTGACGGGGTGGTATTCAACACCTTACACGCAATTACAGAGTGAAGAAAAATGGCGGGTTGTGTAATGTGTGTTTCTTTCAAATCGGCATCGGTGCCGAAAAACATTTTTTCTGTGATAGAAAAACCCAAAATTTCGTTGGCATTTTCAAACCTCATTTTGGCTTCGGAATAGTTGTCGTACAAGTCTTTACCCATTCCAACAAATTGGGCGCCCTGACCGGGAAATACATAAGCAGTCATAGTTTTTATGTTTTAAAGTTTTTTTGCAAATTCGGAAATACTTTTTTCTAACCCTTTCATTACAATAAATTTAATTTTTCGTTTGCTCTTTTTTCAATACTTTTTAAATGTTTTTTTTCGATATTTCTGATATATTTTTTGGGTTCATCAATATTGAAATAACAATAAGCTAAGAATTTATTTAATCGACGATAAAAATCACCTTGAATACAAAGTTCTTTTTCCCAAACTTCTTGAACTTTTGACTTATCATATAAACTAAATAATTGATTAATTTCTTTAATATCCAAATGTACTAATGTTTTGTAAATTAGTGTCTCATCATTGCAATTACGCAAAGTAACACTTTTTGGATTATAAGACCAAAAAGCATTTTCTTTTTTCAACTTTCTGAAAAGATTTTGTCGCAATTTACTTCTATTTGTTGACAAGAGATTCATACCTGAATATTTTCGGCAAAAATAGGAATAGTTTTTAAATCAACTCATGCAAACCACAATAATTTGATTATCAATATAAAAACTCTCTAATTGAACGGTATGTTTTCCAAAAATAATCCCCTTTTTTTCATTTTTATTCACAAATAAATCAGCAATAAAGTCTAAATTCCCTTTTGCATACCATTTATACATCGCTTCTTTTGCACACCAATAATAATAGAGTTCTTTCAAATTATTGATATCACAAACGGCAATCTCCTGTTCGCTCATAAATCGGGGATATAGCGGCAAAATTCGGGGAATAAGTTCTTCAATATCAACACCAACAGTGGTTTTTGACAACACCACTGCCACGCCATTTTTTGTATGAGAAAACGAGGTGTGATACTCTTTCAGTTGCGGTTGTCCCGAGTCGGAATAAGTAATCTCTATTTCGTTATTTCCCAGCAACTCGGCGAGTGCCGCACGACACGCCAATTTTTGCAGACGAACTTTTTGGAGTTTACAGTTTTTAATTCGCGTTTCATCTTCGGGTAGTAATTTCAAAAAACTATAAAAAAATTCCTCAGTTTCAGCAATTTGCCAAACTACAAGGAAAATATCTTCTGCAATCTGTTTTTTTAGTTTAAGAGGCATAGTTAAATATCCCAAATTGAAATGGCGTTTGCATTATGGGTAAGAGGAATAATATTGTTTGTTAAGCATATTAATGAACCGTATCCTATTTTTTTACTAAAAGAATTTAAAACGGAAAAATATTTAATCATTTTTTTATCGGGGGTAGCAGTACGTTTTATTTCTATAGGATAAATCCTATTGTTTTGAATAATCAACAAATCAATTTCAACTTGATTGCTATCGCGATAATAATAAAAAGGAGGGTGTAATCCGTTGTGTTTATATGATTTCAGTAATTCAGAAACCACAAAAGTTTCAAAAAAAGCGCCGTTCATAGCGCCGGATGCGAGTGTTTCCGGTGTACTCCAATCAGTGAGATAAGCACATAAACCGGTATCCAAAAAATAAAGTTTTGGTCGTTTGGTAATCCTTTTTGTAACATTTTCATAATAAGGCTGTAACAAATATATAACCCCAGATGCCTGAAGAACAGAGAGCCAAGATTTTACAGTATTGAGAGAAACATCTAATGAATTAGATATGTCGCTTAGGTTCAATTCTTGCCCCGTTCTGGCTGCAACCACTTTCAAAAAATTATAAAACAATAATTCATTTCCTATATTCAACAACTGCCGAACATCCCTTTCCAAGTATGTTTTTACAAACGAACTATAATACAAAGTCCAGTTATCATCCTCTTTTAGTGTAATTTCCGGAAAAGAACCTTTCCAAATAATCCTGTATGTATCAGAAAGCGACTTTTTAGTTAGAAAACCTTGTGGGGTTGGTGAAGGTAAAAAAGGTTGTTGTAAACTTCCCTTGTTTTCTTGTTCGTATATAGAAAAACCCATTAATTCCAATACAGCCAAACGTCCTGCCAAACTCTCCGAAACACCTTTCATCAAGAGAAATTGCTGTGAACCGGTCATCCAAATTTGCCCTAATTGACAGCTTTTGTCGAGCAACATTTTAATATGAGAAAATAATTCCGGCGCATACTGTATTTCATCTATTAACAAGGGAAGTTTATGGGTTTGAAAAAACAAATAGGGGTCTTCTTTTGCCAAATTCAGCGTTAAAACATCATCCAAAGTGATGTACGTTCTATTCTCTTTTAGTAAATTTTGCATAACCGTTGTTTTTCCAACCTGACGCATACCTGTAAGTAACAATGATTTGAAATTATTGTTTGCTTTCTTTATAAATGATTCTATGGTTCTTGTTTTAAACATCACAATCGTTTTTTATGAAAATTTGCAATTCAACTGCAAAAATACATAAAAATCGGTTTGTCTGACCCAAAAAATCTATTAAATTAAGAAAATTTAAAAATAATTCTGCATATTTGCCGCGTTAAATTTTAAATAAAAATATGATGAGCACAAAGAAAAAAAACCCTGTAGTTTATGAGTTCAAAGAGGAGAAACCCATGATTGTGGAAGAACCGTTTTTTCCGCTTCCCGTAATTCAATTAGACTTTACCAAACGATACACGTATGCTGATTATTTAACCTGGTTTGATGATGTGCGGCGCGAACTGATTGATGGATTTATACATATTATGTCTGCGCCTATACGCGCCCACCAGCTTATTTCTGCCGCATTGTTTAGAGTTATGGACAGAATTATTAGCAAACGTAAAGGAAAATGCCACATCTATTATGCCCCGTTTGATGTTCGTTTGCCCAAAAATGGAGAAATGGATGATGATAAGATTTATAATGTGGTGCAACCCGATATTTGCGTGATTTGCGATTTATCGAAATTGGATGACAAAGGCTGTATTGGTGCACCCGACCTCATTGTGGAGGTTTCTTCCCCTTCAACATTGAAAAAAGATTGGAATTATAAGTTTAACCTTTACGAAAAATCGGGAGTAAAAGAATACTGGATTGTAAACCCAAAAACGAAAATAGTAAATGCTTTCATACTTCAACCCGATGGATATTATGACATTGGAACCGAATACGATT
>Ga0209628_10003950_pt1 | contig 10564 bp, 4 predicted proteins | sample TergutCu122P4_FD_187285 | JGI IMG/M metagenome (GOLD analysis project Ga0209628, IMG submission 187285) | Cubitermes ugandensis P4 segment gut microbial communities from Kakamega Forest, Kenya - Cu122 P4 (SPAdes) (version 2) | ecosystem: Host-associated > Arthropoda: Insects > Digestive system >... | reverse complement strand
ACTTCCCGTTTGGCCCGCCAAGTTCACGCTCTGTTGTTTCCCTTGGAAAGCGGAAGGAGCCGACGGCTGCCCGGTCAGAGCCGTTGCGATTTTAGAGGATAGAGGATAGAGGATAGAGGATAGAGGGCAGAGGGATTATAAGTGAACCTCTATCCTCCATCCTCTATCCTCTATCCTCTTCTCCGTCAACGAATCTCGGCAAATGCGCTGGAGTTCAGCCGAGCCATCCTCTGGCGAAGCAACGGCTGGTGATGGAGCAGGTTGGACAACTTTCGCCAGTTGAAATCTTCCATTCCCAAGGCATCGTGGATTGCGAGGATATTTTCCCAGTCGTCTTCCTGGTCGAACGTGAGCCGAATATCAATACGATCCAACCCTGCCGGTGCCGGTAAAAGTTCGACTTCGAAACTCGATTGATGGTCCAGAAAAAAGCAGCCGGGCAGTTGCCTGTGAACTTCGTCGTTGGCCTGCTCCGCAGCAATGAGCAGGGAAATTGCCCTGTACCATTCCGGGAAAAGTCCGAACGGACGGCCCGCCGAAAAGTATTCGTTCATAAACTGGTAGGCGGCGTAATCGCAGGGAATTTCCGTTTCCGTAGCGGTTTGGATCAACTGATCGACGAGAAGGGGGTCCAAAAACGGCCAGTCCGCACCGATAAAGACGCACGATTCCGCCGGGTAATGTTCCAAAGTATCAACCAAACACGCAATCGTTGTATCCTTCTCCGAGGCAAAAACGGGAATATCAATCGGCGTGAGCGCATGAATCAACTTGCTGTTTTCCGTTTTGTCGGATAAAACGACCACGCGGTCCAAAAATTCACATTCGGTCAGCTGACGAACGACCCATTCCAAAACCGATTTTCCGGCCAGCGGGCGCAATAGATGCCGACGCTGTTTTTCGGTCAACAGCGTCCCCTTGACGATACCAAGTGTCTTCAACATAACAACCCCTTTGTCAAAATAGATAAGATGTAGAGTCTCGCATTCTCGCAACGAAAGGAACGGAAAGAAATGCCACTTTCAGACAAATTTCTGTCTGGACATCCCTCTCGGTCTTCAAAAATGCTTGACAACCGATCAATATTAACCTTACGGCATTTTAAAACCCAAAAAGGAAAAAACGATTCCTGTTTTTGGGACAACGATTCCCTTGCTCACTGAGTCTCATCATCGCAATTCCGACCAATTGGGCGAAAACCGACGTGGAGGGGAAAAAACTGCGGACAAAAAGGGTGGTACGAAACGGTAAATGAACCCCAAAAAGCACGTTTTTTGGCGTGCTGTCGAGTGAAATAACCTTTCAGTTCCTCTTTTTCTGAAAAGAACGGTTTTTTTCAAAATTCCAGAAGAGCCGAATCGGAACCTCAGCTCATACCCGTATTATAGTTCAAAACGCAATAAATGCAACATTTTAAAATAAAATTTTTTTCGTTTTTATCGTTTTTTTGAAACTTTTCCTTGAAAACCGCCGCCTTGGTACGCCAAAAATGAATCCGCCCCTTCAAAAGATCGCTGAAAATCGCTATAGTGAACGAGTCTTTTCACGGCATTTTCGTTTTTCACAGGTACAAATGTCAAAAAAAATAACCGTCTTTGTCTTTTTCAGTTTCCTTTCACTTGCCGGAGGTATGATGAACGTTTTTGCTCAAGATCGGCGCGATGCGAATTTTGACGAGGCCAAAGTGCCGTATTACACGTTGCCCAACCCGCTTACCTCCGTTACGGACGCCGAAATCTGGTTCGGCAAGCGACGCGGCGAAATCATTGCCCTGTTCGGACAGGAAATGTACGGCAGAACACCGGAAGCCGCACAAGCTCGTAAAGGGAAATTCCGGGCCATCCCGCAGTCCGAAAAGACGGACGCTTTGGACGGCAAAGCAACCCGTCGGGAAGTGCGGCTCCTGTTTTCCGACCGGGAAGATGGGCCGTACCTTGACCTGCTGATTTACGTTCCCAACAAAGCGACAGGGCCGGTTCCCGCTTTTTTGGGACTGAATTTTCACGGAAACCACACCATTACCGACGAGCCGGATGTTCGAATCCCCAAATGGGAACCCACCCAGGACAACCGTAGCGACATCAAGCCGCGTGGTTCCTTCAAATCGCGTTGGCCGGTGGAAACGATTATTGATCGTGGGTACGCACTGGTCGTCGGGTATTACTGCGACATTGATCCCGACTACGACGACGGTTTTCAAAACGGCGTGCATCCGCTTTTTTACCGTGAAGGGCAAACGCAAAGAGACGCCGACGAATGGGGCAACATCGGTGCGTGGGCCTGGGGATTATCGCGGGCACTGGATTACCTGGAAGGTTGCGACACCATCGATGGCAACCGGGTGGCGGTGTTCGGACATTCCCGACTTGGCAAGACCGCTCTTTGGGCCGGAGCGCAGGATGAGCGGTTTGCGATGGTCATTTCGAATAACTCCGGCAGCGGCGGCGCGGCGATTTCGCGTCGGGCTTACGGCGAAACCATCGCTCGGACCATGACGGTCAGACCGCATTGGTTTTGTGAAAATTTTAACAAATACAACGGAAACGAGGCGGCTTTGCCTATCGATCAACACGAGTTGATCGCGCTGATTGCACCGCGACCTGTGTACATCGCCAGTGCCGTTGAAGATCGTTGGGCCGATCCCAAGGGAGAATTGCTCGCTGCCTTTAACGCCGACGCAACGTACCGTCTGCTCGGAACCGACGGCATCGGCGACGCGGCCAAAAAGTTAATCGTTACGGAAAGAGAGGGGATGATTTACGATGTCGAAATGCCGTCGCTTGACAAGCCGATTGGAGCGACGATCCATTATCATATTCGAACCGGCTTGCATGACGTTACCGACTATGATTGGCAACAATATCTCGATTTCGCGGACGAAAAATTGTGAAGGGGTTTAAAATCAACAACGACCGTGCCGTACAATTCCGCAAATGGACAGGGCAAATCGTCAAAGATTATACAATCCAAGGCTGGGTGATGGATGTCGACCGACTGAAAAAAGAGCCGGAAGTGTAGCGTAGCGAAACTTCCGGGTAACAACGAACACGCATAAAACCCGCAAGTTTCGGCGGAGTACCGCCTACACTTGCGGCTCTTTGAATCTTCCGATTGCTGCTTTGATTGCAAAAAAACGGGAACTTGTCGACGGACTGGCTGTCTGCTGTCTGCTGTCTGCTGTCTACCATCCGCCGTCTTATTGACACGTGCTCCAATTTTTCTTAGACTGGGAGGGTGTCGAAATATCCATCCTTCTGTCAAAATACCTGCTTATGTCCCGCATTGCCTTTTTTCTTTGTGCCGTTGCCCTGTTCCTGACGCCGATTGTCCTGGCCGACAATACCCAGGATGTTTCAAACCCGGATTTGACCAAAGCCTCTTGGATGTGGAGCAATCCGAACGCTCTCACCGCCGGCGGGGCCGGGTCCGAATCGTACTATCGGTTCACGTTTCGACCGGAACAGCCAGTCAGGGAAGCGACGATTTTAATCACCGCCGACAACGGTTATCAATTGTATATCAACAACAAAATGATTGCCGAAGAAGCAAGCACCGACGCCGCGGAATGGAGCAGCGTCGAGCGGTTTCGTATCGAAGAAAAACTCGTCCCCCGTGCGGTCAATTGCATCGCCATCAAAGCGGAAAGCCTCGGCGGTAATGCCTGCGGACTCATCGTCGGCCTCAAAATCGTTCTTGAAAACGGCGAAATTCTGGAAAAGTATTCCGGCGATTCCTGGACCTGCACCGAGGAACCCAAAGAAAATTGGTGGGAACCGGACCACAACGACTCCGCTTGGGAACGTTCATTCATCCTGGCCCCGTTGACCGGCGGCCCGTGGGGCTCCCGCATGGTGATCTCGAAAACCGTAACGGACCCAAGCACGCTAAGAGTTCTACGACCGGCCGCTCATTTCAACTGGATGCGACGGACTGACACGTTTTCGCAACCCGACCCGGATTTCGTTTGGCCTGCCGGAATCGTTTATCTGCAAGGTCGGGCACCGGACAATTCGGAACCTCTTGCGCAAACGAACTTCCGAATCGGCGAAACACGCACGTATTGGGAAAACGACGTTCCCGCTCCGTCCCACAGCGGCAACAAAATGTTTACGCTCATTCCCGCCTCCCCGAACGGCACGTCCAAAATGATTCTGGACGCCGGAACCGGTTGGATCGGCTCCCCCCGCTCCTCCTTTGACGGCAAAACGATCTACTTTGCAATGGCACCAGAGGGGGACACGTTTTACCATCTCTACCGTATCAACGTGGACGGCACCGGCCTTGCGCAACTGACGTCGGGAAAATGGCACGACTTCGATCCTTGCGAACTTCCGGACGGCACACTCGTTTTCACGTCGACACGAACCGCCGCACGGGATGAGTACCATGCCAACACGGCACGTTCGTTGTTTCGCATGGATTTGATTGACGGTACGATCAGGCCGATCACCTATCACGTTACCGCCGACGCCGATGCTCACGCCATGGCGGACGGACGAATCGCCTTTATCCGCCACGATAATTTTCTCGAACGGGCCAAAGTCGAAACACACGTTCACTGCGTCAGACCGGACGGAACGTCGGGCGAAATCCTGATCGGTCCGGATCGTGGTGCCATCGGTTACGATTTGAAAACCGCCGCCGAACATGACGCCGCCTGGTTGCGGAATTACGGGTTTGGGTGCCCTTCGCCGCTTCCGAACGGTCGCCTTGCCGCCATCTCCCACGCCGGACCGGTCATCACGAAGTTGGGCGAATCAAGCGACGCAAGCGATCAGCGGAGTCTGAGTGCTTCAGAGCTGAAATCGGCGGTGGAAAAACCGGTTCCTGTGACCATCGAAGCGATGCCTTGTCAGGTCAGCTTGATCGACATGTCACCAACACCGGATAACCGGATTCTTGTAACAACCTCGAGAAAAGCTCTTGCCGTCGTCGATCCGGAAACGGGAAAGAGTTACAAAATTCTGCAATCGCCGGAGCCGGTTCACAGCGTGCATTTCCTCGGGGAAAAGCCGATGCCGCGATTCTGGCCGGATTTCGTCGATGAGTCGGTGCTTCCCACGAGTCACGATTCGAAAGGGTATTTGTACTGCGGCAACGTTTTCAACAGCAAGCAGACCAATGCCGAATGGGACCGGGTTCGGGCGGTTCGAATCTTCATGGGCAAACCGCTCACGCTTCGCAGTGCAAGACATCAATACGGACATATCGGATCGGTCGGCGTCGATCTCGGAACGTTTCCGATCATGCCGGACGGCTCGTTCAACGTCGAGGTTCCCGCCGACATGCCGCTGGTGGTCCAGGCGGTTGACGCCGAAGGCCGGGCCGTCGTCAACGAGCTGAGCTGGATTTATACCCGACCGGGCGAAATCCGCTCTTGCGTCGGTTGCCACGCCGACCGTAACGCCACGCCGGAAACGAGTGCCGCGTCGTCCCGGCATTTTCGAGCGATCAACCTGACGCTCGGAATCGATTCGCCGCAATTCCGTGCGAACAACGGGGCGAACGGCGGCGTTCTCAACCTGCAACTCGAACGGATGCGTGACACCATCGGGATCAACCTTCACCCGGAAGCCGCAGAACTTGCGAAAGCCAAGTCGCAACCGGGAATTCGGCCTGTGGTGCAATATCTGGTGGACGAACTGCAAACTGCCAAAGAACCCGGTCGCCGCTATGCCGCCATTCAACGCTTGGGAATCCTTCGGCCTTGCGGTATCGCTCCGATGCTTTGCGAAGTCATGCGAAAAGACTCCAGCGACGAAGTGCGAATGATTGCCGCCATCACGTTGGCCTGTTGCGCCACGTCGGAATCGGTGCCGATGCTCTTGGAAGCACTGACCGACCCATACGAACAGGTCGCTCACGCCGCTCATATCACTCTGGAGCACATCACAGGGCATGTTGGAGAAGCTCCAAAATTGGTAAAAAATATTCCGCCAAAGGAACGCAAAGACTACTGGGAACGGTGGTTCCGGGAAAATTCGCCGGAAAAGATCGAAGCGAGGAACGCCAAAATTCTGGTCGGACCGTTCGACTGGAACAGCACGCCCGCTTCGATCCGGTTCCGGAAAGCGGTCGAAGCGTTGGCCCATTACGGCCAATCGGAAGCGGTGAAAGCGTCGCTCCGCAAAATTCTCGCCGAAGAGGAGCAAATTGACACGTTGTCGAAAATCACCGTGATTCGTACCCTGGGTATTCTCCAGGACGAGCAGAGCGTTTCGCTCCTGACGGACATTTTGGTCGATTGCAGTGAGAAAAAGATGCCGCCACATGTTCACAGTAATGAATTCGGCTGGGCCGCCATGCCGGACCATATCGGTGGTGCCGCTGCGGAAGCTCTTGGACGAATTGCCACGCCGGAAGCGGTGGACGGCCTGGTGCGTGGATTCCAAACGCTCCAGGAGTTTTGGTTCTACACGTTCCGAACGGCGGATCACAGTTGGCTCATGGGAAGCGTTTCGTCGATCATTCATTTCCGGATTCTGGAAGCGTTTGAAGCGATCAAAGCGACGACGGACATTGACGTACAGAAATCGGTTGACACCCTGGCCGATCCGATCATACGCAGTCTTCCGATTGACTCGGACCGTGGCATCCTGCTCGACAACGACGACTACGAACGATTGGTGGGGCGGATATTCGCCGACTCGGCACTGTACGACGAGTACTTGGAAGCGTGCCTGAACGTTTTGGAAGGCAAGGCGGGTGACAAAACCAGGATGAAAGCGGTTTCCGATTCGCCGCCTGCCGTTTCGACCGGTGCATTGGAACCGACCTCACGCTCCGCGATGGTGATTGCCGTTCTCGTTCAGGAACGGACGAGCGAAGAGCATCGCAACCGTATCCGGGCCGTGTTTGCGGATTTCCAAAAACGGGAGGCGTCACGGGAGCGTTCCTGGACCTGTTACATGCTGGCCCGTGCTTTGGGACGGCTCAAGGACACCGAATCGATTCCGTTGCTTTTGAAGTGTCTGATCGAGGAAAAGCGGGAGTTTGACTTTGGCTCTCCACCGCCGCCGAACATCTTCCTGACCAATGCGATGACACCGGTCCACCGTGCCTCGGCTGCCGCCGCATTGGGAATGATCGGCGATCCCGTCGCATTGCCGGTGCTTTTGGCGATTACGGAGGATTTCAACAACATGATGGATGTCCGTGACGCCGCCGCTCATGCAATCGTGGAAATCGGACGAAAAATCACCGCGGAGCAAAAAGCGGAAGTGCCGAAGGATTTTGTCGGGCGATTGAAAACCGTTGCGGAAACGTACCCGGAACTGTATCCCGGCAAAACGTTGTCGCGGGCGTACGAAATCTGGGCGACGGCCCGGCAATGATCGTACCCGTTGCCGTCGGGTTCGTGTTTCCAGGTTTACTGTACGGAAACATCCCAGCGAATCCGGAAAAGAGCGTCGTTGAGACTGGAGTTCTTCCAACTGGGATCCTTGATATTTTTGAAGGTTGCTTCGGCCTCCTCGTAAGCTCCCTGGCTGATTTGCAAGTATCCGATTGCTTTGCAGAGGCGGTCCACGAAGAATTTTTCGCGGATATTTGTTGCGGTTTGCATTGCGTCGGCGATTTTCCCGACTTCCGCCTGGCCGCGACAAATCTCCGCAAGGATTCGATCCCGCATTCTCCGTCCCAGCAGGCGGTCGATTTTTTTACCCCCTTCTTCGGAAAGAATTTTTTCGGCTTCCCTGACGGCTCGTGTGAACATTTCTTCGGCCTTTTCCCATTCCTCCGCTTCGTGAAGCGTTTGCGCCAAACTTAAACAGACGCCGGCTGCGATGTCTTTTTGTTCAGCCGTTTCGCAAGCTCGCAAGGCGTCTTCCACGTGCCGTTTTCCGTTTTCCGAATCGCAAATTTGATAGAACAACGCCGCAAGTTGCGCCGACCGGACGGCACGGGCCTCCGCCGACGGTAACCGGGGGACCAATGCGGCAACCGTTACAAGAATTTGTTTTTGTTCGGCGGACGGAAAGGGAGCGGTTTCCGGCACAACGTACCAGTTTCCACTGACACGACCTCGTACTTCGCTTGCATGACGCCGCAGTTCGTTCTGGAACATCCGGAGGCCGCAATCGATCTTTACGGTCAAATCCTCCGTGTCGGAGAGAGAACTCCAGAGTGTGAGTATTTCTTCCCGCTCCGGCAAAACTTCGCCGACTTCCAGGGTGAGTGCCATTTGCGAATAAATTCGCTCCATCGCAAGGAGTTGATTTTGCGGCGAAGAAATTTCTTTTGCCGTTTGAAAACCGAAGGAAAACATATTTTTCCGAACCTGTTGATGCAGCGGAAGTTTGGAAAAATAGGAACGGAAAACCGCAGTAGCCTCCTGCACGATCAGGTCCATGGCACGGTCCCGAATTGCCGGATCGGAAATCGACCGGGCCGCTTCTCTTGCGTCAACGAGCAACCCTTCCTGAATCAGTGTTACGACCAAATCGAACAACCGTTGCGGCTTGTCGGCCCCATTTGACCGGAGAATTTCCTCAAGCGGTGGATAGGTATAAACATTTTCGTTCAATTTTTTACTCAACCGTTGTACGGTCGCCTCCAGAGAGTGGCGTAGTGCCGTTTTGGCGGGGGAATTCTGCATTTCGGCGACGGATTTTTTCGCATTATCAAACTGTCCGATTTTGATCTGTTCCCAAACCAACGACTGTAAAAGAGACGTTTTCGCCGGACCGGGCAACATTTCCCGCAATGTCTGGAAAGCTTCCTCCAACAAACGGGCCCGGAGTTGGATTTCGGCAATCCGGCTGAAATCCCTGTCCGTTTGCGAAGTTCTTTGAGAAAATGTCAGTATTTCGCCTTCTTCATGGAGCAAGTCCTGTGCCGCCTCAATTTCCCCCGCGCTAACCAAAATTGCGGCGAGTGCCGTTCGGGAAACCCCCTGTTTATTCTCAATATCCAACCCCTTGATTCTTTTTGTTGCCCGATTGAGCAGGAGAACCGCTTCCTTTTTTTGTCCCCAGTTGAGAAGCTCCATTGCGGTGTTCGTCAGGATTCGGATGTCTTCCTGATACATGCGATTCTTCGAAAGCGGCTGGGGCGTCAACAACTGCCTGGCTTGTTCGAGAAATTGTTCGTCGGTCAGTTCTTCGTTCTTCTGTTCTATTTCGGAAAAAAGCGGAGGCATTCCGCGTGCTTTACGAAGCGTCGCCGACCGTGGATTGTCCACGAGGGAAAGCAGTTGCACTTTCATCGGCGTCGACAGGGAACGTGTCTCAATCAGGGCACTGCGAACCAGATCGTAAAGGTTTGCATGGACCATCATTTCCGATTCGAGAAGCTGTTGGAGAGTCTCTTGTCGGACTTCCTGGTCCTCGATTCGGGCGATATTGATAAAAATTCGCTCCAGCGTTTGCGTCACCAGGTCCGGATTCCGGATTTTATTTTGAAACACCGCCGACGTTGCATCCGAAGCCGATTCCATCACGGATTCTCTCGAAAAAGTACCCACTTGAGCACGACTTTCAATCAGCTTTTGATAACATTTCGCCAACAAGGGGGGCTGCGTGACTTGAGGAAGCGTTGCCAAGGCGTCGGCATATTTTTGAAATCGAATCTGTTGTTCCACAATGAATGCCAAAAGAAGATTCTTGCGATTCTCGTTGACGATGGAATTGGCCGAGGCAAGAAGATGTTTTAATGCGGTATCCAACTCCCGGTCAAGATCAAGAACGGTACAGGCGTCCAGAATCTGAACCAGTGCGTTTTTTTGATCAGCGTCCTCCGGATTGAACGTGGTCTCCTTCAAGAGAGCCAAATAATTATGAATGGCGGAGACCGCTCTGGGGCGATCCGTCGACTGATAAAAAAAGGCCAATGGCGGTGCCAGACTCATACGGAGCGGACGCACGGCAGGGCTGTTTCCCAAGGCAAATAACGCCTCGTCAAGATTGGTGCCGACGTTTTGATTGATTTGAGCGTAAATAATGGAGGAAATCGCCAACGCTCTTTCCGCCGGGTCCTTAAGCCGGTCCGCCGCTCGAATCGTAGCCGAAAGATTGCTGCCGAGCAACACATTCAAAGGCAACGACGGTTTGGCCAATTCCCGTGCCGAAGCAATGTCCCGTTCGGTTCGTTCCCGCCAGTAACTGTAGGAAGTCGGATCCAATCCTTCATACGAGGCCGTCGAGGTTGTACGAACTTCCGTATGAACATGAGGAGACAGGAAATGCCATAACGGGAAAAAAAGCAAAATCAGAAAAAAAACGACGATCAAAAACTGTTGGCCGGAACTTATTCCGGACAAAATATCCAGTATTGGGTGCGTTTTTTGCTTTTTCATCGGGTACACAGGAAAGTGAAACTACCATTCCAGAAAGCGTGATTCTACCGGAGCGCGGAATTTATTGCAAGTCTCCAAGTTTGTATGAATGGCAGCCGGCCAGGTCGATAACAAGTTTCGTTTTTTTGCGTTTCCGTTAGCGGCGGGGCAAGCCCCATAGGTTTCAACTTAAGGGATAAACGGAACAGAAAGGGCGTTCTTTCGTATGAAGTAAGAGATTTTGGAAGAAATTTACTTTTACGGAAAGGATACCCTATGAACAAGGTTAGC
>Ga0209628_10003949_pt1 | contig 10565 bp, 10 predicted proteins | sample TergutCu122P4_FD_187285 | JGI IMG/M metagenome (GOLD analysis project Ga0209628, IMG submission 187285) | Cubitermes ugandensis P4 segment gut microbial communities from Kakamega Forest, Kenya - Cu122 P4 (SPAdes) (version 2) | ecosystem: Host-associated > Arthropoda: Insects > Digestive system... | reverse complement strand
CCCCATGCCTTACTTTTGAACTCCTATTTCATGCACCTTCATTTACTGTCTTCTCTCAGTTAAGATCCCCCTACAAGTACAGTCTTAGTCTTTCTCAGTTGAAACTTGAGATTTTCTGGCACAGGCACTCAAAGAACACGCTTGACCCCCCAGTCTAAATGTGACATGACATGATTAGGCGCATGTAAATCAGCAAGGGACATGAGCCTCAGCCTGCCCAGTGCTAAGATGCATGCCATTTCTAAGGAAACCACCTACACAGTAACTGTAAAGCCTCAAATTACAGCTCTGGAGGATGACCAGTAAGTAGGCACAAATTTATCCATTCTCACAACAGTCCACTAAAACTGGGCTGTTCCTAACTTTGGAACCAGCCAATTGGAATCAGTCTAATTTGTGAAAGGTTCAAAGATTAATAATCTTACACAGTATAAAGATATGCTTGTGAAATTCACTATCACCCTATAAACATATATATAGTCAAAACTTGGTTATTTCAACATGAAAGGGACTGAATATTTTGTGTCTTTATGAATGATTGTTGTTCTAACCAAGGAGTGTAATGTTATGGTTAACAATAAAGAATTAATTTGCACCAAAGAATATCTGACGCTCTAGGCAAGGTGTCACAAAAACCCACATCATTATAACCCATATCCATAAGTACAACATATACATGGAGGTTGTACTCTGTCTAAAGGACATATCAAATTTTGTTGTGTATGTTATAAAACAAAACTGAATACATATAGATTTCGTGTTATATGCAAATAAACTATGTTTTGAAAGTCTTTTTATAATTGGAGTTTTGAAATACATAATCCAGTGTGTAGTTATGTAAAGAAGATATAATTCCATGTTACAAGGTTAAGTGAATGTTCTTAAGTCATGCAAAGTGAATAAAAAAAAGGGAGAAACTAAATAAAGTGATTCTGAAAAAGGTACAACCGAAATTCAAGTGTCTGTGTAATTATTTAAATGTAAACAAAGTAGATGTGTCAGTTCCATAAATACACACCCACATCCTAAAGAAACTTCACATATCAACTCAGCTAACAAAGGGCAGACCTACGATGACATCTGAAGATGAGGGGCGGGTCAAGGTGCATACATCTGAATTAGCAGACAACGGGACATACCAATCGTGAAACAGGGCTTGATACAGTAAGATGGGCACAAGGGAAGGAGGTCAGGCACAGAAGTATATGAACAATATCCACATTCTACAATTTTTTACATGTCACAGGTACAGGATGGGAAGATATATGACAAAATCAACACTGGGTCTAAAGAGGATAAACCTGAAAACTCAGAATCATGTTCGACTACAGCAAAACTGTAACGATGCTCTCTGAAAATGCGACATAAAATTGCACATAGCTTCACCTAGCCAGAACTAATAGCATTTAATTTGTATGAGTAACAATTGGCTTTCATGGCATAACACTGTTTAATGGCTTCTTGACAGTCATTGTATTCTTTCCAAGGTCGCTGTATGAACCTGTCAAGCAACTGCATATGACAAATCAACTTCTGAGCAAGGTCCTCCCAGTGGCAACCTTTCCCTGACATAACATGTTCAAGATTTTGAGCAAATTCTCCTGAAGATTTCTCAATGTTACTGATAATTTCTGTCATGTTGTGGGATTCGTTACAGTTGTTACAGATCACAACCTTATTTCCTGATGGATCAACAGCTGGGCTTCGCAAAATATGTCTGCACCTGTACAGATTATAAAAATCACAATAGTTCATACAGCATAAGCAATAATGTATATTTCTGTGGACAGATTAATGTACCTATACATTTTCACACAAACACAGAAACTTCTGTCTACAAGTGCTTATGTCAGAGTTAAGATGCCGGCAAACTTGTCTTATCTTCACAAAAAGATGAGCATGCATACATACAAGTGGATGTACTAGCAAGAGTAACTTCTGAATGCATAAGAATCTCCCCCCTTGAATGGTAAAGTATTGCTAGCCACTAAAAGCTGTAGTTTCATGCTCATAGCTCACAACTTTACAAGATAAATACCTGGTGCATAGATATGTTGGGTTATTGTTGGGCAGCAAGCTATAGTTTGGCCAGTCCTCAGTACATGCATTGCACTCACAGGTGAAGTGGTACTGTGTCTCTAGGTGAGATCTCCGCTCTGTTTTCTCATGTAGTGCGTAGTGGTAGCCATAGTTGTCCAGGACCTGTGCAGTTACACAACCTGTAATACTATACTTATACAAGCACTCAGCAAGAAATAAATGGGTTGGCTGCTTGATTATTATGTTTGTGATGACTGTATGGATTACATGGTAATGAAAAAGATGGGACAACAATCCTGAATGGCAATTACGTGAAGATTTGCACACACGTACCAGATAAAGCCAGAAGATACTTCAGTCAAGAGATAACTGCATTTTAAATGGTTTTATTCTGAAGATTCCTACTGATACAACAACACTGACCACTGGCCCTATAGTAAACGTTCTGTGCCATTACAGTTAGCAGTGTTCCCCATAACTGGTATGGAGGTATCATGATGTTGGGTTAACATAATGACAATCTTATGGGAATCTCAGTGTATTTCATTCCAAGTCACATTCATGACCAGACTGTTAAGGCTATCCGCAACCCTACACAACATAAAACTGATGTGAAGATCCCAGTTTCTTCCAACACATCATTTTTCTTGGTTTTAAAGCTTCTGAAAGATGACAAATACACCCCTATACACAAGAGTGTTTTGAGAGCTACGGCCCATGCATATAACATTTTACTTCACAAGCGTGCAGTACAATAAAATTACATATATATCTGAAAGTGAATTGGCTTGGTATTTCTGCCATCTAATTTTATATCTCAAATTGTATGCACAGTATGTTGGGAGGTGTGAGGTGTGTGCATGCACATGCATGTGCATAGGGGAGGCGAGAGGGAGGGAAACTCTCTGTGATGTGCTGTGGGTAGTAAAACAGTTCAGTCTTTAAACAGTTAAGTAACGTATTTAAGAAATGGATGTTTATCAAACAACTTTAATCAAGAAATAAAAGCTTTTACAAATACTGTTTTCCAGGATTAACTGAATAATTCAAACTAAGCAACACCAGGCAAAACACATTTCAATTGTTGGCAATTTTCTCACCTGTTCTCCTTTTGCAATTGGACGGATTGCTCGAAGCACAGCTGTGTCTCCATGGTAGCTATGTCGGACAACATTTGGGTCACATGAATGGTTTATCAGACTCAGCACTGCATAAGCTGCAGCCCCAATCTCAATGCCTTTCCACACGGGAACATCTTCCTTGGTATTCCCACTTTCAGTTCCAACCAACTCTGACACCTCGTGGGCATTGCAAGGCAAGTTCTGCATATGTCGCAACAACAAACCTCCAACAAGCAGTTTCTGGTGTGTGATGTCATGTGGAGGAGAGTTTCTATCAGTGGGGAAGAAATCTGTCATGGTCTCCAAACAGTGGAGGACACAAGCGGCTGTGACAGCTCGCCTGAATAAATCACCAACTGCTCGTTTCTCAGTATTTCCCACTAACCAGTAAATGGGATTATAGTCTGAGGAACTGTAAGTACCATCATTACTAAAACCCTTAATCCTATCACTGCATTTATTATCATCTTCTAAGGATGCTATCAGGCTGCAGAGGTTTTGACCTTTACAGGCCTGTATTATTATTCTCAGTGCTAGGAAACTCATTTTGCCTATTTCAAGTTTCTGCAAAACATCCAAGAGTGGGCAGTCTATGCAATGGTTATTATTCCAAGATGAAGCAAGGCATTCCTCACTGCAATACATAACCTGTGTGAGAAACAAAAAATATTACATGAGACTGGAGAATCTCAAAACAAAGAATATCAGGATTATGGGCTTCCAGAATGTGATACCATGTAATGTGGTAAACAGGAACCACTCTGTGCATGAGCCTGTTGCTTCCATCTACCTTGAAGATGAAACAGCAGGTTCCACTGAAATTTTGGTACCTATCTACCAGACTACATGTTGTCACATCCAGAAGATCATAACCCTCTGTTATCATAAGAGTACCTATGCTCATGACAAAGGCAAAAGGTTTCTCTACATTTCTACTCATCTACAAAACTGCATGGTATCACATGCCAAAACACAGTGATCCTCTTTGTGTCATACTAGTTACCTAATTCTCTTACTTCAACGTTTCTTGCTTAAAAGTTGTCACTTTTCTGAGAAATTCTGTTTTATATAATAAATCCAAAGCCACCATTCATACATGAAACCTATTTTCTCAGTTCAAAATCTCATGATGACCATAGCATTATGTCATGTTATCCAATTAATATACTTCAGTCAATTTTGTAATGAGCCGTTTTACGTAATTACACATTCCAGACACATGATCACTTCACAAAATAAGGGTACCACACGAAAATAAATGAGAGCTGCCAACTTTGACTCTTTTTAACTACTGTCTTCTGTACACAAACATTATAGAATATGTACCGTGGAACAGTGATTGCATGGCAGGAGACTGTGGCAGTGTTTAAGACAGTTGTAACAATGTGACCAGTAACAATCGGGCAGAAGCACTGATGCAAAGGGCTTCTCGACAGCCAAGACCTCTCCTGTAATGAACAGCAGACACAAGTGTCAAACTGAATTTGACTCAGCAGTGAATCAGAATTTCAAACATTCACATATGCAGATGAAGTGACTGTTTATTTCCTGCCTTATAGTATAGTAGAGCATAATTTTATTCACATTCAAGTGATCTACAGGAGGTACCAGATGGGACAATGAGATATCGAAAAAGTCAAAAGTCATGCACACACACATGCGCGCGCGCGCGTGTGTGTGTGTATATACGATATGTGAACTTACTGTTATGAAAATATGACATTGTCATATAATACAGTTAAAAAGAAAACAACACAAAATATAATACAATGTCTCATTTCAACAGTAAAATTATACCTTGAATATTGTTCAATCAACTATTAAAACGGAATATATACTATGAATAAAATATACTATGTATTATTACATTGGAAATACTTCTTCGACATATATAAAGAATTTCAATAAAGAAATTATTTTAAAAGATGCGTGAATTCCTTAATATTAAAGGGTATGTCCTTTATTGTATAAAGGACATAAAGGTAAACTATTAAAAACCTTGCATCTCATATGATAAGAACCTCTAGAGACAGATCTGATATTGTTTGATGTATATCGGAGCCATATCTGGTATTTCTGTCATGGATATTTGAATGTGTAATAAATTGCTCCCTGTTAGTAATGACAATATATACATTGTGATATAAAAGTGAAAATATTAAGATTTTTTAACAAATTCTTAGAATTAGCAGTTGTTCTTATTATTTTTTTCTGCAATCTGAATATATGAATAGTGTATGGAAAATTACCCCAAAATATTAACCCATACGTCATTAATGAGTGAAAATGGTCATAATATATCATTATTAACATTTCTTGTGACATTATTTGTTTTTGAGTTATAATGGCACACCATGCTGAGCTTAATTTAGGTATAAGTTAGTCTAAGTGCACTCTCCATTGTGTTATTTAGGCATAATCCTAGAAATACTGTATCTGACAAATTAGCAATAAATTATTTTCATATTGTAATTTACCATTTATCTCATGAGCATTCTTTTTTTTAAAACAAATGAAACTTGTTTTTTTTTTCAAAATTTAGTAATAATACATTTACATTAAACCAGTTGTTTAATTGTTCAAATACCATCTTCATATTAAGCTGAAAATCAACAATATTTGAGTCTAACAATTATGCTGGTGTCATCAGCAAGAAGTATTGGTAAAACATTCTTGATTAGTAATTTAGGCAAATCCTCATGTAAACAAGGAACAACAAAGGACCAAGAATAGATCCTTGAGGAACACCATGAGTTATTTTTTTTTATCTGAAGAGATGTTATCAGAGTGTATACTGGAGTATATTGAGATCTTCTGATATCTGTCTTTAGGGTAATATTTTATTAAATTAAGGAACGTACCAGCAATACCATAAAATTTCAATTCAGTAAGCAATATTTTGTGCTTATCACAATCAACAGCCTTATGTAAGTCAAAGAATATACCACCAGCTACTTTTTCATTGTTTAAGGCATTGAGTATTGCATTCAGTAATTTATGTGTTGCTTTTACCGTAGAAGAATTTATTCTAAAACCACAGTGTTTATCAACTAATATGTTATTTTCAACAAAATGTTAATATATTCTCACATGTATTAGCTTTCCAAATATTTTTGAAAAGGATGTAAGTAATGATACAGGTCTGTAATTTTATGTGTCATTTTTGTTTACTTTTTGAAGAAGGGCTTTACTACAGAGTATTTCAGCCATGAAGGAAAGATACCTGTTGATAAAAACTGATTACAAATACAAGTTAAGGGTGAAATAATGAATTGTGGAATAACTTGCAGGATAGGTGTAGAAATTTCATCACAGCCATGTGAGTTAGACGGTTTTAGAAATGTAATGAATTTTTAATTTCGTTCGTTGATGTATATTTAAATTTAATATTAGGAAAAGTTTTTTTTTTTAAAAATTTGATACAATCCACAAGGTGGTTAATATCTGATTTTCCTATATTAAGTTTTCCACCATTGACTCGTATGGTTTTAGATATAAAGTAGTCATTTAGAGAGTTAGATATTATTTTACGGTCCTTAATACATTTGCCATCAATCTTGAAAGTCTCTAATTCCTCATATACTCTCCTCCTATTTTTATATTTTTTACAATATTCCATGCCATTTTAATTTTATTCTCAGATGTAGTAATTTTAGTATTATAGTATGATCTTTTGTTTCTTTAATAGTGGTTGATAATGTTATACAAATGAATTTATAGTGATTCATAATTTTAATATCATAATAGTTCTTAGTCAATTAATAAAAGTATCTTTTTAAGGAACACAAATGTTTAATACAAGGAGCAATCCATCCAGTATCTTTTGCAATGATCTTATTATTTTTTGTTTTCCTTGTTAAAGGAAAATTAGAATGAAAGTTCCTTAAAAATGATTTAAAAAAGAGTTAAATGTGATATTAACTTCTTTTTCTGCAAATATATCTTCCCATAACTCAAAACTTTGACTGTATTCAAAATCATTTAATGAATTTTCAATGATTCTCCTAATATTTATAATATTATATATCTGTTCATAAAGACCAATTTCATTTATTAACTGAGCATCATGGTCAGATAGACCATTATAAATAAGGAATATTACAAAGTTTCCTTGTCCAGAAAAATCTATAAAGTTATTATAACGGCAGAGATTGTAGTATTCTGAATTCTAGTTGGAAAGTCCACTGTATCAAAGAGGTTATGAAATGAGTGATGAGTTTGACTTTTCCTATAAGTATCAACCAAATAATTTATGTTAATATCTCCACAAATTATAAATTTAGTATTGGGATTCATAAACCGCTTTAAAATAGTCTCTAATTACAGTAAAAAAATTGTAAAAATTGCCTGAGGGTGTTCTATAAATAAAAAAATGCAGCTGTTAAGATTTAGTCATCTCCAGATTTACTCCACTAATTTCAGTATCATGATCTAAACGGTAGTTATTAATGCTTATTTCACAAAATTTTATACTTTTATGTACAAAAATACATGTTCCACCTTTTAAAAATTGTTTTTTTACAATAGCTAGCTCCCAAGATATGGTTTTCTATACTGATATTATCTAGCTCTAGTCGGTTTAGATGATACTCTGTTACACAGATAATACGTGGCAGATCAGAATGTAAGAACTAAGCAATTCATTGGCTTTAAGTTTAAGTCCTCGTATGTTTTGGTGGAAAACGTTTAGTGAAGTATATGGTAAATATAGTTCAGAATTATTATTATTATTATTATTATTATTATTACTACTACTACTACTGCTGCTGCTGCTGCTGCTGTTGTTGTTGTTAATATCACCACTATTACCATCTTCCTCATCAACATTAATATTCTGTCTGATACCAAAGATGCAGCGGAACTGCATTACTATTTATAATTTGTGGAGCACTATTTACCCATTCATTATTTACAAATTGTTTATTCTTGTCCTTCATCTTTAGTTTATTATTAAAAATTTCCATAAAAAATAATCATCTTTGTTACTAGGGACTTGTATTGTCTAGCTGATGTCCTAACTTTGGTGTTGTCATCTATTTATATTGTTTCCTTCAGCATTTCTCCCTTGTTCACTTCACAGTCATATTATCCTTCCTATTTGTATTTTTTACAGTGTATTAGTGCTCTTAAAAGCTATCCTAATAGTTTGGTTGGTTTCCCAGTAAATACAGACAAGTAAAAACCATCTCAGTTTGAAACAGTTTATCAATAATAGTGGCAATTTGTTTCCCAAGACCATTTAAGTGCAATCCCTGTTTAGTAAAACATTCCCTGTTTTGATCAACACCAATTATAATGACACGGGTACTGAGCATTATACATTTATGCAATTTTCTGCTGAATTTTTTAACCTCATTGTTTATACTGGAGGTATATGAATGATCATAGCTATGAGGTATAGTTAACATAATAATGTTTGTCTGAGTATTCTTGTTCACAAACTGAGAAACATATCTAAGACCATTATTTAAGTTATTGGTATGTACATCATTAGTTCCACCCATAAATATTAAGACATTCTTATTACTTAGATTCTCAATGTTTTGATATGTATTAGATACTAATGCTACAATATTACTACTTGGCTTGGTATAACCTATAATCTCAAACCTGTCAGTTACAATGTCTCTTAACCTTCCTGCCAGAGTTCTTGTGTGATTGTCTCCTAAAATCAAAATTTTATGTTCACCTTGTATTTTTTACATAGATTACTATTACACAACACTGTACCCATATCACTTTTCTTTGTACCCTTCCTACACGCATTCACTGATTTCATCTTGCTGACATCTTGTAGAACTTTTCTTGATGCTGTAGAGCTTCCTTTTTCCTCACTTAGTATTTGCCCATTAATTATGGTTAGGATGGGATAACTCAATTTCTCTTCCTCCATGCCTTGATGTTATTGGTTTTTCTTTGGATTTTGTAGGATATGTTGTGCTTTTGGCTTCTTGGATGAATCTGCTGGACTTTCCTTTGCTGTTGTGTTATATTTTCTTGAGTTGTTCAATTTATCATTCTAGTTTCTACTTATATCTGTTAGTTCATATTCTGTTACACTATCTGTTTCTATATCATTTCTATGAGTTTCACTGTATGCCTCAAGTGGTCGATAGACAATATTGGTTACCCTGCAGAGTTAAATTTTTTCTTTTGCTTTTATATTTCCTCTTATTTGTCCTTTAGTATGTCCAGAAGTCATAAATTTCCAATTATCTCTTTCTTCCCAATCTAGTCTCACCTGCAATGTGGTAGGATTGATACTATCTTGTTCTACAGACATGCTTGACTTATATTAATCTCTAAGCAATTCTACAATTAATTGTGTGGAACTTAGGTCTTTTAGGGCTTCCTGAAGCTTTGTTTCCAGATCAAGACACTTCTCACAGCTGGAATCTTTAAGTAGTCTTTCGATATTTGTTAAACTTTCTTCACTGTCTTCTACGTGAACTACTGTGTCTGCCTTGTTGCTATGTAATAAATGTATGTATAAATGGTACTTCTCTCCCAGAAAAATGTCCCCCAAATTCACCCTGCATCTTAACACCACATATAAGTAGGCTATTAAATCCACAAAAATACCTTTCTAATTATAGGGTCCATTTATCACTTGTAACAACAAAGATGGGAATTATGACAAATTATATGCAGCCATAAATGTAAAGCTAGTACGTCTGAGGAAGTGAGAAGTGCAAATAGAATTTTGGCTGGAAAGCCTGAATGAACAGACCACTTCAAAGACCTAAACAGACAGAGGCAGAGATAAAGTTCACCTTGTGTGTAATTAATTATGCACCATGCTGTTAAGTACAGGAGACTGACTGTATAGCACCTTGTGTTCCAAATCTCAGTGATTGATATATGAGTGGTGAGCTTCATGATATGGATGATTTACCCCAAGAAAAGAGCCCTTATACCCACTACACAGGATTTATGGTGTGTCCCAGAGCCAGTCTGAACGCTGTCAGGAACAGAAAAATCTCCTTCCCCTACAAAAAATTAAACGTGATTTCTCAGTTGTCCTGCCCACAGTCTGCTCAGTACACTGACTGAACTATCCTGTCTCCTTTAGATAGAAGGACAGTATTAAAATGGCTGTGAAAGAAACAGGGAGGGACAATGTGGACAGCAATCATTTGGCTCAGAGTGGGCTAAAGTGGACATGGTAATCCATCTTTGGGGTTCAGAAAAGGCAAGGAGTTCTGTGATTTGAGCAACTACCACTATGTCTGAAAGAATGTGTGTAATGTTTTGCTCACTGTTTGAAATTGCTATACCTGTATACAATCCTGACTCTTTGTTACTTTGTTTATAACTCTACATACGTGGGCAGTCCATAAAGAAACCGAACTTTTTTTTTTAAATTTGTTGCTTTACTTACAACTTAATCAAACTTGTCTCCTT
>Ga0209628_10003948_pt1 | contig 10566 bp, 3 predicted proteins | sample TergutCu122P4_FD_187285 | JGI IMG/M metagenome (GOLD analysis project Ga0209628, IMG submission 187285) | Cubitermes ugandensis P4 segment gut microbial communities from Kakamega Forest, Kenya - Cu122 P4 (SPAdes) (version 2) | ecosystem: Host-associated > Arthropoda: Insects > Digestive system >... | reverse complement strand
TTCTTGCCTATAGCACCAAGATGCATCTAAAGTACAACTTCAGTAATTAGCTTTCTAATTAAGTACATATATATGTGTGTGTGAATGACATAATGACTGGTCAATTATGGGCTAGACAGGCTAGTAAAGAAAGCAGTCATGTACCATTTCAGGAAATCTGGATGTCTTTACATAAATATACTGATGGAAACCACGCAAACCTACAACAAACCTGACCTTATTTTAGGAGTAAATTTGCACCTGGCCCTTCCCCAAAAGACCCATTTTTTTGAAACTGTTTGCAGGACGATGGTTCTGGTGTGTAAAATTAGAATTTAACTGTCTGTGGTGCAACGTTTTTGCTCAACTCTACTAGAGAAAGTTAGAAATTCAACTAGTTTCTTTCCAAATAATTTAACAATATTCATTTCCAATGGTACGTGTTTCGGCTGCAGAAACGTCAATTTCAGAGAGCTGCAGTATTTGATGACGTGGCAGATTGTTATGTAATAGTTGTAAATGTTAAATTAAACAAGTAATATTACTCCACAATTAGGTAACATTAGGAAGTGTTATTTCAGTAACAGATGAAGCAGTCCCGTTACAGGCCTGGTGGGGCCCAGGGGTTTCCAGGCGGTTAAAGTTCCCAGATTTCATAACCACGGCACCGACTACAGACTCCATCAACCCCTGGGCCATAGTGTGATCGGAAGGATTATGAAACTCAAAAATTCCAATGACATCATCGGGAATCGAATCGTTGACCTGCCTTTTTTCCCCAGTGTTATTGCACTGTGGGCGGACGATGGCGTAAATATTTAAAAATTATTATAATAGAAGAATTGCATTGAAATTTTGTTTCCCCTATGCTTTTTGTAATGAAAGATTCTTCTTAATTTTTTGTGACAGAGCGGAAATCCCAAATTAAATTATCGGATATGTTGTCCTTGAAAGAACGTACGGTACTGTTTGTATACAACAGTTGCACGGAGAATGTATGATATTATGAAAAGTAGGAATAAATTTATCTTTGGCATGAAATTGTTTGTGCAGTTAGACTGAAGGGAAAGATGAAGAAACTGTGAAGTGCAGCTATTTGCACAGGTATGGTGAGGGATATTAGTAGTAAACATTCTGTGCTTGAAATTTAATTGTACAGTTCTGCTTAAGTTTATTAGACTTCAACTAACTGTAGTGTGAAGCTTTTTATGAAGTTGTGTGCACGAAAATTGTCAACACGCTATCTATGATGTCAAGTTAAATGTAAGTTTAATCAGAACGACATCGGAGACATTATTATTCTGATAGTGATAAACAGACTGTAGCAACAAACCTGAAAAGAGGAACACTACTCCTGCACATTTTCAAGTAGACTGACCCGCTTCATTTGTTTGCCGCAGAAGTGATCGCACTTGCTTGGCGATCAGCTGATACTGAACAGCAACAGCTACGTGCATGTCTGCAAGCACGCCGTTCAAAACGATTTAAGGAAAGCTTCGAATAATATTTGGAAATGAAATAGAAACCCACAGCTTTTATTTCCAGTATAATGAACCTCGCAGTTGTCAATTCTTTCAAGAATAGTGAACTTATTAGCAACAGTTACTCTGTTGGGCGTAAGTTTCCTAACTTGTTTGCTGATGCTCTTTAAGGGTATAAAGTCATTGCTCTGTCCGCGATTTTGTAACAATTTAAATATTAATGTAAAATTGAATTAAATTACATCCACATTTAATAATATACAGACAAAAAATTGTTACGGATTTTGTTTATATATTTTATCATCCCTCGATGGAAACCGTGGGAAATGGTAATGTATATACTATATAAAAGGGAATTGTACAGCAATATACAACAGAAGTATTACAACACAAGTACTAAAATACAGCAAATAAAACACAACTACTACATAGGTACAACACTAGTACTACATTACAGCAAATACAACTACTACAACATAGGTACGACAATAGTACTACAGAACAAGCACAACACTCCTAAACAACGCAAGTATTAAAACACAGGTACAACACGAGTAAACAACACAAGTACTAAAACATAACTACAACACAAGTAAAAAACACAAGTACTAAAACACATGTACAACACAAGTACTACAAAACAGCAAATACAACACAACTACTACAACATAGGTACAACAATAACAATACAGAACATGTACAACACACATAACCAACACAAGTACAACACAAGTAAACAACACAAACACTAAAACAACGTCACAACACAAATACTAAAACACAGGTACAACAAATGAAAACAACACAAATACTAAAACACAAGTAAACAACACAACTACTAAAACAGAGCTACAACACAAATAAACAACACAAGCACTACAACAAAGGTACAACCCAATTACTACAACGCAGCAAATATAACACAACTACTAAAACATAGGTAGAACACTAGTTCTACAACACAGGTAATTCAACACAATTACTACAATTTACTACCACAACACATGTTATAATAATTGAAAATGTATTGACTTTTAATTTTGTTGTTTCGTCCATAATCAATAAAACGTTTCTACATATTGTAATGCTGCGATATAAGTCCGTTCAGTAATAACGTGTTGTGTGTAATTGTTATCTTATTGAATGTTCTTACTCGTGCCTCATTATGACCCAAATTAAAACCGAGGCATGTAGCACATTATAAAATAAGAAATTTGCAATTACAGTTTCAATTGACGTTCTTCTTATCCCGGCATCAGTTTTGCACATCACAACTCGCTATCTCACCCACATATCAATAACATTACTAACGAGTCTGGTTTCTTATGTATTAAGTCTCCAAGTTCAAACATCTTTGCCAATTTGATGTCTTCGGTCAGGTACTTCACGGTTTTTCTCAGTCCCTAAAGACAAATTCCCCAATAGCAAATCAAATTAGTTCACGGCCGAACCTTTCTGATCCTTCCCATTCATTATCCACAACCATTCCTTCGCACGCTGCTACACCACCGGAACTGCCCATAAACGTCATTAAGTCAGCCCCATATAAATAATCTGTTTTGTATTGGAAACGAATCTGCATTGTAGTGATCGATTAACTGGAGTGAATGAATGAGTGCGAGTGTGTAATGTTTGAGTGTATTTTGTTGGTATTGCAGAATTATTACAAACACTTGGAGAAACAAGTTGAAAAAGTATTTCTATGTCTGTTTAATGGTCCCTTTTGAAACCTGAAATTAAACTGAGTATACAAAAATGCAGTTCTTACTTTCAGTAGACAAGCTACCTACTAATTGTACTTCCCAGTTTGTTAATAATATTTAGGAAAATAATCACAGGAATAAAATCAGTCAGCACATTATTCGGTACATGTACTGAATTGCTACTTCTGTTTGAAAAACTTCGACTCTTGTACTAAACCGGTGGCAGTAACAAAAACTGTCAATAAACTGCTAATAATATATTGAGCAAATGGAATGCATATCTTTTCTTCTTCTTTTCCTTTTCCTTCTTCTTCATCATCAGGCGTTAAAATTTCACTGCTTGAAGGGTTTTCCCTCTCATCTTCTTCTTTCCATTTAACTCTATCTTGCGGCCATTTTTGTCAAAATTTTTATTTTCATATTTCTTAAATCCACCTGTATAACGTTTACCCATCTAATTTCTGATCTTCCTGCTAGCTGTAGGTATCATTTTCTTCGACTGAATGCACATACTTCTTCTTCTTCCATTGGCACTACAGCCCACTGTGGGCTTTGGCCAGTCGAAAAATTTCATCCCATTTTTCCCTATCTATCACCAACTCTCTCCATCTTCTCACTCCCAGCACTTGAAGATCTCTTTCTACTTCCTCTTTCCAACTATTCCTGTGTCTTCCCCTTCGTCTCAGCCCTTCCATTTCTTGGGTGAAGATCTCTTTGTGCATCCTATCCTCCTCCATTCTCTTCAGGTGACCTAACCACCTTATCATTTGCCTTTTATCCATTTTACTATATTTCCTCTCTTGCTCATCTCTACTATTTCTCGATTCGTCCTACTTTTGCATTCGCCGTTTGAATATTTAGGACCATATATTCTTCTAAATATTTTTCTTTAGAAGACTAGGAGAGCTTTTTAATCTTACTTTGTCACTGTCCATGCTTCCGCAACATATGACACTACCGGTCTGATTAGTGTCTTATATAATAACATTTTGGTAGCTCTGGATAAAATTCTACTTCTGAAGAGACTTATAGTGGCAAACTAAGTTCTATTGTAGGGCAAAATAGGTTTTTGTATTTCTTTTTCTACGCTATTATCATTACAGATTAGCGTGCCCAAGTGAATGAACACGGCTACTCCTACATAAGTTACACCACTTATACTTATACCTTTCAAAGACCACCCGGGACGGGAACTCTGAAAATCTCATATACTTGGTCTTGTCAAGGCTTACTGCCAGACCTACACTATCTGCTTCTCTACTTAACTGAAAACACAGTGCTTCAAGAGTTGGAAGGCTCCTTAAATTACCAATATATCATCGGCATATCCACACATTTATGTTAGTCTGATGAGAATCGTGTTGCTTTTTTCCAGAGTTTTCAGGGCTTTGTGAAGAACGAGATTGAACAGTGTTGCAGACAAACCATCTCCTCGCTTAACCCCTATACTTATACCAAAAGAGGTACTTATTTTCCTATCCAATATCACTTTAGATTGGGCTCCTTCTAGTGCCATTTTCACAAGTCTTTCTGTCTTCTTGTGTATCCCAAGAATCACTAACATTTCCACAACCTTTTTTGGTTTATGCTGTCGAAAGATTTTTTAAAATCAATGAAAAGTCAGTGAATGTCAATATCATGCGCGTAAAATTTTTATTGTATTCGTCTTACTATTAATATTTAGTCCATTGTTCTTCTTTGTGGTCTGAAACCGCATTGGTACTGTGCCAAAATCTCTTCCGAGTACTTTTCCAACCTTTCCAGTATGATGCTTTATAGTATTTTATATGCGACATTTAGTGGCGTTATTCCTTGATAATTTTCACGCTTCATTTTGTCGCGTTTCTCAAACAAGTGGATGATCAATCCACTTTCCCGTCATCTGGCATCTTTCCGTCTCTCCATATCTTACATATCAATACATGAAGCCTCTCTTTTCATTCTCGGCTTGTATTTTCAATACGCTCCGCTGTAATGTCGTCCTCTCCTGGCACCTTATTTGTTTTAAGGTCGCAAATAACTTTCTGCATCTCTTCCTGGAAGGTTCCATTACTAGGCCTTCAGCTGTCCCCCTCTATTAATTTTCCACTATTGTCTTTACAAGCATTTATTCGTTGTTGAAAAACCTTTCCTGAAACGATTCACAGTTTGATATTTCTTTGTGTCAGTTCTTTCCCTGTCTACTTCTATACTTTCTATGTTAAATGAAGCTCATATTTCTGAAGGTGAGTGTACACGTTTATGCCATTTGAAGTGAACTGTCATGCAGTACGAATTTATACTGCTGTAACTGTACATGTAACTGCCAAATATTGCACTTAGTAACACGTTTGGTCGTGAGACTAATATATTTTGTTGTGAAATGTTGTTATATTTTCTGTTGTAAACAAAACACAAAATATATAACCAGTAGTCGGAAGCCAACAAAATTTTATTTCACTATGTTGTACAATATGTAACAAACTACATATTTCGGCCCCTTTTAGGTCATCTACAGGTTGTATATACTAACCTTGAGAGTAACGTACCCTGATGACTCTCAAGGCCTAGCGTATACAACGAGAAGATGGCCTAAAAACGGCCGAAACATGTAGTTGTGTTACATATTTTACAACAGTACAATGAAATTTGTTGTGTTTCTACTGCTAGTTATATATTTTGTATTTAGTTTATAGAACACACCGGGGATGTCGCAGCCAAAAGTTTCTCCTGTAATTTGTGACTGCACAATTTTGACCCTTACAGTTCGAAGGTGCCGACTGAATGAGGACGGTTTTACCAAACTACAGGGATAATAAATGTGGGTTTTACATTTAAAATAATCAGACTTCTCGTACTATTTAAGAATAAGAGGAAATATCATAGTGTTTATTGATTTGTTGCAACAATCCATAGCTTTTATTTCATTAAGAATATAAATATTTCGCAAACGTTCGACCGTGCCCCCTCCCCCTACATACACCTACACACGCTGTAAACAAAACACCGAACACTTGTAATCAATAACAATTCAACATCCCAACACTCGCAGCACCCACATTACATTTATATCTGCTACTTTATACATTTCGTTCTGCTCACATTGCACACATACAGCTGACGTGTTAATATCTTATATTGCTCTATGCTAACGTCTTACAGATTTTGGAGAATTATCGCTGAAATATGTAGGAGTTTTCAAGGTTATGTACAGCTTCAAATTTTGTTATGTGTTCATCTTGGTGGATACAAATAACTTCGGGTTTAACATATGAAGTTAAAATTCCTTATAAAGCATTCTGTATGACCGCGTAGAGTGTTCATTTAAGTAGCAACATAACGTTTAGGAAAGCGGATTATTGTGAAGGAATTTTGTCCAACCCAGCGCTGCAATTTACGCTCAAAAATGATTATTTTTTATGAAACTTTTCCAAAATATCCAAACAAACTTAAAATTATACAGTACATTGAAATTTATTGTAAGCACAAAAGTTAAACTCTTCCAATTTTCTTTCGAAACGGTCAAGAGGATTATTACACGTACTTAGAACAATACAGACAATTCCGACTAATAATTCGGTTTTATCTCCAGGGACAGACGACAGCGCGTTTCGTGCTTGAGAAGTCGTTAAAATGAATCACGATAAAAATCAGTGTAAAGACACAATAAAAACGGAAACAAACAAAACGTAACGAACATTTTCTGATGCTGGTAAATTATTCCGGAAAAAACTGCTCTTGAAAATAAATATACAACATACGTAGGGGGGTACTGAATGTCTTTATGTATGCTACAGGTGCAAATGTCAAGGTAAGTTATGGATAGCTGTCTACCGTCAAGAATGCACCAGAAAATACTTAAGGATACACTTTCTATCTCACTACAACGCACCTTGTCGGCATACAAACCCTCGTCACTCGACGATATTTATTGAAATAATCGCTGTTTACTTAAAAAATCATTCCTATAGACAAAGACACTCTTAGCGATAAATGCGGTCTTTACCACAGTTAGCTTCACTGTACCCAAAACATCACTAGCTCTGATGCTGTACCGGTTACATGGCTTAGAGTTGGCACCACTCTGTCTACAACAGCAATAGCTCTGATGCAATACCGGTTACTTCCCTTACAGTTGGCACCAATGTGCCAGCAACAGCAATAGCTCTGATGAAGTACCGGTTACTTCCCTTAGAGTTGGCACCACTGTGCCAGCAACAGAAGTAGTTAAGATACAGTAATGGTTACTTCCCTTACATTTGGTATCACTCTACTTGCAACAGCACTATCTCTGATGCAGTACAGGTTACTTGCCCTACAGTTGGCACCAATGTGCCAGCAACACCAATAGCTCCGAAACAATACTGGTTACTTCCCTTACAGTTGGCACCAATGTGCCAGCAACAGCACTAGCTCTGATGAAGTACCGGTTACCTCCCTTACAGTTGGCACCACTGTACCAGCAGCAGAACTAGCTAAGATAGAGTACTGGTTACATCCTTTACAATTGGTATCACTATACTTGCAAAAGCATTATCTCTTATGCAGTACAGGTTACTTGCCCTACAGTTGGCACAACTGTGCCAGAAATAGCACAAACTCTAGTGCAGTACCGGTTACTGTCAGCAGATATCTTCCTTTTCCACTGATATTCTGCATTCTCTGCTTTTATTGTCTCATCTCTAAACAAAACATCCACTTTTTCTTTTCACAAAATGAGTTACACACTAATTAGACACTACGTTATTATCTCATGTTTGTGCTTTGTGACACAAAAAGGAAACAATAAGTTAAAGAACCTTGCATGTTGCTGACAGCACTCACACAACAGATAAACAACAATATACAAGCTTACCTTACCAACCGAAGATGCAAGTTCTGTCTTTCCCAACGCCACTTACTAGACGGAATTTTGAGGTCTGGTCCGATAAGAAAATTTTGCGGAATTTTAGTGGAATGACGTAAAAAATATGGGAGTTTCGCGAAACACTGATCATGGTCGTATAAGGAGGGGAGATACAAAGGGGTTCATACATGACGAGGCGCTATCGATCATAGGGGGACCGTCGCTGAGTAAATCATTCTGACACAAAAGGGTAATTTTTCTGTCAACCCCCCCCCCCACAGCCGAAAGCAAATATTTTAAAACATTGTTTAAAATTTTAAATATATTTATTAGATTTGAGACATTTAAAATTTTATATTTGTCTCGGTTCCCCGCTGAATATAAAATAAAATTAGGGAATTCCCCTTCATGTGAAGTTTCTGCAATAGTTAGAGTTATATGTATTGCATCAGAGCGAGATAGTTCACAAAATCACTATTTTCGTAATGCAAATCACAGATAAATTACTGCTGTTTTTATTTACAAAATATGTAGTGAAGTATTTTGCGTACCGAAATCAGAGTAGAAACAATAATAACTTTCAGATTTGTTAAAGAAAATATCTGACTACTGCTTTATTGACTATTGTAAATAGAATAACAATGTAATGGAATTGGATATTTTCACATTGTTATTTCGTCCAAAAAATATAAAACAAAGTTATAAATATTAACGTAACATTTATTCAATTACAATATACAACAAACAACTCGGTTGTCATGCAGTAATGAGAAGTGCAGCAGTGTTCACATTACTGTTAGTTGCTGGACGGCTGATTAGGTCATGAAATAGACCGCTACATACACAAAACAGAACAAACACAACAGACGAATAACCATGCCCTCAGGGAAATTTGAACCTGTGATTTCAGACACCAAGGAGCTGCAATCTACTCCTTAGAATGTACGACAACCGGATTGGCTGGTACATATTTATATAACATAAAATATTTGCATTTCTCAAAAAAGACGAATGGCAGTAACTATTAATATGGATATTCCACCGAGTGATAGGGGTAAAAATATTATATACATGCAAACAACAATTTTGGAATGAAAAGTGTACATAGCTGTCAAACGCAGCGGCATTTTATAAGAAAGCTAACTGGGTGTAACTAATTCAGGTTTTGGATATTAATTAACTGGAAGAATGACAGGAGGCAAAATTGCTAAAATATGATTAGAATTCCTTACGCCTTCTTCTCCTTGAACTGCCAGTTCTGTTCTTATTGAATTTATCAATTCTGACAGTCTGATCCTTACCGGTTTGTTGCAACAGTGTAAAATTTCGTTTTAGTTTAAAACAGAACTGTAATTTACAAAACGTAACAAAAGAGAGCTGATTATTGCTCCATTCTGTGGGCGTTACGTACAGTTTGCTGCAGTATCTGGACAGCGACCTTGCTCGGTAGATAGCTTAATTCTTATTATTACAAATAACTGGGCAGATAGATAACATTTAAAAAACAGTTTGAGTGATGGATTGCTTGATATGTCACTTCATCTTAGGCATTGGTTAGATTCTTCTTGTCATTCTGTCAATAAGATAACATTAACCTTCCCCAGCCCGATAAAAAACAATTCTTCTAATCCTCCGACACCTTCAACACACTCAACTGAATGCAAAACAGCCACAAGAAACCATAGAATAAGAAGCGTAGAAACGGGTGATAGTTTTTGGAGTGGGAGGTTCATCGCAGTTCATCCTAACCACACGTTTAACAGACCGCTGTGTTTTGCTGAATTGGTTCATTCACTGTTTTGTACACTGAGGCAGTAACTGTACGTGATATCAAGATACGTATCCATATATATCTTGATTTATATTTAATTCAATGATATTAGAGTAGATCAGGCTGCAGATCCTGGAACGTTGCAATAAATAGCAACAAATGGAATATGAAATGATTTTCTCTCTCATATATATAAAAATTTCATTGCAATTTCGAATTATTTATTTACCGCACGATATCGCTGTCTGTTTCAAGACTGTCAACAGAATTTATTTCATTTTCAGCACTTTAATATACACATCGCTCTATTTATTGCCTTTCTAGGCTAATAAATTAAAACAATTAGCCTACAAATGAAGCCATTATTTGTGTCTGACTCTTCTAGTTGTGGACGTTTCTTGAACTCATTCAATGCATTTCTCACTATTAACTCTGCAGGGTTTACAGTAAAGTATCTGCCTCCAGACAATTCATTTTTATCCGTCAGCAGGTAGAGTAAGTGACCCATTCTGAAGAGTCCTCTTAGTAGTTTCAGTCTCACAGTTCGGACTGTCAGTTAACCTTAACCCTTAGGCTACTAATGTCGTATATATATGGAGCTCCTAGTAAAGCCAGAAATGCTAACGTTGTATATATATGGACCTACGTTTGGCAACGCTGAAACAGTCTCTTTCTATTTGATGCACAATGTTTCAACACTGAATCAATGCAGAGAGTTTTCCTGTGTCACATTTGTCTGTAAACACTTTGCCAGCTAGCTGGCAAAGTGTTTACACACAAATGTGACACAGGAAACCTCTCTGCATT
>Ga0209628_10003947_pt1 | contig 10567 bp, 2 predicted proteins | sample TergutCu122P4_FD_187285 | JGI IMG/M metagenome (GOLD analysis project Ga0209628, IMG submission 187285) | Cubitermes ugandensis P4 segment gut microbial communities from Kakamega Forest, Kenya - Cu122 P4 (SPAdes) (version 2) | ecosystem: Host-associated > Arthropoda: Insects > Digestive system >... | reverse complement strand
TGGGTTGCGAAACGGCGAGCCGGGCCGTTTGACCTTGTCCGGTGAACTCAACCGACCAGGTACGGTTTTGGCTTCCGGTATTCGGGTCAGCTACCAACGTTGTGTCAACTGACCCTGGGGCGCCAGCCTTGTGGTCCACGTGCAACCAATCAGGGAGTACACCCAACGTCCAAGGAGTGTTGGAGGTTACCGACAGCGTGGTCCCCCCGCCGGCATCCGAAGCCGACCAGGTGTCCTCTGACAGGCTAATACGAGCCTCTGGGGCTGTTGCCACGACCATGTATGTCCCTGTGCTGTCGTTGGCTCCCCAAACCCACATGGCGTAAACCTCGCCGGCAGTCAACTGCGCGCTGACCCGGTACTCGCCGGTTCCAAGCCCACTGCCGTTCTGGGTGATCTGGCCAAACTGTCCACACACGTTCCCCCGCAAGAGGCCCGCTGGGTTCGTCAACCCGGCAGCCCCAGGTCCTGAAATGACAAATGACCATGTACCAGCCACTGTGGGCTTGAACCTGAACTCATCCCTGTCGCCAGGTGTTTCGATGCTGCCTTGGAGGGGAGACGCCAGATCTCTCCACAAACAACCACTAATATGATCGTCATAGCAGTCGTCCCGGGATGGCCCCGCTTGTTGAACAACCGAGAACGTCGATCGTTCGCTGCCGGCCGTGACTGTCACAACAGCCGTACGCTGGGCATCAGTCGGATTGGGTGAAATAGCCAAGACCAAGTCATCCGCATTCGTACCTGAAGAAGTCACCGAAACCCAGGACTGGTCCGAGGATGCCGACCAGCGCTGCGCACTGGTTGTCACAACCACGGCAGCTTGATTTCCGGCGGCAGCCGCCGACATCTCGTTACCGCGCAACCTGTACGAAGCCAATTGCAGTGTGGTGAAGCCAGGATCCCCGACACGACGAATGCTGACCTTGGCCGTTCTCTTGTCGGTGTCCACACTGACGAAGCTGATCCGTACATTGCCGGACTGCGTCACGAACGCCTGACCCGGCTGGAAGTACAAACTCCCTTCCGGCGTGCGCACGGAAATCGTGGTAGTCGAACCGATCGAACTGGTTCCACAATCTGACGACGTAACGACACGGAAAACCTGCACCCCACCGTTCACCGGGTCATAATCAACTTGATAGACTGGGGAACCACAAGGACCGGGGCCGTCAGGGTCATCAGCAGTGACGCGCACCGATTGAAGCAATGTGAGGTCGGATGTGTGTCTGTCTGTTATTTCCACGACCTGTTCTGTGACCCCGGCCGTCACATCCAACAAGCCTGAACCCGGCTGAATCAAACCCAGCTCATACTTCTGCACACCATTAATACTCATGTCGCTGCCGCGCTCCGAGTTGCTCATGGCATTCGGCCGGTCACCGTATTCAACAAGGGGACAACCATCTGCACCGGTATAGCCCAGCCCGGTGCCGGGGAAGAACGGCCCGTCCCAGTAGCGGGGATCGCAGTCGTAGTTCGCAACTGATGCATGCCACAAGCCGAAAACGTGTCCCAGCTCATGAACAATGGTACTTGCATCGTACTGCAGATTCGTGTCATTTTTCTCGATATCCCCATAATTGGAGCGTGCGAGCACATCGATCATTCCGCCGGAAGACCAGCTGGTTCCACCCCAGACAGTGAGACCTCTCCAGTTACAACTGAACTCAAGGTTGGAGCCGACCACAACCAAGTGGCGGCCATCGTTTCCCCCATAGGCCTCCATTGAGTACCCCAGAGTGGCTTCCAAGAACGGGTCACCGGAGTAGAGCCTGCAAAAATCGCCCGTGTAGTTCGGGACTCTGAATACCAGGCCCATTTTAATATCTTTTATTACTCCACGTGATTCCCGGCTCCACACGTCGCTGGTCTTAGTTGTCAAGGCCTCCAGATCAGTCTTGCTCATGAAATCAGTGTTTGTTGTTTTCGACACTACGATGTAGTCGATTGTGTGACTCATCGGTGTCAGGTCTGGGGCGGCCTGGGCTGGTGCAGCGACCAGCGCCGGGCCGACGATGACAAGGCCTGCCAGCAGGGCCAGGGCTGTGACTCCCCGGATCGCGCGGTTGGACAAGGTACGTAGTATATTGGTTTGGTTCTTCATGATCCCTCCCGGTGTTGTTACTGTTGGTTACTTTGTTTGTTGTTCTTGGTAGTGGTGCTTGGTTGTGGTGTTTCGTGGTTGGTGAGATCCTGACTTCGTCAGGATGACTTGTTTCGTGAAGCGGGGTCCGTCCCCGCTTTATCCCGCTTGCGTGATTTGGATTGCATCTTGGGGGCCGGTTGGGGTGCGGAACGTTACTTCGCCCGTACGGGGGGTGCCCGTGGTGTTTGGCAGTGCGGTCAGGGTCACCACCGTGCTGCCCGTGCCCATCGACTGGGTGACCCTCACCCAGTCCGGGACCTGCACCATCCACGCGCTGTTCGTCCATACCATTGCCACTGTTGTGGCCATGCCCGACGAGGTGTTCCACGTGTCCGGGGTGACCCAGATCACGGCGGGCTCCGGCGGGATGGCGGTCACCTGGTACGAACCCGTACCATCACTCGTCCAGTCACGCACCTCGATGAAGTACGTTTGTCCCGCCACCAACTCGGCCGTCAATGCGAATTGCTTGTTACCACCGCGGTCGTTGTTGATCATGATGATTCCGCCGTCCGCGGTGCGCAGCGACCCGAACGGGTCCGGCGTACCGCCCGTCAGCGGGACCGACGACACAAACGTCCACGAACCGGTTCTTGTCGCCGTGATCTTGAACAAGTCACTGTCGCGACCCGTTTCGATCCGCCCGGTCACCGGCTTCACCGGATCCGTCCACTCACACGCCGTTCTCGTGTCCGCACCACAGTCATCCGATGTCGGTGTCGGTGTCGGTGTCGGCGTGGGTGTCGGTGTTGGTGTCGGCGTGGGTGTCGGTGTTGGCGTCGGCGTCGGACTCGGGGTCGGACTCGGGGTCGGTGTTGGCGTCGGCGTCGGCGTCGGTGTGGGAGTCGGCGTTGGTGTCGGTGTTGGCGTCGGCGTTGAAGTCATTGCCTGCTGCGTGATCCTCACGGTGGTGGCGTTCGACTGACCTGACGGACTGACAGCGACTACACCGGCGATGCCGAAGCGTGACTCACCGGTGCGGTTCGGATAAGCCATCAAGCTGATCACATCATTGCCCGTTCCTGATCTCTTGCTGGCGGTCATCCAGTCGGGCAGCGTCACAGTCCACGAAGCATCCGTGGTTATCTGGATATCCAGGACGCCGCCACCTGCAGGTGGGTTCCACGTACGCGGGGACACCGAAATCACGACCTGCTGCTGGGCGGCGCCCAGCTCGTACTTCCCCGTACCGCCACCCGCGTCGCGAACCTCAAGGTAATAGACAGCGTTCGATGTCAACTCCGCCTTGACAACGAATTGCCCCTGGCCGCCCGAGTTGTCGTCTTGCGCGACCACAGTCCCGTCAGCGGCATACAAGGTTCCGTACGGATCACTCATCGCCCAGCTCGCCGGGGCCGTCGACGAGAACGTCCACAACCCGGATTGGGTCGGCCGGATCGCGTACCAGTCCTTGTCACCGGGGATCTCGATCTCGCCCGACACGGTCGCACTCAGATCGTCCCACGCGCACGCCCTGGCCGCCGCGTCACCGCAGTCGTCACGCGGCCCGCCGTCGGCCTGTTGCGTAACAGACACTGTGGCTTGTGCCGACCCGGCGGCCAGTACTACCACACCGCTGCGCGCCGCCCCGGTCGGGTTCGCCATGGCGGTCAGCAGTACGTAGCCCGCGCCGCGCCCCCAGACGAAGTTGGCGGTCATCCATCCCGGTGTCCGTACCTGGTACACGGTATTCGCTTCAACACGTACGACCTGGGTCCCCCCGGCGCCCGGGGCGGCCCATGTACCGGGAGTTGCGGACACCGCAGCCGGTGCCGGCCGGGTGACGGTCACGCTGTAACCACCAGGACTGTTGCCCAGGCTCCAAACATCCAGATAGTACGTCTGCCCGGCAACCAGCGGCGCCGTTTCGCCCCGCGGGCCCTGGTCCCACGGCACCGGGGTGACCCCGTCCGCCGCGAAGATGGCGGCGGTACCTTCGCTGCCGGACACCGTGAAGGACCAGGTGCCGGTCGCGTCGGGGACCAGCCGGTACCAATCATGGTCGGCCGGGAAATCGAAGGCCGTACGCGCCCCGGACGCCAGATCCCCTAGCACACAGGAGGTCGACACCGAATCGGCGCAGTCCGTGGCCGCCACGTACCCAGGCTCCTGGGACACAGACAGTGTTGTCGTCACACCGGGTCCCAAGAATGTGACAGACCCGGTACGGGTCGCACCCGAGGTGTTCGGGGCCGCGTAGATGTTCATCCACGTCACGCTCGTGCCGTACATCTGATCAGCCTTCAGCCAGTCCGGCAGGGTACCCAACCGCCAGAACACGTTGGAGTTCACTGTCAGGGCGTATCCCCCGCCGCCGCCCGGCGCAGACCAGCCTCGCGGCGAGAAATCGATGGTCGCGGCGGGCGGTGTGGCGGTCACGGTGTACGGCCCCGTACTCCCGCTGGAACTGCTGACCGCCAGCGTCCACAGGTGTCCGGCCGTCAGATCGGCGGTCACCGTCAACTGGTTGTTGCCAGGTGTGCGGCTGCGTATCGGATCGGCCTCCATGTTGTTCCAGTCGGCCCCCAGGTCGACCTCCGGGTTCGGCAACCCGGACACGGTGAAGGTCCACGTACCGCCGGCCGTGGCCAATAGCGGGAACGTATCCGTGTCACCGGTCGTTTCCAGGGTTCCCCTGGCGGGGGACCCCAGATCCGGCCAGGCGCAAAGTGAGCCCAGCGGTACGCCACAGTCATCCTGTGAAGGGCCCGGGTCCTGGGAGATCGTGATAGCGGTCTGTTTGGTTCCGGCGGTGACCTTCACCTCGGCGGTACGGGCTTGCGCCGTCGGGTTCGGCGCGACCGTGACCGCGATGGTCTCCTTGTTTCTTCCGGAGGGAGTCACTGTCACCCACGACTGGTCAGACACGGCCGACCAGGCCGTTTGGTTGGTTGTCACTATTCCTGTCATGGCACTGCCCGTGGCCTGGACCACGCGCGGGGCGTCGGCGCCGAACTGGGTGGAATCCACCTGCAAGGTGGCGCCCCCGGGTACATCGGTGCGGCGGATACCCACAGTTGCGGTGTTGGCCTGCGGGTCAACGCTCACAACGCGGATTTCAACGTCACCGGATTGTGTCAGGCGCGACTCCCCGGGATGAAAGACCCGGCGCGGAGTCTCCGGGGCGTACGTTGTAATGGCGATCGTGTCGAGGCCGCCCAGCTCCCCCGTACCATCATTTGCTCCGGTGACAGCCCTGAGGATCTGCACCCCGCCACGGACCGGGTTGTAGTCGATGTGGTACGTCTGGGGCCTGGCGGGACCGGAACCGTCGGGATCGGAAGTGGTCAGCCGGATGGTGCGATCCCGTTCCTGCGAGCGGATGTCGTGGATGGTGAACAGCTGTTCTTGTGTGCCGGCGGTCGCTTCCACCAGGCCCGCACCCGGTTGGACCAAGCCCAGCTTGAACATCTGGTAGCCATTGAGGTCGGTTTTGTCGGGGGCAAGTTCGTGACCCATGACATTCTCCAAGTCCGAGTACAGATCGATCTGACACCCGTCCAGCGTCACCGTCTTGGCAATGCTGTTTCTGAGGAACGGGCCGGAATGGTACGGGCCGTTGCAGGTTGGGGACTGGGAGGCGGCGTGACCCAGGCCGAACACATGCCCGATTTCGTGGGCAAGGGTTGCGGCGTCATCAGGCCGGCTGTCCGGTCGCATCTTCATGCTTATCACGCCGCTGGCCGCAAAGCTGTGGCCCGATGCCCAGGTTGCCCCATTGAACGTACACTTCCAAGGCGGGTCCATTCCGACGCTGACCAGGATGCGACCATTATCGTTGTTCCGATATACATCAGGTGAATAACCCAGGGCGCCCTGGACAAGGTGGTCCGGGTCGTTGAACGGGTTCAGGTTGCAGAGGTTGCCCGTGAAGTTGGGAATCGAGACAACCCGGCCCACCGTGATTTCCGTCACCACCCCATCCGACCACCGGTTCCAGTAATCTGAAACGTCCTTGGTACGGTCTTCCAGTTGCTTCCGGCTGATGAAGTCCGCGGACGGCCGGTCGGAGACAAGGATGAAGTCGACGGTGTGGCTCATGGGCGCGGGCGCCTCGACGGCCTGGGCGGTGGTCGCCAGAGACGGTACGGCGACCAGTCCGGCCAGCAGCGCCAAGGCTGTGATCCACCGGATCGCGATACTCCCGTTGAGCCGGGTGGTAATGTCCGTCCCGGGGCAGGCGGTATCGATGGCGCTGCCGCAGGCCTCGCCCCGGGACACGGGGACGGTTCTCGTGTCCCAGCTTGTCAGGATGTGTTTTTGGGTGCTCATGATTTCTCCCATGTTTGTTTGGCAGGTGTCTGTGTAGTTATTTGGCAGGTGTCTGTGTTTATTCAGTTGTGCTTATCGGACTGTGGCGGTGACGGTGTACGTACTCTTGTCACGGACTCTGTTGGATGCGAACTAAAGAAACCTGACTGCCCACAACGAACGCGACATATACGTAGCGCCCCTGTGGACGCTCGTTGGGCGCGACCCTGACGGTGACTGCGGTGTTGCCCATACCTGATGTTTGGCTGAATCTGACCCAGTTGACCGGTGCCGGCATCAGCACCAACACTCGCCAAGATGAATCAGATACAACATTCATCCTGAAATAGCCGCCCCTTGACGAGGCGTGGAGCGAGAGGGGGGTCACGTAGTCAGTCCTCACCCAGGCAGCCTGGGTAACCGTTACCGTTGCTTGCTTCCCGGGGATCGTGAACTCCGCCGACCCATTGCGGGAAGCCCCTGTGTAGTTGCCCGACGCGTTGAGGGTGACTTGGGCGCTCCCGTTCCCAAACGTACGACTGGCTGTGATCCAGTCGGGCAAGTTCAGTTGCCAGTACCCGGTGGTTGTGACCTGTACGACCAGGGTTCCGCCCGCGCTCGGAGCGGTCCACGTACTTGGGCTCACAGATATTGTGGCTTCGGCGGGTTTGATGGCAGTCAAGGTGTAACCTTCACGGTAATTACCGCTATCTACTATCTCCAGGTAATAGGTCTGCCCGGCCGTCAGGATTGCGCCGGCACCGAAACCGCCTCGGAACCCAACTTGGTCCCACGACACGGGGGTGGCACCGTCGGCCGCATAGATGAGGCCAGACCCCACGCCCGACGACACGAACGACCAGAAACCACTGACGTCCGGTGTCATCTTGAACCAGTCACGGTCACCGAAATAGTCAATGCCCCCTCTCAGGGAAGTGAGCAGATCAGACCACGTACAAGCGGTGCCCGCAGTCGACCCGCAGTCGCCCGGGGGGATCCCTCCGGCAGGTTGCGATACAGCGACCGTTGCCGTCTGCCCGCCCGCTGTGAACGTCACATTCCAGGTCCGGGCCTGGCCACTGGTGTTGGGGTCCGCCCAGAGGGTTGGTTTCACACCCGAAGGACCGTACGGGAAGGAGGTATGCAGCCAATCCGGTAGTTCCCCCATCTTCCACGTGGTGTTCGACCAGACCGTGATATTTATCCCGTCGCCATTACCTGAGGCCGACCATGTGTTATTCGACAAGCTGATCTGCGGCTGCGGGCCGACGGCACTGACCGTGTATGTTCCGGTGCTGCCATTGTTCCCGCTGACCTTGACATGGTACGACTGGTACGCAGTCATCTGGGCGGTGACCTGGTACTGCTGGTTCCCGGTGGAACTGCTGTCCTGGGACATGGGTCCGTCGCCCCAGGTCAGGCTGCCCGCCGGATCCGGCAACCCGCCGGTGCCCGACCCAATGATCGTAAACGACCATGTGCCCGTGACAGGCGGCGTGAACCGGAAACCGTCGACGTCACCGGCGGTCTCGATGGTGCCCCGGATTGGAGAAGCGATATCGCTCCATATGCACGTGAAAGGCGACCAGTTCCCGCAGTCATCCTGACGCGGCCCGGGCCATTGGGCGACCGTGAACCTGGTTTCGCCGGTGCCGGCGCGGACGGTCACCACAGCCGTACGCCAGACGTCGGTCGGGTTCGGCGTGACACTGACGACCACATCCCCGCCGTTTGTCCCCGAGGGGGTCACCGACGCCCAAGGCTGGTCCGACGACGCTGTCCAGGGTTGTCCCGTGGTGGTAACGGTGACCCGCTCTTGATCACCCACCTCCGCCATCACCAGTTGATTGTTGGCATCGAATCCAATGGAATTCAGATGGAGCGCCGCGAAACCCGGTACGTCCGTGCGACGAATGCCAATTGTCGCGGTCTTCTTGTCGGTGTCCACCTTGACCACGCGGATTTGGACCTTGCCGGTTTGCGTCAAACGAGACTCCCCGGCCACGAAGTAGGTACGCAGATCACCTGATCGCAACGCAACTGTCATCTTCCTTTGCGCCATGTACCGGGTACCGCAATCCGTACGCGTTGGGACCCGGAGAATCTGCACCCCGCCCATGTTGGAGTCGTAGTCGATCTGATAAACGGGCGCGGTGCAAGGGCCTGGGCCATCCGGGTCATCGGTGGTCAGGCGGACCGATTGCAGCAAGTCGAAGCCGGCTGTGTAACCGTCGTTGATTTCGATCAACCGTTCTTGGGTTTCCGCGTTCACATCCAGCATCCCCGTGCCGGGCTTGATCAGGCCAAGTTCGAACTTCTGGACACCGTTTAGGCGCATCTTGTTCAGATTCCGCGCATCGCTCATCAGGTTTGGCCTGTCACCGTAGTCGTTGAACGCGCAGCCATCCGCCGCCACCGTGGTACCGTCATAGTAATAGTACGGACCGTCCCAGTACCGGGGACTGCAGCCCGAGGACCCGGCGCCGGCGTGACCCAGGCCGAACCCATGCCCCAGTTCATGAGCCAGGACACTGGCGTCTTCCATCAGATTCTCGTCTTCGTTCGGGTAGAACGATTCCGCGTCCAGCAGTGCGATGCCGCTGGCCGACAGGTTGTCGCCGCCGGCGAGCGTGAGGCCCGCATACGGGCAACGCCATTCCGTATCCTCACCGACAACGACCAGGTGGCGGCCATTGTTGTTGGCTATGTAGACCTCGGGCGACCAGGGCAGAGTGTTCCTGATGAAGTCCGATCCAGCCAGCAGACCGCAGAAATCCCCCGTGAAGTTGGGAACACGGATGACCGAGCCCTTGCTGATGGCAGCCACCACGCCGTGCGACGCCTGCTTCCACCAGTCGCTGACCTTGTTGGTCCGCAGCTGTATGTCGGTGTCACTCAGGAAATCAGTGCTCGCAGTCTTGGAAACCACAATGTAATCGATGGTGTGGCTCCTGGCTGCTGGTGTATCGACGGCGAAAGCCGGTGCGACGGTCTGTGACGGGGCCACCGCGAGCAGGCCGAGTGTCAGTGCGATGATCGTGAACCACCGGGGGACGATGCCGATACCCGAGGGCTGTGGCTTACCCGGCCAACCGGGATGGGGATGCTTGCGCTTATATTCCATGATGATTCCTTAAGACTAGATGGCTATATGTGTTGCTATGGTTATCGGACTGTGGCGGTGACGGTGTACGTACCCCGGTTGTCCTGGGAGTAATCCGGGAGCGGGACGACCAGGAGGTAGTAGGTCGTACCGGCCACCAGTGGGACGGTCATGGAGAACTGGAAGTTGCCGCCGTGGTCGTCGTCCGAGGTGATGTAGGTTCCGTTGCGGTCGTACAGGATCCCGACCGTGTCGCGGGCGCCGCCAGTGGCGGGGATCGACGAAGTGAACGTCCAGGATCCGGTCGTGGCCGGGGTGATCTGGTACCAGTCAGAGTCCGGCTGGGTGTCCAACACCCCGCTCACCGGTGTGGCCAGATTTGTCCACTGACAAGCATTTTCCCTGGTGGACCCGCAGTCCGTCGCAGCCGGCTGAGCCGCCTGGGAAACGGACACGGGTACTTCCTTGCCGAAGACTTGCTGGGCCGTCATGACGAACACCGCTGGTTCGTTGCGCGCTGTCCCCGTGGTGTTCGGCTTGGCTGTGAGAGTCACCACGGCGTTTCCGGATCCGGAATACGTGTCCGCCTCCATCCAGCCGGGCAGGGCCAGTCCCCAACTGGAGTTGGTCGTGACCTGGATGACCGTGGTGCCGCCGGCGGCCGGGGCAGCCCACGCGGTCGGGGACAGTATCATGACGAGCGGTTCGTACGCGGTCACCGTGTACGCCCCCGTGGCCCACGAGGACCAGCCCTTGACCTCCAGGTAGTAGGTGGTGCCGGCCACCAGGTCGTACGAGATCAAGAATTGCCGGTTGCCGGCACCGTCGTCGTTGTAGGCAAGTACGGTTCCGTCTGCGGCGTGCAGAAGGCCGTACGGATCGGGCAGCCCGCCGACCGGTAGCGATGACTGGAAGCGCCACGTGCCGCTTGCGGCGGGAGTGATCTTGTACCAGTCCGAGTCACCACCGGTTTCGATCTGACCGTTGACCGGGGTCCCGAGATTGGTCCAGGTGCAGGTCGTGTCCGCACCGGCGCCGCAGTCATCCACCACGGGCGTCGG
>Ga0209628_10003946_pt1 | contig 10570 bp, 8 predicted proteins | sample TergutCu122P4_FD_187285 | JGI IMG/M metagenome (GOLD analysis project Ga0209628, IMG submission 187285) | Cubitermes ugandensis P4 segment gut microbial communities from Kakamega Forest, Kenya - Cu122 P4 (SPAdes) (version 2) | ecosystem: Host-associated > Arthropoda: Insects > Digestive system >... | reverse complement strand
CCCAAATGTATGTTTACAAAATTAAAATGTTGTTGAATTATGGCTACCTCTGCACGCGTGTGCAGATGCGATGGTCATGACGAAAATCGAAGAAAGGAAAATTCAGGATGACAAAATATTTGGAGTGAAAGTTTGTACTAAGTTGGACAAATACCGAAACCAAAATACCGGAAATGGATAAAAAATATTCTGCTTGCACAACAGAATACATGACACGGAAGAAGGGAGCGGTTCAAGAACATGCAGTAAATGCATAATCACAGACTGCCGAAAAGGCAATAATGTTAAAAAAAAGTGAGATGACATATTATGCAGCAAAGGACACCATTGTTACACTACAAACTGAAGAAAAATATCAACACGAAAATATATACAACAAACTTTGGACAGATGAATAAAATTCACATTATGTGGCAAAGGGTAATGTATGAAGTTTCTGTTTGTCTAAATTTGTATGCCTCCCATTCGGTATAATTTTACAGAGATGTAAGGCAAATTCTGTCCAACTCCACACAAGACCACACACATTTTATAGCGCTAAATATGGCATTAATGTTAATAACACTTATTCGGTTTCTTCTGTATACTCTGGGAGTTTTATACTATGACGCTGCGAAAATGCCAGTAGAACCGAGAGTCTTAAGGTGATTCATCCCCGTTGTGTTTAAATTGTCACAAGAATAATGGAAATATCTCCCTTCTAAATATGCCTTCATTCTTACAAAATAAATTAACATTAAAATCAGATATACATACATATATATATTTTTTATCTAGCTAGGTATCCGTCATCAGACTGAACATGAGAATATAAAAAGGGAATATTTACAGCTGTAATTACTTATTTGAGATCTCAAATTTAAAACACGAATGCTTTATATATATATATAAATTTAAAAAATACGCTGTTTCAAGAATAAGTTACAAAGTTTAAATTTGTTTCTTTCGGGTGGTTGATAGTAGCTGTGCGTTAAAATAACACGCAGTATCTCCAATAAATAACAGGTGGGGTTGCGTAGGCAAATATTTACAGAGATGGCTGTGTATGTATTCGTTTTTGAGGTCTTGTGTGTTCTGGTTTGCTGGTAGCCCTTTGAAGCCTTGTTAACCGTTTAAAGACGAAACGTAATCTATTTTGTATAAGAATCAGTTCGTACAGCGCTGTAAACACTTTCCACGACGGTTATATGAACCACTCAATGACGTTTAAAGCAAAGGTCGCTATCTGTTCTGGGATCCTTACAAAACACTCAACCCAAAGAGAGCACCATGTAGAATTTTTTAATGTTAAACCTGGTGGTACGTAAGGAACCTCTAGGTTTTAAATGGTTAAATTTTTTCGAATGGTATCCTATCAACTGACAGAATTTTGTTAGCTATGTACACAAGACACGAGGCTGAGTTTTATAATGGTTAAGTTTATGTATTTACTTTGAACAGGTCTCTTTTGTGTCGAGTTTGAAGGTCTAGGCATATATATTAATTATTTGCATTCTGAATAGACATGGGCTAGAGTCCAGACAGTGTATATGTTGTATTCACCTACTGGAACTCCATCGGTGTTTAGTCAGAACGTATAAATAATGACCACCTAGTAACACCTTGTTTTTAAAGTAACAACCCCGAAGACGGAGACCAAACCTGTACCAGAATCGTAGTGCATTCAGTTTCAGTACAATCGATCAGCCTTTCTCAAATTGTGTCGCGACACACGCTGATGCATCACCAGCCGTCGCTCTGTGTGCCGCCAGAAATCTTAATTTCGACGAAGCGATCTTCTAGCTAAATACCAAAATAATCATGGCTCTAGTGAAAGGTGAACGGCGTAACGTTTGCGTCATTAGCAGTCGAAGTACAGCTTGACTTCCGAATCGACATGGCATAAAGGTAGCCCAATCTTATCAGCATGGCAACAAACATAAACCTGTATAACATGAACCAACAAGATGCACTATTTTCTATTAATTTAGTTCAATAGCAAGCCTCTACATATTTCGAGCAGGCTTGCTTCTCATCATCAGGAGGATCAACTCTGTATAAACAGCAATTTGTATAGTCAAAATAACGCCTGACTCTACCAGTTGCTGTTTATACAGAGTTGATCCTCCTGATGATAAGCAGCAAGCCTGTTCGAAACATGTAGGGGCTTACTATTGAAATAAATTAATAGAAAAAAGTGCAGCTTGTTAGTTCATGTTATACGGATATATCACGATGCACGGTCAACAAAACATAAAAAAACACAAGCCTCTTTGTCGTATCCGTGGTAAGTAAAATCTGGTATTTCCATGAAAAAGAGTGGCGATTGTGGGCGTGATACATCATGTGTGTGTGAGGCAGAGGAAAATATAGAGGCAACCGCGATGAAAGAAATTTACATAAAGAGTTCGGATGGAAATACAATTAATATCCATTTTCTAATTCGACAAACACAACACTGGAACACCGTACGTTCATTTATTTAATTTTCTACAACATTTGTCGGCCAATCTACTCGGCCATCATTAGGCAGAACGACTGAAATCTGCTGTAGAAAAGTAAATACATGAACGTGTGGTGTTCCAGTGTTGTGTTCGTCTGGATAATAAGTCATTCTCAACTAACACAATGGGATGGTGTTAGCTGAAAATGTAACTCTTCCCTTTCTTTTGTCTTTTTCAACCGCCTACTTAACACAGATCACAAAATAAATCATGAGACTTCTGTTCAACAGATGTGCCAGTATTGCGGCAGAATTTTTAGACGAGATTCTACTAACAACCTCCAATTTTCTTTTTTTAATTAAATAAATCTCTAAACTTTAAGTTACTTAATTGAGTGTAATTTTTATAATGTGTCAACTATTGTATATTGTCATTAAAAACGAAATAAAAAACTAGCTCCGCGTGATGGGTGTTTTCGTCAAATGAACGTGCAGATGAACGAGAACAACAAAACAGGCGTGAACTTCACGGACTTCAGCTTCCTCCAACTATCATGTTGTAAGTGCGAACCTTCTCGTTTACTTCACACATTCCTACGCTTCGAGCATTGCATACAGAGTCCGCGCCGCTTGGCTCTACCATTTACTAGCTATCGACTCAAGGTGAACATTTCTACCGGCCAAATAGCGGTACGGGCTCTTAGGAAAGAAGGCTTGGCCCGCCAAACTTACTTAGCAAGTTTCCGCTATCGCCATATATTTCCAAGAAGCGAATTGACGTAGACGGAACAAAAAAACACCATGAAGGTGATCCTTATCTGTTTGTTTGTTCAAGGCATTGCCAATACAATGACGATTACTTACGGACGAACAAAACTGTCTATTTTCATCTGAAATTTCTATTAAAAAACGCGCTGAAATTATTAAATTCCTTACGTATTACGACAGTCTTACAAATACCAATAAAACGCCCATTAACATTCATGGGAAAATTTGGCACTTCAAGTTTCTAAAGCAAACGGTCGCCGGTCCCAGTGACCTCTCGCCTGCTGAGATTGTGCTTTCGAATCCCACCGGGGGCATGGATGTCTGTCTGTCTGTTTGAGTGTTGAGTGTTGCCGGGTAGAGGTCTTTGCATCGGGCTGATCGCTCGTCCAGAGGAGTCCTACCGACTGTAATGCGCCGTTGTGTGCGATCTAGAAACCTCGTGAATTAGGAGGCCCTGGCCCACTGGGGTCTGTCGCGCCAAAAGAACAAGAACAATACAAACACTCAGTTGATCTGCTCTTAGACGTCTGAGCTCTTGAGGGACAATTAGCCATCACGATGAAATATGATATAGGCATAGGCGTTCGCAGCACCATTAATTTGCTTTTCTCTTTTTAAAAATTTCAAATTTATTGAGTAGTCAGTCATCATGGACATTATTTTTAGTCATGAAGCAGATTAAAGAAAATAAAACTATTTCAAAGGGCTCGATTGTAAACCGATTGCTAGACTATGGAGAAATGAAACTGGAAAGACGCATTTAAAATTTTTTAGGTGTTCTGATTCCAAAAATCGGTTTATATTTACAGCAGAACATCAAAACTCAGCGTTTGCATATTTACAATCCACATACAACAAGGAAATGAACACTATAGTGTTGTAAAGATGCGGTACGTTTTCAAACTGGTTTAAAGTTAAAGCATGGAAAACTAAGTTACCGCTGTGATTTAAGGGCCCAATAAATTACCGTTTATGGTTTCGGAAAGCAGTCTGAGAAGTGTAGTCACAGTCTGAAATCTGGATGCAAATCTAGAACAATTCGACAGGCAGGCAATTCCGTTTGAGCGTTGTTGTAGGTAGCCTGTCAGTGGGGGCCAAGAGAACCGCGCTCTTTCGGTTTGCCGCAGGGCAGCTGAGGCCTTCACTTGTACAAGTTCCCAGGTGCTTTTCTCACTCCATAGCAACTCCAGCACAAAATTATATAAACCCTTTGCTCATTTCTTTAGCAAAGAGGCCAAAATAATGAAAATGCTAAGTAAATGGCAAAGACACTTGATGTACCGTCGTACACAATAAAATAAATTTCAAGTAAGAAATATTTTACCGTAGAATGTTTAATTGAATACTATTTAACAGTTCAAACACTAGCGGCAAACACAATTACTAACTGCTGCAACCTTTACAAAATCTGCATTTTGCTGTAACATTGTATTAATCTGTTTCATAAGATTCTCACAATGAACACAAATTATCACAAATTATTGACTGACTGGACTTTGTTCTGGAGAAAGAATATATTTTCTGGGAGGAGTAATCTAAATTCTAAGACCAATGTGTATATATAATTTGTAAAGGTTTCAGTATCCAGAGAGTTAATAACAATTCACGAGAGTCAATAATGCTGCCATGTATCATACAGACGGATATCTCCCCGCTCTCAATGTATCATCTAACAAATGCACTGTATGAAACACCATTTGCTACATATATAAACTCCTACATGTTTCGGCATCGAGGTGCCATCTTCAGGGTGTGATTTATAACGAAGTCATATAAGTCAACATGCCAACCAAGACTGACGTATTGTGATTTGAAGTCTTAATGGTAGAATTACCCGACGGACCAAGAGAAGTTGAGTCACCTAAAAATTACCCAACCACAATTTCACAATTTGAAATCAGACACGGGTCCCTTAGTAACAGCTCAATGGGAAGCCCCCCCTCGAACTCCTGGTATCAGTCTGCATCCTTTTGAATTACTTTAGCAAAATGTCACTCAAATTTAATGATTTATAATATTTCAAAATCCCAGACACTGAGTTCAGGATTCATTACTTTGCAAACCAGGTCCGAACTTCAAAACTCTATGTTAAGTCCGGTTTAAAGTTCTTAAATGAAATATCTACGCCGAGCTTGGGTACTGGTGATTCTTTAAAAATCTCAGAACAAGAGTAGTTATTACGAGCTCTGATGGAGCTCTGTACTTAGCCCGAAATTTACGGCGTTAGGGTTTTTGAGGTGGGGAGTGTTCACAGGTAGCCATAATTGTGTCCCTTTTAAATTCTGAAAAATAAGGCAAAAGCGCCTTCAAAATTTAATTTTGGAGGAGTTTTAATGAAAAATAAATTCGTATAGATTACTGTTTGTTCTATCTAGAGCCTTTCGTGAGATATTTACAAGTTACTGAGAAGAAAAAACAGTAATAAAAGTCAAAAGTTCATGTGTGTTAAAATTTCTTCTACGTTATTTTGTAAATTTATAACAATTTTAAAATTATATTATTTTTAATTTTGCCGCAATGAATGTTGGTGAATATTACTGCAAGATTATGTTACCCATACATGAAGTTTTATCCACTCCCTCACAACCCTCACGGTGAGTTCATGGACAACTTAACTTTTATTCATCTTTCGTACATAAACAACAGAAGAAATTTCATCTGTTGTAAAACGTTAAATATGTTGGTATTTATATACTATTTTATTTCAGAGATATTTACATAACTTATTTGAAATGCGGAAGTTTGTGGTATTTGAGCAAAGATTTCATGTTGAAATACAAACAAGTAAATTCCATTTACTTCTTACTTCATAAATATTTAGACGAGAAAGAAGCATATTTATTTTAACATTTCTATCAAAACACCACACTATAAAAACTTGATAAAACTACCATCCTAACACTACTAACAGACTGTATGAAATACACACACACATATATGTATATATACCTACATAAACAGTGATATTAATTATTACTTTGAAATAAACAATAACAGATTTTTCACATCTACATCTGACGTAGCTTCTCACATCTGGACCCCAATATCAATAAGTTTTATTTAATATTTTAAAACATAACTAACATACGTATAAGTATGGTATAGGAAACTGTAAAAAATCCGGAATTCCTTGTTATTACTTTTAGCAATTAGGAGAAAAACTATATTTTTAAAATTCAAGAAAATACCAACAAATGCACTATACCATTTTATTAAGTTTACACAAATAAAATACGAAACCTCCCACATATTTTGACCCTTTTTGGGTCACCCTCGTTGAGTGGACATCAATTTTTGAATAAATAGATACAGTAGGTTAGAATTTTATTAAAATCGTTCGTTGTTTTGAAGTTAGTGCAGTAGATGCGTACGTTTGATAAGGAATTCCTTGTGAAATTAATTTTTTATGCACACAGTATTGTCATCATTCAAATATTCAGAGCAGCTTGTGCAAGTTCTTACTGTACGTAGGGAAAAATTAATGCAAGGTATGAAAAAAAAATTATCGTACGTGTTTTGACGCATGGTAATTGAATATAGCTCGTAAAGAACAAATAACAAGAGGGGTTTCAAGGTTAAGTATAGGTCTCTAATGGACACGGTTCAAATCACAAGCGGTCGGGGGCTTCCAACATATTTACTGGCGAAGTTACTCCCAGATACCTCAGAATACTACCTGCTAACAGAATAACAGAATTAAAAAAATGACGAATTTTGGTGTTCGTTAAGTTTGGGGGTCCCCTGATCTATAGGGCAACCTTACTGTGCGTGGTCTGTCAGTGGCTGAAATCGCAAATTTGTCGACCGTATAGAAAGAAAGAGTTGGGGTTGTCATCTTGAATCTATGTAATCGCTTCTTTTAATTCTTTAAAGAACACACATGCATATCTCACGCCAACTTTCAAAAACATCCTATTCTTCTCACAGAATTTACTTGTGTACATCACATGACTTTAAGAATAAACTGATATTAATTCCCTAAACAGCATTAACCCTCTGGTAATTCAATGGAAGTTAAATGTAAACGTAAAGGTACAGCAATACCTATAGAGGCATGGACAGGCCGTGAGGGTTTCAAGTGGTTGAGGCTCCAAGATTTCAAGACAATCGGCACATGAAGGCGGTAAAGTTATCAGCCCTACGCATCGATCACCTTTACCACCAGGAAATATTCCTGGTACTCATTTCCCTTAGAGACTGATTCGACCCCAGAGCTATAGTGCGGCCGGAAGGATTATGTCAATGAAAAATCTCAAAGACACTAAGAGGAATCGGACCCGCGACCTTCCGGCTTGTAGCATTGGAACGGAAACAGACTATTTTCTCTGTCAAGCAGAAACTAAATATTTAAGTATTATTTTATTATATTTCATAATTAACACAGGGAAACTTAGTGGCCAGACAGACAGACAGACAGATAGACAGACAGAGAGACAGACAGACCGGATGAGCCTCAGATGCAGAGTGATTAAAACCTGGTCTTATTTTTTACAGGGTTAGCTGAGTTTTAATCTATATGTTCGCGTTTTGAAGTACAAAAGCCGTAACAGACACTCGACGAAAAAAAGGGACAGGACCGAAGGACACGCGCACATAATAACATGCAGACAAATCTCCACAGAACTTCCATTTCTATTGAACTAAAGAATAAAAGAACAAAAAGAAGTAAGAAATGTCCACTCCTTTATTTAAACCGGGGATTTCAGCATTGTACACACCAGCTGCACAGTTATAAAAAACAGCGATAATTAGAGGTAGGTACTACCTCTTTTAACACAAAAAGGAAATCCACATTTGTACATTTGATAATCCCTACAATGAGCACTTTTACTATTTTCTTATTCAGAACTAACCTACTGCTCTTTACCCTGTTGCAAGAAATAAATCTTTAAATGCTTTTCTCGTAAACCTAGCTCCAATTTTTAATCTTCACTAGATTTTTGGGTTTGGGAGGTAAGGCGACTAATTTAGTAGCCTGCTCGATTTTCAGTCTAGAGTCTATTAAACTTTGTCTGAGAATGTATCTGCTCCAGCTTGCTTGTGTAGCGCCGTAACATCTTCCCATCACGTTTCCCAATATTTTATTCAAACTTGTTCCCATCTCCGTCTCGCTTCTTGTTCATTTGTTTTTCTATTTGCGTTTTTAACCTTTATTTTAATTTACGTAGAACAAGACGCGGATATCATTTCGGGAGCGGCAATGCCATACTTTACTGCCTAATCTACGCAAAATATTCCTTTACGCCTACATAAACTTTTGCGGAAATGACGCATTTCACAGCAACTATTGATATGGAAATGCCCGTGTTTCTGGAGCTACAAGCTTTTATAATAAGACATATTTATAATAGCTTGTATTTTTCTATACACTTTCATGAAATGTATTATTCTTTTCTAATGTCTTTTGAACACATAAATTTCAAAGGAAAAGGCGCTCGTGTTACACTGCAAGTGACTTACAGAAATATGAAAACATAACCATCTAGCAAAATTAAAGACCACAATAAGTTTCTACGTAGCCGGCTTAGTGTATTCGGTATGGTGATTAGGTTACGGGCTGGACGCTCTGTAGTTTGTATCCCGGTAGAGATTAGAGGTTTTCTCCTTTCCGAAAACGTCCTGACAAGCTCTGAGGCCCACCTAGTCCACTATTCAATGGGTACTGCATTTCTCTGTGGGAGTACAACGGCCGGAGTGTGAAGATGCCCACTCACCTCCGTCTTTTGCCGAAGTTAAGGAGTGCAGCTATACCTCTACTTCGCCATACGCCTTCATGGCGTAGAAAAGTGAAAGCTAAATTGAAATTCTACTGTACGTATATCAGTCTCTATCGAAATTTGATTCAAAGTTTCGGGCAGTACAAAATAATCTGAAATTTTTAATAAAGGTTATTAATGTGACAAAATCAAGAGGATGAGATGGGACAAGCATGTAGCATGTATGGTAAAGATAATGGTAAAATTCATCATAAAACAGGCCATGAATGCATTGAGGAGGGTACAGCTACAGCTCTACCCTTTCTGTAACCTCGGCACTAGATGAGAGGAGGTGATCAACGCTACGCCCCGTCGTTTTACGTCAGGAAAAGTGACCCGGTACCCTTTCTATAGGATGCTGTGTGAGCCCCAGGGCTAATCTGGAGGGGTGCGGAATATCTCGCCACACCGGAATTTGATCCTCGGACCGTCCAGCCAATAGCGAGTAACTGTGCTGTCTGAGCTACCCCGCTCACGTATAGTACGTATAACAGAAATGAATAATCCATTCAAAACATTACTTTGGAGACCAAACGAAGAGACAATAGGACTTTGATGCATATTCAGAAAATAATAATAATAATAATAATAATAAATGGATTCTATAAGGTTGGGATGTGAATGTACGATACAGTTGATCTGGTACATAGTTTGACCCTTATGAATAATCATCTGATTTAAGAAGCAGAAAAATTGTGAACTTTTTTTCTCCAGCTATGAGGAACCGGAAATAGCCTACGTCTAAAGGATGACAGGCGTGTAACTAATTTTATAGCTAATAAATACGTCTGAAAATCACAAAATCATCATATATATGTACATATCATATCATTACATGAATTAGCTGTACTTAGTAGGCATGTCAAAAGAGAGAAATGTTTTATTCTTACTCTACTTGCACATCGGCAAATCCACAACAAAATTTCTGTGGTTTTGTTTTGGCAATAACGAACTTATAGAAGCCATTTCTTTGATGCTCAGTAAATTTCTTCATCATATCATTTAGATGTCAACAAGACTAAGTACCACGCAGTTGTGTTGTTTATGTAACAAGACAGGCAATTTACGTATAACGCAACATTAAGGAGCTTTCGTGCAACCATTGGTGCAGCAGAAAATCAGTAAGTGTTACAGATATATTCCAAGTGTCTGTTTGTAGCCTTACGTATTCAGTATTCAAAGCGCATGTACCGAATTATATTGTCATCTGTGGCCTATCCGTTTCTACAATATTTTCCCACATTACCTCATAAAAGGCACGACTCTCGAAAAAGAGTTATTGAACATAAAATGTGTGTTTTGATTTTCTCTACAACATTTGCCTGAAATATTTTTAATTTTTGGAAGAAATGAGAGAGATATAATCATAAATGTATAGTGGTATTCATGTAAAGTACCCGTCATTCTTGTCATATTTTAATGAAACTTGAGTCTACTTGAAAAACTTAAAAAAAATACTCAAAAGTCAAATTTCATAAAAATCCTTTCAGTGGCCATGAGAACAGGCGGACAAACGAATTGACTGAGACAGACGGACAGACATGACGAAGCTAATAGTCGCCTCTCGCAATTTGGCGAAAGCGCCTAAAAATCTGTCAGTATGTAAGCCTATTTAGTGTCCAAT
>Ga0209628_10003945_pt1 | contig 10570 bp, 9 predicted proteins | sample TergutCu122P4_FD_187285 | JGI IMG/M metagenome (GOLD analysis project Ga0209628, IMG submission 187285) | Cubitermes ugandensis P4 segment gut microbial communities from Kakamega Forest, Kenya - Cu122 P4 (SPAdes) (version 2) | ecosystem: Host-associated > Arthropoda: Insects > Digestive system >... | reverse complement strand
GGACAGGTTTCCTCCGAGTAAATAGGATTTCACTTGTCGACATCATTGTACCAGTGTTCCATTTTCATCCTTCGTCTGTCACCGAAACCAAACAATTTAAGCAATTCGAATCGTCGTTAAATAAACACACGTCCATACTAACTGAATCCTACGCTATGCTATTTTCTGGTCCTCTTCCTCACTGTTATGTCAGTTTACTCGTTGTTGTTAATTTGGTCTTATTCTATGATTTTAATACCCTTGTGCCTTGCAACGTGCAGTAAAGATACCGGAAAGTTCCGAATGCGTTTAATGTCGGACAGAAATAAACATTACCTTTAGAACGTCTTGTTTATGAATTTACATATCAAGCATGACACCTTCAATGATTAAATTGTAAAAAAATAGTGCTTGGAACAATAGCTGTAGAAACAATAAAGCACAACACGTATGGCCAATATTCCTTTTTCCGTGTGATTTGCAAATTTCGAGATAATAGAAAAGAATTATTGCTTCAAGTTTACATCTCCTAAACTGTATATTTAGCAAAAACTGGAATTCAGAACACACTTCAAAGCTACAAAAATATCGCATTAATTATACTATTACAACAATCATCCCGTAAATTTATTTTTTCTGGGGAGGGGATGGGTGTTGATTTCATGGCGCTGTTAGCAATTCTCTGGTTATACACTGTCAAATGCTTGGTCGATTCCTGGACAATAAATTGGAAAGTATTCGGCAGGAAACAGTCATGGTATATTCAAAGTAAAATGTCAGTATCTGACTAGAAGACCTGAGGAATCCACAGAGTACCGCAATATGATAGGCGATGATCCGGCCAGTAATCGAACCGGACATCTCGCGAGCACAAGTGTGCGAAAGTCTTCCTCAGTTTCATGTAGTTCATCCTGCCTTCTTCAGTGTTGACATACTTCCATTTCCTTCGCTTATCCATTTTGTCTATCATTTCCTGTATAATCCATGGTTTTCTTGCTCTCTACTCAACTTTACCAACCAAATCAATTATAGTATCTAAAACACATTCTTTTATATTTTTCCACTGCACTTCAGCATTCCCACTTTCACATTCAAATGCACCGAGTTTCTCTTCTAGAGTACCCTGCACTCTTTTTCTTTGAGCATGTAGCTTCTCCAAATCCCATCTAGGTCTGCTCTTTTGGAATCTTATAATTTTCTTCAACATTGTGCGGACTTGTACAACCAGTAAGTTGTTATCTGAGTCAGTATCTGCCCAGGCATTGTCTGCACATCCTTCACACTGTTTTTTTGAATCAATTCTTCACAAGGATGTAGTCCAACTAATGTCGACTCCAATCTCCAGGTGCCTACCATGTGTACAGTATTCTTTCTGGCTTCTTGAACCATGTGTTTGTGACAGTCAGTCCATTTCTTTCACAAAAGATACGGAGGTCCACCTGTATTTCCCATAAATGCATGAGCTCCATCTTGTTGAAACAACCTCTTTTTCACAGCTGGAGGCAGACCTTGAAGCAGCTTCGGTACAGCAGTTCGCAGAAAAATTACTTATCAATGTGCAGACTGCGTATCCGGTATCAGACTGGAGACCATAATTTACATCATACTTACAGAACTGATATTCACGTTTGTAAAATCTTGGGTCGTTCCTTGGCTCAGGCGGTTAGTCGTACAGCGGAGGATCTCTCTCGCACCCAGGAAATTGTTATTTGTGGTGGACAAAGTGGCACTAGGACAGGTTCCCGTCGAATACATAGGAATTCACCTCTCGGTATGATTGCAACAGTGCTCCACTTAATCTAGCCGTCTATAATTCATCTATATTTTATTTCCTTTTTCACGTTTAAATTGCTATATTAATTTCTTAAATATTAAGTCCCGAAAGCAAAATGTTTGCCACGTGTAACTTCTGCTTCATTTCGAGAATATATCTACATATTGGTTATAAATTTGTACTCTTATTTAGGTTGTCAATTTTCTCAGCCCAAAACTAAATGCAAGTTTTCCCTTTTACCACACCATGAGGGAATATGAGGGAATGTAGTTATAACTTCAATCATCCTTAGTGTCTGAAATTGATGTGAGCCGTAGTCTTAACTCTCCAGTCATTGCAATTCCGGGGAAAAAATACCCCCGCTATCGATTCTCAGCATACAAACCCATCATTTCCACGAAGATCATTTAACAAACTAGGCATTCTTATGGGGAAGCATCTTTATTTTCCAACGTAGGAAGTGAATTTTCTTTAGTAATTAGATACATTTCTGGTTTTAAGATTTTAAACATAATTTTGTGTTGCAGTACGCATTTTCTATCTAGATGTGATCACATTTGTCATTTTGCATTCTACTTCAGAAGGTACTCTTAGTATTGTTTGCAATACGTACTTCCTTCCAATACACGCTTTGTTTAGCTACAAGAAACGGCACAATATGAACCGGTGTGAATTTCATATTATTCCAGCGCAGCTAAACGCCAGTTATTGTAAAAGTACGAGTATATATACCATCAATATTAACAAAATGGAGGAAGCTCGAAATTTTCCAGTTTGGACGCAGACATTTTGAGTTCTCCTTTAAAAAACCGCAGCTCTCGATTTTATGTACATTGACAGGGTACAAAATAATCACAAAATATTTGGGGGGTGGAATTTTCTGCTAGGCATGTTAAGTGGTAATTTGTCGCATTAACTTTAATACCTAGAACGTAAATTTCGAAAGCATGTGTGACGCACCACCAAGTAGCTTTCATGAATTATTCTTGTCCCTATATTTCTCATGGTTCATGTCCTTCACCAGATTTAATTCTCTGAAAATTTTTACAGTTGATACTGGTAATTTAATCTCTGTGTTACAGGCGAATATCTCCAATCAAATGATATGTTCAAACTCTGTCATAGTTAAGACCGAAAACTTATTGGGCTCCGTCAACCCTCTCTGTCAGTCATCCTGAATTTCAGCGGTGATGCAGGTGTCCGAAGCACTGTATGCTTGAACTTCATTTCATAATCGTATTCAATCTTGAAGTTACGGATAACCTGCAAAATAAATTTATATATTTATTTATTCAAGAAAAGCATTTTACTGTTTTCTGCAGTTTGGTTAGTTTGTCAGATGAAGTAAAATTTGGATAATAGCAGAGTAATACATACTTTTAAGTTATGAAGAGCAAACGAACGAGCAGTGTATATTGATATCGCAAACAGAAAACAGGGATACGAATTAAGAAATAACGTTCATCCGGAATATAAACACAAATTTTATATTCGTTAACTAATTGCTTTACTGTTAATGTTACTCGTAACCGTGCATTAATAAGCATTTGTGAAATAAAACAACAGATGGACTAACGTTAAATTTATTTTTACGCAAAATTTGTCAATATTCCGAAATGTTTCGATCTTTCTTGATCATCCTCAGGCAGTTCCTTAATATCAATAATGTCCTCTGTAACGTGCTGGCCACTAAAATATAAAATTGATATACCCCGGATACAAACCATTGTAAAAACCTCTAAATCTAAATCCTCCACATCTTATGGAACACGTCTACATTGCTAGAAATGAACTTTATATTATCTGCAGACATTCTATGAACAAAAGATTTAATAAAAATATAGGCGTATAAAATATACATATAATATATATAGTCTAACACAACTCACTATATTTTATATTTATATTTTATATACTTATAATGAAATTTATCAATACAACGGGGATGTAAAACTGAAAATGAAAATAAATGAACGTAATAATTCAGCTTGGTTTTTATATGCTTTATTAATGTTCAGTAAATTCCTGAGGATGATAAAGATAGACCGGAACACGTCGGACTTATGCAAATTGTAGGTAGAAATGTAATTTTAAAATTAGTGCATTTTTAATATTATTATTCTAGTACTTTGTATTATATTTAACCATAAAGTACAGGAATATTGATCCAAGGCCCACTGCACGAATGTAATTTTCTTTTTTAGTTTACTTGCTTTTTCTTCTTTGATATGTTCAAAACTAAAATTCTCAACAATGCACCTAATATCCTCGTTGCTTCTGTCTTCCCATCATTCGATGTGTAAAAAGTAGAGAGTATGGAAAGAATTTTCAAACGTTTCGTTTAGTGGAGTTGTGCCAGTTAAAACTTGTTTACTCCAAACAACTTTAACATAACATTGGAACAACGTAAAAATCATGTTACCACGTATGTGAATATAAGTACTGATTTGAATGTACATCGACTCAATAAATATTTATTTTAGCATAAGTTGTTTTTCGAGAAAGCTGTAGAGAAAAATTAAATATACTCTTCATGTCATTTACACTTTTTGCGTAAGTCAAAATATACGTATAAAAATGCGAACGAACGAGATAGAATAAGAAAACTGTGTGTGTATTTGTAACATACGAATTGGACAGTTTGAATTACCGTTTTGACGTATTCTATAAATACGGCCAGAAACTTGAATACGAAAACAGGGAGTTTAAAAATTCATGCCTCTTAAAAATCTTATTGTATATGAACTAAACTATACACTCATGACCACAAACTTGTTTTTAATCTCCTTAACCTAGTTATAACACTCTTATATTATCTGCTTCTATTTGCCAACTTAATATCTTGCTGTTATTTGGTCATTTTGAAGTAGAACTATTTTTTCAGAACTGGAGATTATAAATTATTTAGTATAATATATTATTTTTAAATGATATTTTTTGTTCATGTGTTGAGTATGTTCACACCGTTTGCAGAACTCGGCAGTTCTTTAGCGTTTGAAGAACAACGTGCTTACTCAGCATATCCTGAACCACTATCAGCCAGTCCACATTTCACACATTTCTCATTCATGTATCTCTTAGTACTGAGTTGCAGTTTGGTCTAGGTCTTTGTGTCCTGATTCATCTCTTCGTTTTGTTTTTCCCAGAAGAAATGTCTTATGAAATAAACGTCGCTGCCATACGCGGTAGCTGTCCCTAACGCGCGCTCCATACCTTTAATTTATTTGGTGAAAAATACTAATTATGACGCTGCTGTCTGTACAACTTGCTTTGTCCTCTATTCGCTTTTATAATATGTCAAAATTTCTGCCCAGCTAATTTTTCTCGCATATTATCATTCTGGATTTTAACCACAGAGTTACACTCAGCCACATACAGTATCAGACAAAGTGTTACATCAGACAATGACACACTGGGCATGTCAACTTACCTTCGCCAACAAAGTTTCAATTTCTAGCTCAGCGAATCTGCGACCAATGCACATTCTTGGGCCGAAACCAAATGGCATAACAAGAAACGGGTGTGACCTGTTGTACTGAGGGTCTTCCTTTATCCATCGCTCTGGAATGAATTTGTCCGCCTGTGGATAATACTTCTCCAAGTTGCTCAACATCAGATTGGGCATCACAATGGATGTCTGCCAGATAAAGTGTGCATTTAATATGAAATGCACATCATAAAACATTTCTTAAATTACGAACAGTAAGGAGCCGTTCACTGACTTTCAGAACATTCGGTATGATTAACATTTTACACTGAAAGTAAATATATACGGCTTTACGAACTTACTATAAATATACTTTTTTAAAAGTTTGCTTCTGAATTAGGAGTGATTTGTACAACTTACGCCCTTTGGTACTTGATAATCAGACAAAACCATGTCTTTGACTGTTTCCCTTTGATTTCCGGCAGAAATTGAAGATATCCTGCAACACAATATCAATACCCTTATAAGGGTTTTACAGTTTTTTTGTTTGAAGCCCATACCACCAGCTACGTGAAGCTTCACAGGTCACACATTTATGAATGCGAAACGATAAATATTCAATATGTTATCCCATTTGGGTCAGGGAAAATTACTAATGCATAATTAAACTATATAGAACAAGTGCATGCTTATGTGCCACCAGGTTTAACATTTAGAAATTCTACATCGGCCTAGGGAGTATATTTTATGTCTTATATAAATCTCAGAGGAAATAACAATTATTTCTTTACATAACATTATTATATTAGGTTTTGTAACCTAGACCAATTTTTTCTCTGCGCGGTACAAGCTGAACGTTTAAAATATAATTTTAATGTCAGTCTTTGCAATGTTAATATCAGAGTAATAAAACACAACATAGTGTGAAGTATATAAGTGTTTTCCTTTGACATTTTGTAGCTTTGTGATAAAGTCAGTCATAATTATTTTAAGATTTTAGGGAGGACAAAAACTGTCATTAAAAGTGTAATATTAAAACTTTACCGCTAGCCTATTTTAAAATATCAGGCATGGTGTGGACATAGCTGTTACATTCATGACCTGTCTGGGTTCTATCAAAGAACATAATATTTAAAGTGTAAATAAATATTATTTAATCTCGAGCCTGATACAACTGTATAAACTAGAATGTCACTAAGATAAATGACAATTTTATTTATTTTGTACAATATTATTGTTAATATTATGTATCTAGAATGTGAATGTACGGACTGGGTTCAGATAAAGTAGAATTCCAACCGTATTGTACATTTGTGAAGATACAGAGTTTTTTTAATGTATAATTTTTTGACCGGCTGAATAGAAGTTTTCTCTTCAAGACTCAGTTACTTGGCAGGTTGTTCTGTTAAATTTGTAGTGGATGAGCTAACGCCAGATGGGGAACCTTGTCGAGAGGAATGGGCCTAATATTTTGAAACAGGAGAACTGCTACATAAAAACATTGAAAGTAAATAATTTACCAATATGTGGTAGTATGTACATTTGGATTATAAAAATATCTCACCTGATTAGTAAAGAAGAGTTTAGAAACAAATTTTGAGTTCCAGGGTTTCTAACATACGTTACTTGTGTCTGTATTTTTTTTTATTTACAAAAAAGAAACATAAATTGCAATTTCTTAGTCTTGTGTCGATAAATATATAAAATCCGTACAGCCTATACAGGATGATGATTTAACTTTTAAACCGAGGTCACTGCACACTCCGGCTTGAAAGATTTAAAAAAATTCATTCAGAGTATAAACGTAATTTTTGTTAATCTATAATTCGCATATCAGATTGGTTTCTTTGGGTCATCGTGTATGTGTACACGCACTAATCTCTTTTGCTACTTGATTGATCTGTTAGTTAGCTAGAGAATTCTGCTGTATTTTGAAGGTACCTCATGGATTCCTTGATGCACGCCTTCAAGTACTTCAGTTCATTCAGAATGCCCGAGGTTACTGGTTGATCCTTGTCAGGTATATATCGCTGTATTTCTTCAAATAATTTCTGCTGTTTGTCTGGGTTTTTGGCCAAATTATACAGGGCACAAGCGACGGAGAAAGAAGTCTGTAACAGAACACAAAGATAGGTTTTTGCAGCTGAATCTTTCATAGTTAAACCTCTTGTAATATTGAGTCATTAAACACACTATGTTACTTTATGAAGTTTATTACACATTATTTTCCGAAAAGATTACTTAGTTTTCTTATAATATTGAAACTGAAGGGTTTATGATGGGCTTCATAACATTAGGAAATTTATTTCTGAAGATCGGAGGCAAATGTAATTAGCTCAGACTAGTATCCTTCGGCGAGTGTACGTATTGGTGTTGTTAAATGTTCAAGGTGCGCTACAATAACTAAATTCATAACCGTGTCACCGCTATAGAAGCCAGATATTTAGACCTTCATTACCCAAAAATGTATACACAAAAATTGGCCTTCTATATCGAAAGTTCTCAAAACTGTGTATGATGACTTGCATTGAAATGTTCAGTGGAATTCAGATATACTCGTAATTAGCATCTTATAACATAATGGTTTTTTATATAGATTTAAATCTTGTAGTGATTTATCGACGTAATAAAGATCTTAGAGAGAGCTTTATTCGTCTTGCTGTCTTTCTGCGGAGGAGGTAAATATCATTAGGCTTCATGTACGTATGTATGTACTGTATGTGTCCTATACTACGCACTTTAACGCATATAATTCAACAAGATTTTGATTAAGTACGCGTTAGATTATGATAAATAAATGATAAAAACAGGCTCAGTTATTAAATTTTAGACAGTGACTTACAGACCAGTGTTATGTTTGATGACCTTTTATGATATCCCTTGTCTAAACATAACAGCTCTACGGAAACCTAAGTTAAGACGGTTGAAATGACTTTGATTTTTTTATATAGAAGTGCACTCTTCAGTACGTATAGTATTTGACAGTGTTTGTATTGGTGTGGAGAATAAGAGGATAATGAATAAATGGGTTAGCTATGACGGCATATGGTGTGTTATGAACTCTCATTATGTTATCACGATGTAAAGAGAATTGTGAAATGAATAGGACACGCAGACATCAAGAGAAATTTGTATATAGCATAATTCTGCCATTTGAAGAACATGCACCCCTGAAATATGTAGGCACGGGTGAGGGAAGACTGGAAGTTCTCATTTAAAGAAATTGAGTACTGAGCGATTTTGATTCTGGGTGAGGTCAAGTGACCTTCTGTTGGCTATCGGGCATAAATGTCAGGGTTTCGGAAAATTAAGGTAAATTCTTGCCCTGCTTAACGGCTTTGAGTTTCTCAAGGACACTGCTACATTTAGTAGATGTTTAATTAGTTATTTATTTCGTTGGTGAATGTTAAGTTTGTCGTTTAATTATTCAGTCAGTCAGTTACTCAGTTAATTTCTTAGTCAGTTAGTTATTCATTCAGTCAGTTAGATAGTTAGTTAGTTACCGTATCAACACCGGCCGTCATCATATCCACCGCCATGACCACTGCGGTCCTTGGGTCAGGATCTCTGATAAGCAGCTTCTCAAGAACTGTCAGTTCCCTGTCGCTGTCCTCTGGCATGGCCTTCAGTCGCTCCATGGCCTGGTTGATGTGCTTCATCGAGAATCTGTCGAAAATGCAACAGATTTTAGAATATATTCAAAAGTATTTGTAGACAAATTATAAAGGATATACCGATAAATATCAAAGGTTTTTGAGATTTCATGTTAGTATTACAATAACCGTCCTTCTGTAATATGAGTTTATGCAGTTATTTGATGTCACGTCCCAACGAGGCCGTACAGTAAAGGGCTGCTAAGTATCTTCTTGCGTCTCAGATAATAATAATTATGTATTTTCTTTTGATTAACTACATTTTTTCTTATCAACCTGTGACTCTTTCTTTACAAAGTTTAAAGGTAAAACAGTCCCGTAACAGGCCCGGTGTGGCCCAGAGGGTTCCAGGAGATTGAGGCCACCAGATTTCATGACATTCCGCACATCAAGGTGGTGAGGTTGTCAGTCTCACACACCGGCTGCCTTTACCCCCAAGAAAATCCCTGGTACCTACTTTCACTAGGTGCTGATTCGATCCCAGGGTCATGGTAGGGTCGGAAGGAAATATGTCACTGAAAACTCCAGTGACAACACCGGGAATCGATCCCGGGACATTCCGACTGGTAGTGCAGCGCCTTAACCACTACGCCACCCCAGGCCCCCTTTATACATGTAGACATATTTATTTTAAAAACAAAATACGTTTGTTATATTTAGCAAACTTTTAATCTCATAGTTTATGCCCTCTAATGACAATATGACTAGTGAACTGTGAGTTTTATAGATGTGGAAAGTCCCAGTCTGCCCTATATTTAGGTGCTGTCCCATCATTGACTTGTACTGACTGAGTAGGCAACCATTAATCTGTCAAGATAGCCAGTCCCAACCCATGTAATTAAAATCAATCCATCTCTAAAAAAAGGCAGCACTGCTTCTCAATTGGCATAATTTAAACCTTATATATTGATGGAATCCAAGTTCTAAGTTAATAGTTTAAATCCAGTGGCAACTGTAGGTTTAAGTACTGCGTTCCTAATATTAACAACATTTGAGTTTTTTTCCGTACAGTATTTTCTGCTAACGTAAAATTTTCTTACAACTGATTGTTTCCCTGAACATAATTAACAGGTTGTTCTTTGTAATGAATACACCGCATCTTTTCTCTCAGTTATGTACTTCAATTTAATATACACTCTTAGGTGAATATCAGTCCCTTAGGCGGCCTTCCCTGGTTGTTATTTGGGCGAGGGGCTTGGTTTTCGGCCCCAGGCTTTTTGACGTGAGACTTGTGGTGAGTAAATTGACGCCGGAGACAAAGGTTTTCCTCCGAGTGTTTCTATTTTTCCCTATCATTATCATTCCACCAATGTTCAATACTCATGCTTTATTAATAGTACACTTATCAGAAAGATAAACGGGCGAGGCCTGCCAACTTTAACGTAAAGCCGTGCTCGATCGTGTATCAAGGAGCAATGTGCGAAAAAAAAAATGCTATCAAGTTGTTTGCTGTATTTGTCTTGAAAGGATTTACGTTTTTGCTTTCAGTCATGTTCGTGGTCAAAGACTGATTCATAATTTTTAGACGAGCAGTTCTATCCTTAAATTGGAGACAACGGCCTACCTTACGAAAAGAGGAGGGAGCTGATAAATGAAGTTTACAAACTTTCACAAAATCGCCAAAGGCGACTATTAGCTTCGACAAGTCTGTTCGTTCGTCTTTCCGTCCGCCCATCTGCCCATCCACGTGGAACAACTCGGTTCCCACTGGACGGATTTTCATGAAATTTGATATTT
>Ga0209628_10003944_pt1 | contig 10572 bp, 7 predicted proteins | sample TergutCu122P4_FD_187285 | JGI IMG/M metagenome (GOLD analysis project Ga0209628, IMG submission 187285) | Cubitermes ugandensis P4 segment gut microbial communities from Kakamega Forest, Kenya - Cu122 P4 (SPAdes) (version 2) | ecosystem: Host-associated > Arthropoda: Insects > Digestive system >... | reverse complement strand
CGCTAGATGGGGTGGGTGGTCAACGCCACGCCCCGGCCGCTTTGCCCCCGGGAAAAAGCCGGTACCCATTGTATAGGAGGCTGGGTGGGTCTCAGAGCGGGTCTGGAAAGGTGTGGAAAATCTCGCTCCCACCGGGATTCGATCCCCGGACCGTCCAGGCCGCAGCGAGTCGCTATACCGATTACGCTATCCCGATTCCCCCATTTGGTTCTATGCCAATGTTAAAGAATTGCTCAGTTGAATAGCAGACAAATTCGTACCGTCTTTCCACGTTCACAAAATCAAAGTCTGAGTTCTTAATTTTAGTAACCCATGATTTCATGTAAATTTTTTAAAACAAAATTTTCTTTCTTCTAAAATGAACTTACATATGACAAGGAAGGATTTCTTGGTGAAATTCATAAAGCCTACTTCTTACTGCACAAACACCCAGTTCCACAGATCTGTTGGTATTAGTACTGTGATTTTATGTAATATTTTTGAAGACCTTTTTTACTTACGTACAGATTCTGTATGCGATGAATTTGTTGTAAATGAGACCGAAGTTTTATTGACCTAAAAACAATAGATCTATACATAAAAATTGTGCAGGTATGTTATGATTTATGTTGACACCAAATTTTACATGTCTAGCTCCACCGTTTCGTCAGTTATCGCCATTAAAACGAATCTGGGTGGGAATGTATCTTCCGTGAAACAAAAATATTAGTACATATGTTCCAAGATCAATTAGCATACATTATATCTTGACCCTGAAGTAAGAGGTGATGGTGTCGATGACGTCTTACAAGTTCGGAGGTCGCTCTGTTAACACAGACTGCTGGAAGGTAAATAAAGTATATCGGTTGGTGTTCAGTGGCATAGTATTGACAATTTCGTGGAAATCATTAAATTACTTCACAACTTGAAGTGAAAGGACATGTATCCTACAAACAGCATAGTGACCTGAGACGGTAGGTTCTTTTTCTTTTTAAAGCAACAAAGTTAGTTAGAAGTACAGAAAACTTCTGGAATTCTTTCTCATGTATTTCCGTCGAATATAAAATAGCCACTGTCCAATTTTCTTTGCCTGATTCTTCATAATTTCTTTCAGTCGATACGCACAGGTACATTGAAACCAGAATAGTAAAGGTAACGTAAAGCAAACCGTATATAGGCCTGGACAAGCCCTTAGGGCTCCAGGAGGTAGACGCTTCCGAATTTCTAGTCTGAATTTGGCAAGGTTGTCAGACCCACGCACCTACGGCCTTTACCCACGGGCGGTAACCCTGATACTCATTTCTGTTAAAGGATTAGTCGACCCCAGGTCCATTGGTGCAGCCGGAAGGATTAAGTTACTGAAAATCGCCAATGAGTCCATGGGGAATCGAACCCGCGACCTTTCAGCTTGTAACGCAATGCCTCAACCAACAATGCCGCCCGAAATCAGAACAGTGCAAATAAAATTTTTAGTTTCTATGATATCATGAGGTTCAGCCAAGTAATTGTGAAACCTTACCACTGGAAAGTACACTGAAACTCTTCATAACCTTTTCTTTAAGATCTAACTCAATTATGTCCTTACATCCGAGCCAATAAAATTAACCATAAACATTACAGTATTAGAAACACTATACAGTCACCGGTTCCCGAAAATTTAGAATAACTCTACCTAAAATGCATTTGGTTTTATTAAATTTCCAGAGATGAAGGAGGATTTGCTCAAGAAGTATAACATCTCTCATGAAGACTACAAAATGATTGAGATTGTCATAATCGAAAATAGGCCGAACAAGGCCGGGCCACAATGGAAGTTCGCAGGTGCCTTCTACTTCGCAACAGTTGTTCTAGCTATGATAGGTAAATAGACTTTAAAGCTGCCAACACGTCACGGCCCATAAGAGAGAAACTCCCTATCTCCGCGACACAGCAATCCTTCGTCAATCGCACGTTTCGCGTATCCGTTATTTTCCATTTTTACCTATCCGACTTCGCCAACCTCGGTACTTGGCTTTAAGTTATCTGTGCACATGGAAATAACTGGGTGGCTTATACGCAAACAGATCCAAATTTATTGACGAAAAAATTATAATGGACTACTGAATCCAATCCACGTTCTCACACTAACTCTATGACATTATTTTAACACTATCCTCCCTCTCTGCGCCTAGGTCTCCCAGTCGTAGGACTTCTGATCCCCGACCCAAACATAAGGCCTTCGTTTTGCCAACCGCAGTGTCTTCAAAGAACGTGTTCCCCGCGGCTGGCAAGGGATTGCTGTAAAGTGATTTGATCTCTCTTCAAATTTCCCCATGAATGGCAAAAAAATGTGAGGTTATGTTCTCTGTTTGGCAGGATATGGACATTCGACGCCTGTAACTGTAGGAGGAAAGGCTTTCTGCATGGCATATGCAATGGTCGGAATCCCGCTAGGACTTGTTATGTTTCAAAGTATTGGTGAGCGCCTCAATAAGTTCGCATCGGTGCTGATTTGCCGCGCAAAACGGTACATGCGGTGTAAACGCACAGAAGCTACCGAAATGAACCTTATGTTGGCGACAGGGATGCTGTCTTCAGCGATCATCACTACCGGTGCCGCTGTCTTTTCCAAATATGAAGGATGGAGCTACTTCGACAGTTTCTATTACTGTTTTGTCACTCTCACTACCATTGGTTTCGGTGATTACGTGGCCCTGCAGGTATGCTGGTCTAGAGGCACCTAAGTTACAGCACATTAAACTGTACTGCATATGATTCTGAACATCTCCAATTTAAAATATTCTAGATGATAAAATTAAAGGAAAAGTTACATCATAATTTTAAGTTTATTGACAATTATATTAGAGCAGTTCGCTCGTTTCGAAAGGAGGGCTTTATCCGTCCTTTGATCAATCTCATGGAGTATGAACCTGGCATCAAATGAAATATTTTCTGTCTCTACTAGAAATGAGAAACAAGTAGTCGCTCAGCTGTTCGCGAAATCCAGAAACGTTATGGAACCTGAAAGTTAATTACTGTATTCACTCATCCTGCACCTGAGCCAGATGAATCTAATCCACGCCCTCAAATCCCTTTTTTAACCATTCGTTCTGTTATTTTCACATGTATGCCTACGACTCCAAAATGGTCTCCCCCCTTCAGATTTGTCGACTAGAATTCTGCATGCGTTTGTAATCAGTCTCATGCGTGCCACATACACCAGCTATGTTATCTTCCTTGCTTGATGATCTTAAAACGTATTTAGTGACGACTGAAAAGTATGATACTCCTCTTTGTGACATCTTCTGCAGCCTCCTGTTACTTCTACCTGTTATGCGCAAATATTTTTCATAACACCCTGTTCTCAGACACCCCCAAGTTATGTTCTTCCCTCATACATATAAGAATCTGTGCTGGGCTTGATAAGACATTGATGAAAACCAATGTCCAATCCAGTGCTGGCCTGTGTTCATACAACCCCAGACATCTTAAAATTAAAACAAACTAGGCAATATGCACAGCGCTTAACGCTTAGGACGTGCTCGCTCTGTTATAGCTGGAATTTGAATTCGTAACTCTTTTCAGGAACATCACTGAAGATGAGAACATTTGAAATGCGCCTTTCCAAAGTGTATACAACACTACTATAAGCGTTCCCCGTATCTCAGCGACAGATTCACAATCCAAATACCAGAAATAAAAAATAATATCGAAATTTAAAATCTGTAGTGCCCAACTGTTACGTTTGGATCGCGAAATTTTCTTTGGTCTCAGCCTGAATCCCACATAGAAAACTGTCTAAATTATAAAGGCCAAACACTGCGAGATGCTATCACAATATACGTAGGTCTTCCATAATGTGTATTATTACTGTCTGATTTTAACCACATTCGGAATGTGTCGACAAATTTCAGTAAAATCACACGTAAGAAATTTCACAAAATCCCACCCAATGGGAGTGGCGGTGTGCGATGAGGCTTAACAGTCGCCATTGTCAACTTCTTTGAGAACAAGACTATGCGTTACGGCGCTCTCAAACAGCACGCTACTTCAATACGGCTACAAACGATGTAGGCGACATAATATGGGTCTCGCACGCTGAAGGCACTCCACTAAGATAATGTGCATTACATCCGTACAAACATGCTATTATAGTAACACACAATATTCTGAATATCAGTGAAACTGATCCTACCTTACGTTGTTAAGTCAATTACAGTATATTTACTAATAACTTATCTTACCTGATTCGTTTAATCCTTTCCTCATTTTTCCAGCACTAGATCACCTTTTTCCTTGCTTGTACAATCACGATCTTTCCAGGCACACAAAATGGAGAGTTCGTCAAAAAGCTTCATGCTTCCTCGGTATGCTTACATGATTACGGCACTGTCACGGTCTTGATACTTCTGCTATCTGTGACATTGGTCATAACGTCTGTGGTAAATGAGTGTGACAGCGCTAGACGATACAGCATGCTGAGTCGTGAATTTATTACCGTGTCGTCTGAAGTATGCGGTTTACCACTCGTAAACAGGGGTGCAGTCATGTCGTAAGCAAGTGGTATCCAGCGTGCGTGTCCATGTTTGTTCAGTGGATATTGTTTGGCTACAACTTATTCCAGAACCTCAAGCAGAAGAAATTTTAACTTTAATATGTCACATTAACTTTCATAAGTCATGGAAATCCTTTCCAATACACATAACCCAACCACATTGGATGTCACCCTTAACTGTATTCAGACTTCCTATAGTTTGACATACTCCGTACAGGTACCAAAATGGCTGTCATGATGATATTTTTAATCTGGAGTTAAGTGTTTAAATAATCTTTCATTGCAGAATGATCACGCACTAACAAATAAGCCAGGCTATGTGGCACTCAGCCTTGTGTTCATTCTCTTTGGACTGGCAGTTGTTGCTGCCAGTATCAATCTGCTGGTGCTCCGCTTCATGACTATGTAAGTGTGTGGAATAAGGATATGATATCTCTACATATTAAATGCTTCAGGTTAATATATTAGTGATTCTTATGCACAAGCTGACATCAGATTCCACTTAACCTTTAGGAGATGGATTTTGAAATCAGTTGTTTCTCTTGAGGGCCTGAGTTTTTCTGGATTCGTATGGACATTTAAATTGCTGCCGAGGAAACACACAGAGACCAGTATATGGCGTTTTTGGTCATTCACCATTACATTTTACAGACCAGTATGTGGTCTCTTGTGATGATAAAAGTTCAAGTATCTGAAAGGTTCTTCCCAGGTAATAAATTATGACCCAGACTTTCTACACTTCATGTCATGTTATGTAACAGCTGTGTCATCCAGTCCAGAAGCATTTTTCATAAAAATACAGAGAATTCTCTTTATGTCCTATGGCAAGTACCATATCAAATATACATATTAAAAAAACATCTCAGTTGGCAGAATTACTATAATTGTATGCATATATTTTGCATAATTTGTACCATTGGGTCTTATATGCAACCTGTAGAACTGTTACCAAGCAACAGTGTAACTGTCTCAACAAGTAACTTTCTTGCTCAGGTTATGTGAGATGCCAGGTCACTTTGAAATAGTCATCAGAGATGGAAGCATCCTTTTATCTAACCACAACTTCAAAAGTATGACAGTAAAAATACCTGTTATTTAAACACAAAAGTATGATTAAAAAGGCATTCATGTCACTTCAAAAGATATGTAAAACAGTGTAGTACTAACTGTATATGTGGCTGGTGACAAGAAACTTGTTATAATGAGAATAATTAAATTGACTGTAATATTAAATATAGGAAAATTTGAAAATAATTCGTATCAACTCCTTAGATGTCCTACATTTCACATCCCATTAACAGCAATTCAGAGTGGAACAAGGAATATTACAGAACCCTTAAAAGACTATGACATATTTTTATTCTGACTACATAGTTTCAGTTACTATATCCTACTTATTTCATACACCCAATGTGAAATAGCAAATTTATGCATACCATTTCAGTATCCTATATGGGATGTACATTTATGAGAAATTTATCTACTAGGCCAATATTGCTTTCCATAGGAATGCTGAGGATGTTCGTCGGGAGGACAATGAACTGCAGTCTGCCTCACATCATGTTCTGACCTTGGATGGAGAAGTGTTATCTGTTAATGGGAAACTGCTGGCAGGTCATGTGCTGCTGGACACTAACGACCAGGCTGATCAAGTCTCTGTGTGTTCATGTACCTGTCTTGGACCAGCAAGGTGTCATAACCAGCTGCTACAACTTGAACCTGCCTACCAGCCATCTGGAAGCAGCCTAAAAGTCAAAAGGGCCTCTTTATAAATACAGTAAAAACTTTCTGAGGGCAAAATTTCCAGAACTGACACTAGTGGTATGAGGAGGTCATAGTATGGTCTCCAAGTACATGTGTAGTTGGTTAGCCAAATCTCTGTGAGAGCAGTGCCACAATATAGTTTTATATAAAAATTTTAATTACTGTTCTGCAAGAAAGAGATATTGCTGAGCCTTCCTTTGCACTTCTCATCACTTTTTCACACTGCTGGGTACTTTTCATAATATTTATTTTTCTAAATGGCTGCTAGAAATATATTAGTTATCATATATCGTAACATATTTGGAGCTGTAACAATGATCTTTTTATAAATTTATGTGTACAGTACAGGCAGCAAGTTATGTTTTGCATTCCAGATCTGAGTAGCCATCTTGTGGAGTCCTGTTGTCTTGAAGATCTTCCATGCTCAATATTATTCGGTCTGCAATTTGTAACAGGTAATAATATTAAAGAGGAGTTATAAATATGAAATACATGTGTACATGCACCTATCAGAAACAGATGTGAAGTGAAAATGTTGCAGGTTGGTCATTTTATAATTGAGGAAGATAAACCATTAAGTCTAAAAAAGTAGCTGCAATTTTGAATGTTATACAAATGTGCCTTTGTTTTCAACATCACCATTTTTGAGTGCAGCACCTGGTTCTTCGAGTCATTGTTGCTGTACCTTTTTACTTGCAACAAACCCTCAGAAATACTGTATTTTCTGGACAGCAAGATGCACTATTTCCTGGAAAAAACTGCATAAAATTCTCCTGAATCTCATAGTCCGAATGTGTGTCAATATGATGTCCAAAGGAACTGAAATTCCCTTGCTCACTATGGGGATAATAATGGTTGTCACATGACAGAGTGAAACAAGCTTCTGTGTTCCTTACATGTTGTTCATTAACACCTAGTGACAAATTAATAACCAGTAAATGTGTGATAAACAGAGAAGGATTTTTGTATTCTATGGATTGCAAAGTCAATATGATAAATTATGTAATAAAGCACTGTAGTAGGGGAGCCTAAAGACATATTTGTCTGCTTCAGATGTTAAGAAGGCATGAGGAACAATTACAAAGAGAATAACACTTGTCTGTACACATACTGCCGAAGTGAAGAACTGGATACCAGACCAAACGAATGACAGGAATGCTGCAGCGTGAAATGAAAAGATGGGAAGTTACAACCAGCATTACTCTTTTTGGTAGGGCAGCTTCTTTGTATTACAGATTTATGTTGAGGCATAGACCATGGAATGCAAGACGATTGGGAAGTCTCTCTGTATATGTGGGATAGCATTGATGGCACTGAAGATGTACAGTTTGAAGAGTGTAAAGGTCACATGATAATAGTGAGTGTGACATTAATGATACAGATTCCAGAGCATGCTGACTTTTTACTGTACTGTCACTTTGTTGAATAAGTGTCTGTGGATTTGAGCTTCAAATGTGAATAAAACATTTTTCCTCTAAATTTGCCTCCTAGAAACTTGGTGTATCTTAATGATCAGGTGCACTTTGTAGTCCAGGAAATATGGTACCATATTTGAAAGATCTTCTATACATTTTCAATTCACAATGACACCCCTCTTGCAAATGTTTCTTGGCCATTATTACGCTTTCTATAGTAGTAGAACAGCATGGAGGTACTTCATACTCAACAAATTGCTTGTGAATATTTTTGAGCACTAGATATACAGTCAAGTTCATGCTATAATGTGAACATTCCGTTTGGTGAGTACAACACAATACAAGCACTGCATCATTACTGTCTCAATGGAGTCCCCCTTTTAAGAAACACTGCTTGCTGTAGGAATCACTTTTGTGTAGTTACACAAGATAGCTGCATGAAGATCTTGTTACTAAATCCTTAACTGTTGTATGAAGTAACACTGCTGGCACATGTCGTATGTACATTTTGTTGTGTCTCATAGATTGGAATGTAGCATTTTATAGCAAAGAGATGATCCTTCCTATATTCTGAGGTCTTTGTTCCTCTCAGATTTGGTACTGCATCAGTGCTGAAATGTTGGGCACCATACCACATAGTGCCACATCCCAGAAGAACAAAGGACTCAACTGCACAAATGCAAAAGCGTAAAAACTTCCTGCATTCTCCTATTGGTCCATTAATAAGTTAAGCACACCTTTAATTCTCAAGTCTGTGAAGAAGATGAGAGAGATTTGATACCTGGCAGATATATTTCTCCTCACCATCATGTTCAGCCCAGTCCATAAAACCAAAGCAGCCTCCAGTGGATACCAGAGGATCTTACCCCAGGGGTAAAGCAGTGACCATCCACCTCCAGCTAATGCTAAGAATACAATTACACAGAGCTGTACCCCATCCAAACCACATTACCATGCATGAGACAGGATAGGTAAAGAGTAAATCCATGAGCATCTAATGAACAGAATGTTATGAAAAATCATACGAAGGCACAGTTAAATACAACAGGGTTAATGCAGTGTGATTATAAAGAATATGTGCAGGTAAATGGTGAAACTGGCCAAACCTAGTAGTTAACTGCTGTGAAATTTGGTTTCTCACATTTAGGGAAGAGCATAGGCTGAGGGAGTTCAAGGAGTACTCAGAAAGATATCTGGGCCTAAGAGAGAGGTTGTATAAGGAAGCTGGATAGACCTGCCCAGTGAGGAGCCAGATGATTTGTACTCCTTGCCAGCGTGGTCCTTGTAGTACACAGAGACAGGCTCAGGAATTGATTTTGGGCCCTAACCTCGCTGCAAGGGCCTAATTATTGTCCTTTAATAGGACACAATCCAGGGTTGTTATTGGTCTCCTTACTGGACATAACACCCTGAGAAGACATTTAAAGGTAATGGGGCTGAGTAATAACCTTATTTGTAGGAAGTGTGGTACTGAGGAGGAAACCTCAGCCCACATCTTGTGTGCATGTGAGGCCTTGTCTTCACTCAGACATGCAAATCTGAGTTCCTTCTTTTTGGATCCTGAGGATATCAGGAAACTAAATACAGGGGCCATATGGAATTTTGGTAAAGAAATAGGCTTCCTTTAACCTAGTAATAGATCATGGGGCACAGAGGGCCTGTTTTAAGACCTAGGTGCATCAGGCCTGGAAGGACTCAAACCCAAATACCATTCATTCATTCATTCATATTCCTTGCCAAACATTCTTAGGGTATTATAAACAAGGTTGGTGAGACTGATAGCATATATGGCATGCATGTGGGAGAAGAGAAGTGTGTACAGAGTGTCTGTAGGGAAACCTGAAGGAATGCTATATCCAGGAAGACACAACTGTAGATGACAGTATTACACTAAAGGGCCCTTAAAGGAATTGGGTGGAATAGTATGGTGCAGACCAGATTTTATCTGGCGATGTATAGGGACAACTGGCAGGCCCTTGTGAAAATGGTAATGAACGTCTGGGTTCCACAAATTGCAGGGAGTTTCTTAACTAGCTAAGGAACTATCAGGTTGTCAAGAAATACTCTGCTCCATGCAGTTAGTTAATTTGTTGATTAGCTAGCAAGTACAGTCAATCTGGCATAGTGTAGTCCAAATGCAAAAAAGTACAGTGTAGCAACTCTACCTTCTCATACACATAAATTCACTCGTACTTTGTATTCACACATAAATGTATCAAAGAAATAGGGTGTGTATAAACTGGATTTATTTGGCTCAGTACATAAAACAGTGGCAGGCACTTTGGTACATAATAATAAAACTTTAGGTTCCAGAAAACTTGAGAAATTTCCTGACTAGCTGAGTGATATTAGCTTCTCAAACACAATGTTCTATGGAGTCAGGCAGTGTAATGATAAGGTGACAGCAGTTAGGGTACACAACGGAATGAAATGAATGCCCTAACAGAAGGAAGGAGTTGGTAAGATCTAGATTGATGGTGCTGTACATATAAAACTGTACATTACTGAAAAGCCAAAAATGCCTTACTTTTCTGGGATAAAATACCACCTGCTTAGCGAGAGAAACCAATAAAAACAAAACAGGAGTGCTTCATTTCTAAATACATTACAAGGCATAATACTAATAACCCTTTAAAGCCCAGTGTTTACTATATATACTATAGGTTTAACATACAAAAATTCTACATTCTGCCCACAAAGTGCATTTGTACGTTTTGTACATATCTCAGAACAAACGCCGATTATTTTCCTGTACAGCATGAAATGATGGTTTTTATAACTGAGATGGAGGCTGTTTACTCCGTGGTATGGACTGGATCTTTAAGTATAATTCAGGTTAATTATTGTCTTAAAGGGTTAGTTCATGCAGCATACCCCAGT
>Ga0209628_10003943_pt1 | contig 10573 bp, 7 predicted proteins | sample TergutCu122P4_FD_187285 | JGI IMG/M metagenome (GOLD analysis project Ga0209628, IMG submission 187285) | Cubitermes ugandensis P4 segment gut microbial communities from Kakamega Forest, Kenya - Cu122 P4 (SPAdes) (version 2) | ecosystem: Host-associated > Arthropoda: Insects > Digestive system >... | reverse complement strand
AGACCGGCCGCGTCTACCCCCTGCGCTCCGGCCCCAACACCGTCGGCCGCAGTCCCGCCGCCGATATCACCATATCCGATCCATTCATCTCCGGCATCCACGCCCGGATCGTCGTGTCCGATCACATCGCCATCATCGACATGAACTCCGCCAACGGCATCACAGTCGGCGGCGGGCTGGTCGAGCGGGCCAACCTGGAACCCCACGACACGGTCCAACTCGGCGACACCGAATTCCGGGTCGAGCGCAACCGCTCCGCCGGGGCGGCCTCAGCCTGGTCGACCTCGATCGACTTCAACCGCTCCCCGCAGATCTGGCCGAACTACGAAGGCAAGACTTTCAAGCTCCCCCAGCCGCCCGCCACGGCCAAACCCGGCAAGTTCCCGCTGATCGCCATGCTGGCCCCGCTCGCGATGGGCGCGGTGATGTATCTCGTCAGCCACAATCTCATGAGCATCATCTTCGTGGCCTTGAGCCCGATCATCGGGCTTGCCACCTGGTTCGACCGCCGCGTCACCGACAAGCGGGAGAAGAAGCAGCAGGTCCAGGAGTTCCGCGACGAGATAGCCTCTCTGACCGGCGAAATCGCCACGGCCCGAACCGATGAGCAACGAATCCGCGGCCAGGAGATCCCATCACTTGAAACGCTGGTCGATTCCGTCTCCCAACTGGGACCGACCCTCTGGCACCGCCGCCCGGAGCAAGAGACATTCCTGACACTCATGATCGGGTACGGCACGGCGCCCTCCCGCTCGACCACCGAACTCCCCTCCCGCGGGGAGTCCGGAAACGAGTTGTGGCAGATGGCCCAGACCCTCCACGACTCCGCCCAGATGGTCGACAACGTTCCCATCCTGGTCCCACTGCGCACAACCGGGAACCTCGGCCTGGCCGGCACCCCGGCCTGGCTCGACGCCGTCGCCCCGGCCATCATGACCCAGGCGGCCTGCCTGCACTCGCCCGCCGAAGTCACGATCGCCGGGATCGCCTCGGCCGCCTCGGCACCGCGCTGGAACTGGCTCATGTGGCTCCCCCATGTCGGCTCGACCCACTCGCCCATCGACGGCCCCCACCTCGCCTCCACCCCGACCGCCGTCTCCTCCCTGGTCTCCCGGCTGGAAGAGCTGGTGGCCAAGCGCCGGGAATTCATCCGCGAGCCCGCCAAAGCCCTGCCCGCGGTGATCCTCCTGGTCGAGAACGATGCTCCCATCGAGCGCGGTCGCCTGGTCTCGCTGGCCGAGAACGGGCCCGACGCCGGGATCCACCTGATCTGGGTCGCGCCGGAGCAAGCCGACCTGCCGGCGGCCTGCCACGCGTACTTCATCGAAGACCACGCCGCCGGGACCATGCGCATCGGCTTCACCAAGGACAACCTGGAGACCGAGATCGCCTCATGCGAAACCCTCGATCCGCGTCAGGCCCTCGTCGTCGCCCGCAAGATGTCGCCGATCCAGGACGCCGGCGCGCCGGTAGTGGACCAGTCCGATCTGCCGCGCGCGATCTCGTACTTGAGCCTGGCCGACAAGCGACTGGCCGACGACCCGGCCTTCACTCTGGAGCGCTGGCGGGAGAGTGGCTCGCTGCTGCGGCCGGGCGAGCTGCCGCCCTCGTCGGGTACGAACCTGCGCGGCCTGGTCGGGCAGGGATCGCAGGGCGAGTTCGTACTCGACTTGCGAGTTCACGGGCCGCACGCCCTGGTCGGCGGTACGACCGGGGCGGGCAAGTCCGAGTTCCTCCAGTCCTGGGTGCTGGGCATGGCCGCGGCCAACAGCCCGGCGCGGGTGACCTTCCTGTTCGTGGACTACAAGGGCGGGACGGCGTTTGCGGACTGCACCGACCTCCCACACTCGGTGGGCTTGGTCACGGACTTGTCGCAGCACCTCGTCCGCCGGGCCCTGACCTCGCTGAAAGCCGAGCTGCGCTACCGCGAGCACCTCCTCAACGCCAAGGGCGCCAAGGACCTGGTCTCGCTCGAGGCCACCGGCGATCCGGACTGCCCTCCGTCGCTCATCATCGTGGTTGACGAGTTCGCGGCCCTGGCCCACGACATCCCCGACTTCGTCGAGGGGGTCGTCGATGTCGCCCAGCGCGGCCGCTCACTCGGGATGCACCTCATCATGGCCACGCAGCGCCCGGCCGGGGTCATCAAGGACAACCTGCGCGCCAACACCAACCTTCGCATCGCCTTGCGGATGGCCGACGAGTCCGACTCGACGGATGTGATCGGCACCCCGCTGGCGTCCGAGTTCGACTCGCGGATCCCTGGGCGCGGGGCGGTACGCACCGGGCCGGGCCGGATCGCCCTGTTCCAGGCCGGGTACGCCGGGGGGACCACCACCAGCGAGCCGCCGCCGGCCCGGATCGACATCGAGACCATGGTCTTCGGGGCGGGAATCCCCTGGGAGATCCCGCCGGCGGCCGCGAAGCCGACAGCCACCGGCCCCAAGGACATCACGCGGATCGTCGCCAGCATCGCAATTGCGGCCGAGCGAGCCGGGCTGCCGACGCCCCGCAAGCCATGGCTGCCGGACTTGACGGATACGTACGACCTCGACGAGGCCCTGCCCGCCACCATCCGGCGGGGGGCGGAGAACGTCACCGAACTGGCGCTCGGCAACATGGACGACCCGGCCCGCCAGGCCCAGCACCCGGTCTTCTGGAACCCCGAGACCGATGGGAACCTGGCCGTCTACGGTGCGGGCGGTTCGGGCAAGTCGGCGACGCTGCGGACCATCGCGATCGCGGCATCCGTCTTGGCCAAGGTCGGCCGGACCGACATCTACGGCTTCGACGCCGGATCCGCCGGACTGGCCATGCTGGAGCCGTTCCCCCATGTCGGGGCCATCATCGACGGTGACGACCAGGAGCGGGTCGGGCGACTGCTGCGCCGCTTGACCGCCGAGATGGATGGTCGCAGAGTCCGGTTCTCAACCGTCCGGGCCGGATCGCTGTCCGACTACCGCCGCCTGACCAGCGACATGACGCTGCCCCGCATCATCCTGCTGGTCGATGGCTTCGCCGCCTTCAGGGAGATCTACGAGAACGCCCCCGGGCTCATGGCGCTGTATTCGATGCTGGCCCGCGTCCTGGCGGAGGGCCGGGCGGTCGGAATCCATGTCGCGCTGTCGGCCGAGCGCCCCAACGCGATCTCGACGTCGCTGGCCGCCAGCATCCAGCGACGCCTGGTCCTGCGCCAGGCGGAGGAAGCGGCATACGGCCTCCTCGGCATCCCGAAAGACGTCCTGAACAGCCAGAGTCCCCCGGGTCGCGGGGTGTTCGCCGAGGAAACCAACGAGATCCAGATCGGGGTTCTCAGCGCCACGCCGGACACCGAGAAGCAGGCCGCCTCGATCGATTCCCTGGCGAAGTCGATGATCCAGATGGGCATCCCCCCGGCCCCCGGGGTCGAGCGCCTACCCAACATCATCGCGGTTTCGGAGGTTCCGACGTCGATCGCTGGACAGCCGGTGCTGGGGGTCGCCGAAGACACTCTGGAAGCGATCCCATTCCAGCCGGCCGGCACCTTCATGCTCGCCGGAATGCAGGGCTCGGGGCGTACGACGGCGCTGCGGTGGCTGGGTCACGCGCTACAGCGCTGGGACCCCCGGATCCCCAAGTTCTACATCGGCCCCGGCCGCTCGGCGCTGCACGCGGAGGGCATCTGGGTGGATCACGCCAGCTCCGAGGAGGAGATCACCAACCTGCTCGCCGACATCATGCCGGACCTGGAGCGCCTGGCCGGTGACCGGCCGGGCGCGGTGCTGGTCGTGGAGTCGCTCCCGGAGTTCATCGGCTCGTCGCCGGAGAACAAGATCGTGGACGCCATCCGGGCGGCCAGGCGCAACGGCCACCTGGTCATCGGCGAGGCCGAGACCTCGGGCTGGAACTCGGCGTGGCCGATCATCTCCGAAATCCGCAACGGGCGGCGCGGAGTGGTCCTCCAGCCGGACCAGGGCGACGGCGAGGGCCTGTTCCGGGTCAGCTTCCCCCGGGTGAAGCGGGCGGATTTCCCGCTCGGCCGCGGCATCGCGGTGGACGCGGGCAAGTTCCGTACGGTCCAGCTACCGATCCCGGACTGATCCGTCAAACGGCCTCATGAGTACGAATGGTGCCCGCGGCGGGCAGCATTCGTGTACCTTGAGGCCGAGACGGCCCGCGTAGTGCGTCGATGATACGGTCAGGCAGGCACGGCTTCGACGACCAGCCGGTTACCCGTAGCCTTGGCCAGTTTCATGAGCGTCGCGATTGTCGGGGTCCCGCCGCCGGACTCGATGGCTGACACGTACGGCTGCTTGGTGCCGACCCGGCGCGCCAGTTCCGTCTGGGTCAAGCCGGCTCGTGTCCGCATCTCGTACACCAATTCGGCCGTTCGGATCTGTGCCTCGGCCTCCGCGTCGTATTCGTCATAGACCAGACGTTCCTCTGGCGTCATGCCTGCCAATTTCTCCGCCAAGACGTCATCCCAAGAACTGAGTTTCATGCTCGCTTCTCTTTCCAATAGTCATCCATGGCCCGTCTCGCCCGAGCTATCTGCTCCGACTCGACCTGCTTCGTCTTCCTGAAGGTCGTGACCGCGACCGCGTCACCGTCGAAGAAGTAGGTGATGCGCTGCGCAACCCTCCCACGCTGAACGTCAAACCGCAATTCGAACAACCCTCCGCCCAGAGAGCGGCTGTGCGGCATCCGTAACGCATTGCCCTTTTCCTCCAGCATCGCGATCATGCGCTGCAAGATCTTCGTATCCTGCGGAGACAGCGTGGACACCCAGGCCGCGACCTCCGGGAATAGCACCACTCGCCAACGCCGACTCACGACACGACTATACGATCTTTCTTATGGCAGGTCAAAGCCGGGTCGGCGACCGCGGCTTCGAATCGTTCCATGGGTACTCCTTCGGGAACGGGTTGCGGTGTCCGCAGACGGACACACTCTTCAGTCGTCGTCGGCGACATCCGGGTCGTCGAGCAAGTCCAAGTCGGCGGCGGTGACGAATCCGGTGGAGATGGCCCATTCCACCAGCCGGGAGCGCCGGCCCGTGGCGTGCTGGGTCACGCCGCCGCGCATGCCGTCCACGCCGAGCCGGTCGAGCTTGGCGCAGACGTTGTCGATCTTCTTCGCGAAGCGTTTCACCGGCCAGCCGATCCGGGCCGCCGCCTCCACGTTCGACGGGATGTGGACCATCCCGAGGGCATCGCGGGCCAGCATGGGCTCGGCCAGCGCGACGACCGCCAGTTTCTGGCTCTCCGTCCAGCCGACCTGCCCGACCGTGGTGTCGCCCTCGGGGTCGGCGTCCGGCACGCCCTCCTGCCAGCGCGGTTCCTCGTTGACCAGCGAAAGACGGTACGAACATGGGCCGGCCGTGAACACGACGTCCACCTGGCTGAAGACGAGCGGCAGCCGCGCGGCCGGGCCGAGCCAGGCCTGCAGGCCGGTCTGGCGGTCGTAGACAGTGGCGCCCGTGCCATGACCCACGTTGATGATCCACCAGATGTCGTGTTCGTGGACCAACCGCAGGAAGCGCCGGTGGAGGTACGGGTTCATGTCCAGACAAAGATCAGCGTCCCGGCCGATGTCGAAGGTTTGATCCCGGGTGACGGTGTGGACCCGCTCCTCGTACTCGACTATCATCCGCCCGTCATGCGGGTGCGGGGCCACCGGACGGGCCACCTCCGGCTGGGCCAGCCCGCCGCCGGAGGCCAGTCGTTCCACCACCGTCGTCATCACGCCACCGCCTCACACCACTGGGCCTCGTCCGACGGCACGCCCGCCCGGATCACCCTCACCCCGATGCACACCTGATGGGCGCCCCCAGGAACCTCGACGGTGACCTGAGGCAACGACACGGTCTGCGGCCCGGGCTCGGCGGAGCCGATAACCCTGACGAGGTATTTGTCCCCGGTCTTGGGGTCAGGGTTGGTCCAGGTGAAAACCACCACGCCCTTCGCTTTGTCCACCTCGCCCTTGGTGTCGGTCGGGGCCTTGGGCAGAGCTGGACCGACGGGATTCTGGGGAGATGCCGATCCCGGAGGGCCGGAGGGGCCCGTCCCGAGCCCGGTGTCCGATTTCCCAAGCAGGACGGCCACCACGATGACCACCACGATCACGACGATGGCTACCACCAACGCGATGAGCTTACCGGGCTTGCGGCCCGGTTCCGGAGTCGGCGACTGACGCTCGGGTGGCGCCTCGGCGGCCGGCGCCCCGAGGGGCTGGAGAGCCTTCAGCAGAGTCTGGTCGTGGGTGTCCGGACCGGCCGAACCCCGTGTCGGCGGAGCCTTGAACCTGGTGGCTTCCAAGGGCTCGACGGAGGCGAGCGATGGATCCGACGTGAGAGTCGCCGGACCGGTGAGAGAGGATCCGGTCACCGAACCCAGACTGCGATCCGTACCCCACCCCGTGCCGGCCGACCCCGTTGAACCGACCCGGCCCCCGGTCGCGCCCGTGCCCCCCGTACCGCTCGTACCGGTCGGATCAATGATCGTGATCGGCCGCAGACTCGTGCCGCCGATGTCGTCGTCCGTACGATCCGTTGTCAGATCCTCCAGATCGTCCAGGATGTCCATCTGGGTCGCCGGCAAGCCCAGTTCCGCCTCGACCGCGCGGAGGGCCGTCCCGAAGGCCTTCATCGACGTGTAGCGAGCCTGGGGTGACTTGGCCATGGCGGTCGACAACACCTGGTCCAGCGACGCCGGCGCGTCGATCCGCCCCAGGGGACGGTATGGCGCGTGGCAGATCCGGTCGATCATGGCGTGGGTCTGGTTGTTGCCGCCCGGGTCCTCGAAGGGCGAGCGCCCGGTTAAGAGCGCATAGAGCGTGGCCGCCAAACTCCAGATGTCGGATTGCGGGCTCGGCCTGGGGGACTTGTCGAAGGCCTCGGGCGGGCTCCACGGAATCGACATCCCCTGAGCCCCGCCTTCTTGGGCCTCGGCGTTGCTCATGGCGATGCCGAAGTCGCCCAGGACGGGCCGTCCGGACCGATCCACGAGGATGTTGGCCGGTTTGATATCCCGGTGCAGGATCCCGGAGGCGTCCGCGCCCGGAACGCGCACCCGGTGAGCCGACTCCAGAGCCCCGGCCAGCTGGATGCCGATCCGCAGCACGCTCGCCAGGGAGCGCTGGGTCTGGCGCAGCCCCTTCGAAAGGGCCGGCCGCGAGTAGTACTCCATCACAAGGTACGGCCGGCCGTCGGTCGCCGCCCCCGACTGGAAGACGGTCACGATGTTCTGGTGCTGCGACAGGCTGGCCATCGCGTCGGCTTCGCGGTTCAACCGGGTGGCGGCCTCGCTGCCGGCCATGTCGGCGTGCAGGACCTTGACCGCGACCTCGCGCCGGGGCGTCAGCTGGGAGTAGAGGTAGACATCCGCGAAGCCGCCCTGGCCGATCTCCCGGACGTAGGTGAAACCGGGGATCTCCGGGGGCGCACTCGGCGCTGGGCGGCTCATGCCAGCTCCAAGATCGCCACGGCCAGTTGGTTGGTCAGGGCGTAGACATCCCCGGCCTGGGCCAGGACCTGTTCCCCCTCGGCGAAGCGCCGGTCGGGCTCCCCGGGCCGCTTCAGAATTGTGCCGTTCCGCCCGAGACTGGTGACGAGCACGCTCCAGTCCTCAAGATCGATCCGCAGATGGACCGACGAGATGTGAGGGTCATCGACGGGTCGCAACACCGGGATGTCCGAGTTGGAGAAGCGCAAGGCCTCAGGGCGTCGGCCGAGCACGATCGGGTGGTCGATGGGCAGGATCTCACCGGATGGTAGCTGGACCCGGCCCAACACGGGCCGGGGAATCTGCCGGGCCTCCCCAAAGAGCCCGGCCCCGCAGGCGCGGCAGTCCACCCGCGTCGTCGGGTTGGCTGTCCGGCACCCCGCGCAGATCCGGGCAAGCACGACCGGCCCGGCCGGCGGCGGAGGCGGCGGGGGAAGCCGGTCAGGGTCCGGTCCGCCCGGTTGGCTCATCACGGTCATCCCGTCATGGTCGTCATCGGGACCGGCCGCGGACAGGACGGTGAAACCGTCGTGGTCGTCGGCCTGGCCACCAGGATAACCGTCTCGTGCGGTGAGAATCGTGTGACCGTCGTGGTCATCCAAGTCGCCCGGCGTATCGGGCGGGCTGGTCGAACCGGCGTCCACCGCGTCGGGGCGGATAGTCGGGCCTGTCCCCGCCTGGCCGAAGTGGCTCACCAGGCCCGTACCCCCGGGGCCCGACTGCCTCACCGGACCGGTCCCCGCCAAATCGGACCCGCTCGCGAGGCCCGGTCCCGACAGCGGGACTTGCGCGGATCCCCGGTCCGCCGGATCGGAGCCATGAAGGGCCCCACCGGCCACTCCCGCGGCGGGGGCGCCGGGCGCGGGGTCCATGAAGTAAGCCCGGTAGTGAGTTGTGGAGTGAAGCTCGGAGTCCTCCTCGTCGGAATCGCCGGCCTCACCGAGATCATCCGGCATCAGTGTGGTCTCGCCAGTGGACGGCCCGGCCATAGGTTCATCCAGGGCATCAGGGAGACCGGGATCACCGGGGCCGGTGGGCGGCTCATCAGCGATGACCAGCGGTGTGCCGACAGGAACGGGAGTTGTGCCAGCAAGGTGTGGCGCGCCCGCCACGGGCGGCGCGCCGGGCATTGGTGGCACGCCCGGCATCGGTGCCACCCCGGCCATGGGAGTCGCGACCGGCAAGGGTCTGACGACCGGCGCATCAACACCATTCGACGGCCCCGGATCGCCCGGCGGAAGCGCGGTGATCGGTCCGGCTTGCTCAAGCTCTGGCAAGGGATTACCATCTCCGGGGAGCGGGTCGACAACGGACACATGGGCCACACCGCTGACCAGCGGCCACCAGGTCTCGTCCTCCGATTGCCCGTCCCCGTCGCAGGACACGACCAACCCCACCGGTTCCGCGATGATCTCCTCGCGCCAGGTCAAGACACCCCGGCCGTCGATCAGCACCGCTCCCCCGGGCGTCCGGCCCCGCACAGTCAGACCACCCCGCAGAGCGATGTGGGCGCCGCCCTCCTCGAATACGACGATCCCGAACTCCGGCAGGGCGGCGAGATCGGTGCCGGACTCGGCCATGACCTCCCGCAACGCCCCGGCGAACCCCTCACCCCGCTCCAGCACTCCCCACAGCCGCCCCACCCGTTCCGGGCCGAAACGCGGCGACAGGATCAGACAACCGGCGGGCGCCACCAGACCGAACCACTGACCGACCACGTACTTCACAACGCACCTCCCACCAATCCCGGCTCCGTCGTCGCGCCCAGGATGTCGATCTCTTCGATCGTGGGATCGTCCCAGGACAGGTCCGGCCCGGAGGCGTCCACGATCGCGACTGATATGTTGTCGCGGCCCCCCGCAGCCAGGGCGGCCGACACCAGCGCATCGACCGCGGTCTGGGGGCAGCCGTCCCCGGTCAGGATCTCACCGATCCGGTCGTCGTCCAGTTCGTTGGTCAAGCCGTCCGAGCAGATCATCCAGCGCTCCGGCGGTTGGGCGGGGATCAGCCAGTATTCGGGCTGTTCGGGAGTACGGGCCCCGAGCACGCGGGTGATCACATTGCGCCGGGAGTAACGCCGGGCGGCGGGCGGGTCGAGCCGGCCGGTGTCGATCAGCTCCTGGACCTCGGAATGATCGACGGAGATCTGCTTCACAACGCCGTCCGTGATGTGATAGGTGCGCGAGTCGCCGAGATTGAGGACCAACCAGTACGGCAGGCCGGCCTGCTCGACCAGGACGACCCCGCTGACCGTGCTCCCGGCCGCGTGGCCCAAGTCCGAGGCGTCGAGCTGGTCGATGGACCAGCGGGCCCGGGCCAGCGCGTCCCGGACATCCTCGACCGACGGCGAGGGCCCCAATCGCCCCATCTCCTCCACGATGATCGAGCTGGCGCGGTCACCGGCGTCGTGGCCGCCCATGCCGTCGGCCACGATGAAGACCGGTGCCCGGGCGAGGACGGCGTCCTCGTTCAGGGCCCGGCGCTGGCCGATGTTCGTGGCCGAGGCGACGCGGAGTGTGAGGGTCGTGTCCGTCATGCCGCCTCCTCGACGCGGAAATGGCGCTTGCCGAACCAGACGGTGTCGCCGACGGCCAGAGGTACGGCCTCGGCTGGCGCCAGCGTGACTGGCGGCCTGCCCGGCCGCTCCAGCCGGGAGCCGTTGGTGGACCCGCGGTCCTTGACCCACAGTCCGGCGGCGGTGATCCCATACTCAAGGTGCACCTTCGACACCGACAGCTCAGGATCGGCGATCGCCGTACACTGTACGGACAGATCGAGCGTGAACGGGTTGCGGCCCACCAGTCCGGGGCCCTGGACTCGCACACGTTGCCCGGTGTCAAAGACCAGTTCGACACCTCGCCAGGGAGCAGCCGTGGGTCCTGCATGTGTGGGAGGCGCACCGGCGATGGGGTCGCGCACCGGTGCGGCGGCGGCGATCGGACCGGCTGGTGCGGGGGCGGCGATCAGACCGGCTGGTTCGGGGGCGGCGATCGGACCGGCTGGTGCCGGTGCGGCAACCTGCGGGACCGGGGCGGGTGAGGTGGCGGCCCCACGAACGGCGGGCGCGAAGGGTCCGCCCCAGCCCACCGGTT
>Ga0209628_10003942_pt1 | contig 10574 bp, 11 predicted proteins | sample TergutCu122P4_FD_187285 | JGI IMG/M metagenome (GOLD analysis project Ga0209628, IMG submission 187285) | Cubitermes ugandensis P4 segment gut microbial communities from Kakamega Forest, Kenya - Cu122 P4 (SPAdes) (version 2) | ecosystem: Host-associated > Arthropoda: Insects > Digestive system... | reverse complement strand
TCTGACGTCCAGACTGGGTCTGGGGGCCCACCCAGCCTCACATCCAATGGACACCGGGGCTCTCTCCCGCGGAACAGAGTGTGCCCATATTTATTATAATGATCAAGACATAGCGATTATTTCTCTAAAGGCTACTCCTTTCGCTAAAGCAGTCTTTTTTTTCAACCGGTGGTAAGTGTTAGACTGCTGATGTGCAGAGGGTAACTTAGTGGTATGTCAAGTTCTTTCCCAATAACATTTTTTTTTATAATTCAATTTTAACCTTTTAAAGCTGAGTGGTGATTTCACGTTCCCTAGATCTAACGTTCAAAAAGTCTAGGTTCTGCCCACAGAGTTCATTTATGTTTTGGTATTTATCTCAGAACAAACAGTGACTTTGCTCTATACAACAACTGATTAGTTTTTATAACAGAGATGGAGAGTGTTTACTGCGCGGTACAAAATAAAACAGACTACGATCCGTCCTTGTATGGTTAAAGAAGCTAATCGCACTATAAAAATTGTTTTCAATATATTTAAATGCAAAGAAAAATATTTATGAGCTACTGCAGAAGTTAAACTCTAAAATTACAAACTGCAAGTTATTAATAATTTTAGTACCTTGTGGTAGACGTCGATGTTTTGTTTGTGACAGTGGCAGGCGAGGGAAAGAAGTCTGAATAGCACTTATGTAATGGTAACTCTATGTGCATTCTGTGGGGCAAGAATTGAATTTCGATACTGGTGCATTATTTACATAAATTTCGGGCTTAAAACTGTTAAAGTATTAGAAAAGCCACAAAATGCAGCCGAGTAATGTAAATTAGAAATTTCGGATATTTACAACGAGTGTTACTATTTCCGTCTAAAACTACTCTTGTGTTTGAATCATAGAAAGTGAGAATTTGATAAAATGTACGTCGACAGCCTATCAATGAATGGTACGACACTTTAATCTCACCTTCTGTACAAGTCGCCGAAGCCATACCAGAGGGTTTGTTTTCTTGAGAACTGCGTTCTTCTGGGTTATTACGCAGGGAATAGTGGTAAATTCGTACCGACATTTCGGGACAACCTATCGGCCCCATCCCGAGAATGCATAATAATCCAGAGCTATTTCGCGACGGAAGCCCGAAATCACGAGTTTTTTCTTCATTTCGAATCCTGACACTGGAGGATTGCATTAAACACAGCCACTGCAATTTACCTGGACTGCATCCCTGCAGGAAAGTCTCTTTGTTTCCGGCTTACAGTCCCTATAATTAGTCTACAAGCAAAGTTATTCAACATAGTACCATGATATTAACAGAAAGTAAGGGTCACACGTCATATCGTCCTATTAGTAATAACGACCTTACGGTCACGCCTTGCGCGAATAGTATTAAAGACAATAGAATTATGCAAATGTGAGCAGTTCTAAGTTTTATGGCAGGACCCACGTCATATCGTTCAAGTTCCAGTACACGTCGTGACGCACAGTTAAGTAATGAAGACAAAATTAGTTAGCGGATTGCGTGATTGGTCGGGGATTTGAGGTTAGGGAGTGATGGTTCTGTTTCAGTAAAACTAAGCCGACAATAACGAGGCACGAACCAAACAGGAAATATTGAAAACTGTACAAACGGTGTTAAAGAGTTCAACGTCCTGTCATGGAGAACGTAGATACAAATCTAAAAACCTCATTATAATAACTTTTAAGATAAATATCAGAGAAACTGCACTCCGTCCGAAATTGTAACACTGAAGTATAATCTAACCGCATGTACGGAGTTCACAAGCCAGAAATTTTAACAAAACCTCACACACTCACGCACACACGCACGCACAGAAAACGTCACGTAATGTTATGAATTAATAAATATAAAGTTTCAGTCATGCATGTAAGTTTACAACTTCCAAGCTGTGGGATAAGTACAAAAGCGGTCACTTACGCGATTATTTAGGCTTCTGAATTTTAAAATTTTAGTCTTGATACATATCATGGTTTATTCAATTCCGCTTGTGACAGAATTACAAGAAATATCAAGACTTTTCCGTTCAGTACAGGTGTAGTTACCCATACATAAATACACAGAGTTAGCACATCACGTATTCATAACAGAAACTACACACAGATTTTTTATTTTGTCATTAGGTTGTAGAACCTTATAGTCTGGTCGGCGTTTACAAAGTTTCGGAAAGACCTGTTGTCACTATGCCGCAACAGTTTTGTCTGAAACGATTATAAGCACCTACCAAACTGCACGGAATCACAATTCGTATGACTTCAAACTCAGTCTTTAGCGCTGTCACGTTTTCAAATGTAAAACAGCCAACATCTCATACTAGGTACAGTAACTTCCACTGAGTGGTACACACTTCCAGAAGTGTTCATTTATTTATTTATTTATTACTTTTTCCACGTGTTTTCACAGCTGTTGGGCTCATATCATTCCCATTTCCTGCAAGAAATTTGTTTCTGCAGTGAATTCCAGGAAGTAGACTATAACATGGAACAACATCATGTCAATAAAAACAATTAACAATAAAAAATCCGGATATGAGTTACGCACAGCTGTGCTGACGAAAATGTCCGTTTTCTGGAATATGACGCCTTGCAGACTGGTAAACGCGTATTAGTGTTTCAGATGAGTTTAATGCCTCCATATTCAGGGTATGTGGAAAGCCTGAAAACGTAGGTAGAAAGGTCATGCGAACTGTTGTTACATTTTTACGAATATACAAGAAGTCTTCTATGAGAAAGACGGAAATTTTCAAGGAGCAGCTGGTTCTCTTAAATTCCTACGTTTCCTCATTAGAATGTTTCCGTTGATTAGAGGTAAATTAACGATCTCATTTCCGAAACCGGAGTCGGGATTCTGCCTAACATAGGACAGAAATGTCGATCAGTAGGATCGGCATATGGGTGTACATACAGTTTCTGCAATGTGCAATTCACAATAAATAGTGTGCTACACGAATTGGTAGAGACCTACAATTATTTTCACTTGACTGTTATGTATTTGCACACATCATTCAGGGAAGCGTCCATTCACAGCCTGTAACCACGATCAGTGCTATTATTGCTCTTGAATTCACAGCAAACATCCATTCACAAAATTTAACTTATGGACTGGATGGTAGGGCAGCCTTAAGCTTACTGCATAACAAAGTAAGTTATCTTAACTTCATATAAATTGAGGACTTTCCGGCACAGAACGCCCTCTGAAAGTTTCCAGCGTCCCTTACTTGAAGTATAAGGGAATGAAAGATTAAAGAGGCTCACAAGGGAAGTATCATTGATACTGTGCGTCTCTAATTGTAGTGGGCAGCCTGGTAATGTGATGTTAATTGGACGGCTATTTGTACAGCTTTTTAAAGGCTTCTCGGCAGTTCTACGTTATTTGTGAAGGGGCAGACCAAAGCGTCTGTTTGCGGTGGGCAAAGAAAGAACCTTTCACCTGTCGGTTGGTATGTCACCATCGTTTAGCACGTCTCCGAAAATCATGGGCCAAGGCGATGACTGTTTTTTTAACAGCTTGGGTGGTCGGTTTATGTTCCAGGTAAGAACATCGAATCAGGAATTCGGAACGGGTCCGACCGGGGGGGAAAACGTTCATTTCATCATCTTATTTTGTATCTAATCAATCAGCATTCAGTATTCAGTCACACCTCTTTGTAATCTTTCTTCCAGTGTCCATATTTCCAAAACAGGGGCCTAAAGCATAACTATCACCTAAACCTTTTTCATTATTACTGCTACAAAGCTCTTTGAAAAGTCAAATGGACATTTTGACAATCCGCATCTCCAAATAGGTTAGTCGGTATAGCGATTTGTTGGCAGACAACACAACCAAGGCATCAAAGTTTGATTCTAGGTACAAGGCAGTTCTATCTTCCTCACAACATCCAAACCGACTATTGCACCTAACGAAATTCCTTTCCAATGGGTAACGCGAATATAATTCCCAGGGACAAAACAGCCGGAGCAGTAAATTCTATCTAGTTGAGAATGTGTGGAGGTATACGTCAACTCTCCATATGCTTTCAAGTTGTGGTACTTAATTAAGTTCAGGGGAAACTATGCCATACCCTGCAATAAAATTAATTTAAAAATATTTCAACACATTTTACTAGTAAGACAAAAACCTGTTCCCTTATCGTGTAACAAAAAGATTCGTGTACAAATGACACAGTCCTTTGGACTTTCAAGGGCAGATGTGTTCAGCCCTGCATTACGTTGAGCTGATTTTTGCAGCGTTGGAAAAAATAATGTGACAGACATTCCCCATACTGAAATTTGCACTGTCGAGAAAACATTAAGTTGTATAACAAGAACTAATTCGGCTGTTATTCTTCGTGCGTGAGGAATGTTGAATCTTACTCTCAGGGAGGACCATGAGTGAAAAGTTAATGAAATCATGGGCCAAACATCCAATCTTAAAGACACACTAAACGCATGCAGAACGGGAAAAAAGTAACTTGACAGAAAACCTGTAAATATCTTCTCACGGTATTTTCTGGGCAGTTAAATCCAGGCAGTTATAGTAACGTAGGGCTTGTGTAGTCTCTGGAGAATGGACAGGAATACGCGGCAAAGAACTTTGGAATTCCTCTCATCAGCACAATGCACAGTTCTGTCATCACTTGGCGATGACCTGGTCAGGGGGCACGTCTGTCCCGAATGCTAACATGGCGTGCAGCCAGTCGGCTTCAGAAGTGCTGAGGGACTAATGCCTAATTTGATAGCTTCCATCACAACATGTATTTCGTGGGGCGCCCATGTGGAGAGCGCGTGCCTAACATTACCTTTTAATGTCAGGCAGCGTCTCCCGTACATGAACTTTGGGTGAAGGAAGAGAGGTGACTTAAAAATAAGGGCGACATAAGGTCCCATAATCCAGCCTACATACAGACTCTATGTTACGGAATGTCCTCTCCACTCGGGGCATTCCAGTTACGTATCCATAATCGTCCTCTCTAAATCTATCTCACGAACAGTCGCAAATTGAGTACTGGTCTGACCGATCGTCTTTCCATCTGTCACGCAGGACCTGATCCAGTAAATGAAGGTTGCGACCAGCCATAGCAGTTGGCTCTACTCATCAGCATCTTTACTTCCGACGTAGCCCACTAACAGGACTACGTGCTGAAGCGCGTGGCCGTCCATTACATGGCTCCGTGCTGGCGGGACGGGCTGCGTCCGTCACAGGATGGCGAAAGAAGGCTGGGGCCTATACTCACCCTCTCAATGACAGGGCTGATCTCACTGCATACCCATATTGCCCTTGGTGTGAGTGAGCCACATTCCGGTTGCCATATTTTCTGTGAATTATATGCTGAGGGTGAAGACAGATTTGATCGCCGAACACATAGCATGCAAAAACCACATGGCAGCACCCTGATGTATGAAATTAACGTTTCGTCAGCTCTAAGAATAAAGGAACTCACGATGAAAGTGGCCATGGAGTAGTGCGTGAATGTTACGTCACGTGGATGATGATGATGATGATGATATTCTAATCATCATCATCATCAAGGCAAAATCTTATCATTTTAGATAGATATTTTCCTGACGCTACGACCCCATTAATAAGCTATGCTATTACATTAGCCTGGCGACATAACAGATGTCTCACTAAATTCTGTCATCTGTGACCTAATACCAACGCGAGGATTCTTGCTTCAGAGGTTCGTTGCTTCGACCGTTACACAAAAGAGTAGCTTGCGACACTACATGCACTAACGTGTTCAGTCAGTAAGAATGAAGTGGACGGGTCATGCAGTGGGCATAAGGGAGACGACAAGGCATGAAGCAGGTGTATATAAAACGAAGGCATTAAAAGTGATTAAAAAGAATTGGGTATGTGAGTCTGAGCGGGAATCAAGAGGGCAAGCATGGGATCAATGGGTGGGCTGTTTTACAGACAGTAATGGATGGTCTGGTTTGCAGACGACAGGGTATTGTCCGATTTGCATTCGCCTGTCACCTTCTTATGAAGGACTTTACTTACAGGACTACGTACTTGTGGAGGCCAGAGGCAAGAAAAAATCGCTGTTGCAAATGTAAATGGATTTAATTGGCCCAGTGTAGGATCAAATTATAGACTTCATTTTCGCGGTAATAAAATATGGAGTTCTAATACCAGCGAGTGACAAAGTGACATACAAAACGTTAGTTTAATAGGGAATCTGTTTATTTTACATCCAGTCGGACCGGTTCTTGGCTGCGGCGTTACAAGTGTAAGTCAGAGGGAAGATGCTGCATTTCTTTCAGTTTAATTTTTTGTTCAGAACCTGTCCGCATTTCCATGAACTGGGCAAGATGAATGGTTAGTCGTTTGGTTCCGAAAGGAAGTTTTCCCTTAACCATAAGAATAATTCCGACTGTGATGAAAACCAAGGGCATAATAAGTTCACAGGCCTGCTGATGGTTATTCTTATTCCATTTCGTAATGTGGTTCTCCACGTGAAGAAACTGAAAGCGAACCGAGTCACGAACATCCGGATTTCAAAACCACATACTGAACTTTGTGGTCGAAATTTATGTTAATGAAACACTGAACTCTTTTAAACTCGCCTCTCTGTTATTTTGCTGCCTAAATGTGTTTCTTGTTTCGTTGTAGTTTTCACGACATCTTCACAACTGCATAAACGCTTGTTGCTGTTAGTCAACAGTACAACAAGATTTTTGATTTGTTGAACTTTTCGTGTTTAGGGACTCAGGAAAATAAGCGGTAAAACTATGAATCCAAAATTTTGTTTTTGCTGCTGAAGGGGTTAAATATTCCAAATACTATACAAATTAGCATTTGAGAGACAAACAAATACTTGACGTCGAAAATTGATATTCTTAATAGGGTAAAAACTCCCATTAGGTATTTAATTAAAGCCCATTAACTGCAGAAGCCATTCAATGTCGAATGGGATGATGAAATGTAAAACATGAGGTTCTGACGTTGTCAGCATGGTTATTGTCTTCTAAGACTTCACGCGTGTAGTGTAGTAGAGAAGCAGCAGTTTTTCGGGGAGATCGTTACCTCCATTTTCAGGATACTTACTTACTCGAAGGAGTAGAGTCCTTCTTGAGAAGCTAACCGGTTTTCAGCTAGTCTACAAATCTCCCAAATTTTATGGAGCCCGAAGGTTCATTACCGTATTCACAAGTTCCTGTCACCTGTCCCTATCATGAACCAGCTCGATCAAGTCCATACCGCCACATCCAACTTCCTGAAGATCCATCTTAATATTATCATCCAATCTATGCCTGGGCCTCCCGAGTGGTCTCTTTCCTTCAGGTTTCCCCATTAAAACCCTGTATATGCCTCTCCTCTACCCCATACGTGCTACATGTCCCGGTCATCTCATTCTTCTCGTTTTTACCGCCCGAAAAATATTGGGTGAGGAGTACAGATCATTCAAATCTTCATTATGTAGTTTTCTCCTTTCCCCTGTTACCTAGTCCCTCTTAGGCTGAAATATTCTCCTCAGCACCCAATTCTCAATCACCCTCAACCTACAGTCTTCCCTTAATGTGATCGACCAAGTTTTACACTCATATAAAACAACAGGCAAAATTATTGTTCTCTATATCTTAATCTTATTATTTTTGACAGAAAACTGGAAGACAAAAGATTGTGCACCGAATGAAAGCAAGCATTCCTTGACTTCAATCCGCTCTTAATTTCTTCCTGAATAGAATTTTTATTTGTTAAGGTTGTTCCCAAATATTTGAACTGTTCCACCTTTTCAAAGGAACTACTGTCAGTCTCATTCTGTGACTTCGTTCTGAATTCTGAACTCGAGACATGACCATGTACTTAGTTTAATCAGCATTTATTTCCAGTCCAATAGCCTTACTAGCAACTACGTGTCCTATAGTTGCTGCGGTTTTTTTTAATTGTATGTACGCTTCCTCCCAATACATTAACATCATCAGCATACAGCAAGCTGATGTGTTCCATTTAATTTCAAACCATTCTGGTTTCCGCGAACCTTCATAATGGCGTACTCTAAAGCAAAGCTGAAGAGCGTTAGCGATAGAGCATCTCCTTCTTTCAAACAATTCCTGATACGAAACATGTAAGACAAATTCTTGCCTATCCGGCCTCTGCTATACTTTTCAATTAGACACATTTCAATTAGCCTTAACGGTTTCATGGGGATACCAGACTCGATGGGAATATTAAACAAGACCTCCCTCCTAAGTGAATCACAAGCTTTCTTGAAGTCTATAGAGAGCTGTTTCACTGCTTCGTTTTATTCCCATTTTTTTCCGAAGTATTTGACGAATGCAGAATGTATGATCAGTAGCTGGCCTGTTGTGTCGAAATCCACATTGATGATCCCCAATAGTCTCCTCTGCATAAGGAGTTAACATTGAAAACAGGATGTTGGATAAAATTTTGTACGTAGTTGTCAAAAACGATATGCCCCTATAATTACTAGAATATGTTTTATCGACCATCTTATAGATAGATACAATGGTCGACACCTTACACTCCTCAGGCAATTCCTCCTTATTTCAAATAGAACTAATAAGTTTATGGATCTCATAGCGAATTATTCTACACCCTCCCTTAATCAGTTCTGTTGGGATTTTATCATTACCTGGTGATTTGTGACCTTTTAGCTTTTCAATATCCAACTCAAAATCAAAGACACTTGGCTCAGGCACTAGTGGTTTTGCTGTCGGTATTTCTGTCTTCCTAATATCATTAACCCCATGCACATTCAATGGCTGCGAGAAATAGTTTCTGCACCTAGCCAATATACTGTGGGAGCTCGTAAACAAATCACCCTTCTCATCCTTTACCGTATTAGTTCTAGGTTGGTAACCCTTCTTAAAATCATTGATACCCCTAAACAAGTCCTTAATATTTTAGATCTTACTGTTAGTTTCAAATTCCTCACTATTAGCTTTCAGATATTCCTTCTTTTTATTCCTGAATTGTCTGCTAGCTTCGCGTGTTACATTGTTTAGGTTATCTATATTGTTTTGGCTTGGATCCTGAACCCACTGCATTTTAGTCTGCTTCTTTTGATCTAAAAAAATTCAACATTCTTTATGAAACCATGGCTTATGCTGCTTCAATTCGTGCAGACCTAGACTATCTTTAGATGAGGTTTTTATTTTATCTTTAATGTTCTCCCAAGCCCTATTTATGTCACTCAAGTCCTTCAGAGATGCAAACCTGTTTTTAATCTCAATCTGACACTGTTTCTTAACCTCCAGCTCATTCAGCTTCTTGAGATGAAATCTTTCCCCATCAAACTTCTGTACTTTTTGTTTACTTACTGCCAATCTTTCCCTAAATTTGCAACAACCAGGTAGTGATCAGTGTCACAGTCAGCTCCCCTGAACCTTCGTACATCTACTATACTCGAATGTTATCTCCTATCTATCAGTATGTGATTAATCTGTTTGTGAGTTTTCCCATCACGAAAGGTCCAGGTTTACTTATAAAGGTTTCGATGCAGGTACATTGTGCTCTTCGCAACCAGATTTTTTGATGTGGTAAAGTTTACTATTCTAACACCATTATCATTACTATCCTAATGTAGGCTCTCATTCCCAATTGTCGGTTTGAAAATAATCTCTCGTCCAACTTTTGCATTAAAATCTCCTAATAGAATTTTCATATGGTACTTAGGAAAATTCTAAAAAACCTGCTCTAATTGCTCATAAAAAATGTCTTTTGAATCATCACTTTTCTCCTCACTTGATGTATGTACATTAAAAAAAAAGATATTACACCAGCGACCTATATATAACACCCTATCGCTTAACAAACTCCACTCTCTTTACTTCCGTTACTATTCTGTGGTGTACAAAAAATCCTGTTCCCATTTGATGATTTTCCTTTCCTCTTCCGTAGAAAAAATTATAATCCCCTGCTCTTACTGTGACCACTTTGTCCCACCTAACCTCCTACACATCCACTAAATCTAATTTATATTTTGCTAATTTCCTGGCTGCTGCAGTAAGTCAACCTGCCATATGCAGGCTCCTAACATTCCCCGTACCAAAACTCATGTCTTTTTTTCGTTGCTTATGTCATACCAAAGTATCAGTCCAGGTCCGAAGCTTACTGTATGAATGTTTCGTAACAAGATACGTTTTTACCGTGAGTAGTTGTTTGCACCTCCCCTAACTTGAAGCTTAGGGACAACCCCTTGTCGGCTGACCGCGGATTCTTATTCAATGTATTCGCAGCTACCCCCCATATTGGAGGCCGTTACTCCATCCGCAACCTGAGGACGCGCCGTGCTGAGGTGACTGGGACTACTTATCATGGCATTTTCAGGGTAGGGAACTTAAAATTTATGCAGAAGTTCCTCCGAAACGCCGGTTATCTACCTAACTGCATTGTGTTATATACAAGAATATCGTTATTATCGTGATGATAAAATTATTATAACAGTGAGGTGGCAATATTAGGATGGAAACGGCTTAGCGCAGTTTCCAAGTACGTCTCTTGTTCCAAAAGTCTTACTGAAGGACAGACACAAATCACGATAGCCTGATAATCAGAAAGGACGTTGCTTTGGTCTGTCTTCGAGGTAGGTAGTTCCTGACTGTGACTCGGGCAAGATGTCATAAAAAAAAACTGCCA
>Ga0209628_10003941_pt1 | contig 10574 bp, 4 predicted proteins | sample TergutCu122P4_FD_187285 | JGI IMG/M metagenome (GOLD analysis project Ga0209628, IMG submission 187285) | Cubitermes ugandensis P4 segment gut microbial communities from Kakamega Forest, Kenya - Cu122 P4 (SPAdes) (version 2) | ecosystem: Host-associated > Arthropoda: Insects > Digestive system >... | reverse complement strand
AAGCAATAAGATCTGCAATAAAAACCTCTGTTGTATCTAGTTGGCATTTTATTTCCACATATTAACGACGATGCACGGTCAAAATCACATCAAATTTGTATATTTAATAATTTTCTTTCACCTACTAAGACAGCAACAAAGATAACAAACGTGTAGTTGTGTAAATTACTGAGTATTCTTACCAATATGTACCGTACCCACGGCTGTCGAGACGATATATAAGTAGCCTACTTTGCCTCACGTTTTGGGTACAAGCCAAATCCGAATCCCCAATCTTTCTTTTAGTTATTTCAGTAAATTTTAATATTTTTAGGCGCATTCGCAAAATTGCAGAAAGCTTCTGTTAGCTTCGTCATGTCTGTCTCTCTATCTATCAGTCCGTCCACATGGAACAACTCGGTTCCCACTTGACGGATTTTCATGAAATTTGATATTTGAGTATTTTTCGAAAATCTGTCTAGAAAATTCGATTTTCATTAAAGCCTGACAAGAATATCGGGTACTTTACGTGAACACAACTGTACATTTATAATAATAACTCGCTGAATTTTTCTTAGAACGAAAAATATTTCAGACAGAATTTGTACAGAAAATCAAAACGCACTTTTTATGTTCAGTAACTTTCTGGGCAAATCGTACCGTTTATGAGATAATGTGGAAAAATATGTCACAGACGGGTAGGTCACGTGACAACACAACACGGCGCATGCGCTTTTCATGATGGATGGCTAAAGCTACAGATATTCAGTCAGAGTATTTTTTTCCACGGCAACAATCGTTACGCGAACGCGCCTGAATGTTACTTTTGCACGTAGATTGCCTGACTTGTTTATGTGAGTGTCATTCCTTCTTTAAAGTTTAAGCTACCATATACCATGATTTTAAGTAGACAGTAAGAGAGTGTCCTGAAAAAATAAGGCATATTTGTGGTTGCCTCGTATAAAACACAACGTGTTTAACACGAATATGTAACATATGTATTTGTTCAGAATATATTTCTCTTCGGGGGAAAGCAATGGCAAACTACCCCTAAGAACTTGCCCAGGATGCAGCATACCAGAGCCATACCAGTCGCCTGCCTGAACTCTGGTCTCTGCCCAGACCGGCCCAAGGGCTGAATACCAATCATAATAATAATAATAATAATAATAATAATAATAATAATAATTTTCTCAGGATAACAGAAACTTGACAAAAGTTTGTGTATACAGGAACTCTTAAGGCAGGTACAGAAGAACTGAAAAGAATGAAGCTCACACAAGTGAAAATCTTATAATAAAGGATTAGTTACTTTTCGTGAAAGTCTGTAGCCATTGCAGTAAACTGTATAAAATTGAAATCAAAAGAGGACAAATCAATTTTAACAATTCGTGCAGCAGACTGGTGGCTGCTATTTGCAGGCAAACGGAAGTGGCTGAGATTATAGGCGTATATTTGGAATTTATTTTCTTTAATTGAGACTTGAAAATTTTGCACTTCTGCCAGCCGAGGGGCAAAGCTGGTTCCCGCGGCTGGCAGCGGCGGTTGTGTGCCGCGCTGCTGGGTGGGGGTACGGCAGTGCCGCTCGTGGAAACAGCTGTTCTGGGTTTTAGCAGCGCTGCCGTGAGCAGCGCTGCTAAAATCCTGTCATGGAAAAGGAGCCTAAGTGGGTGATGAAACTTGCCGCACCCAATTTTTCTCACCACTCCCACCGTAAGTTTTCCAAATACTGTGTTTGTCCATGCAATAGACACAAATCCCTTTCTAACTCAAATATTTTCTACCAATTTTAATTACGCTTGCGGACTTCACAGAATCACTAAAATTATTTAGACCTACTCCTCAAAATGATAAAGAAACAAAGGTTAAATAAGCAATAATAAGGGCGTAATCCGTCGATACACAACGTTTATTATAGCAAATCCAAAGCAGCCGTTATCAGGCCGTGAATATCAGACACGTGAAAGTATAATTATATAGCTGTAGCCATATATGTGATTATGAAATCTCTGACCCAGCTCTAGCGAGTATTGACGGATTATATTCCTTATTAGTGCACACTATTCAAACACAACGATGTCGTCACACCTTAAGATCGTAAACGCTAGCCACGCCTACATTCAACAATTTCAGAACTTAACAAGAAAAGGGAATGTACGTATAACGTAACATTGAGGCGCGTTGGTGCAACCACTGTTGTAGTGGAAAAGCAATAAGTAATACATATTCTGAGAGTGTGTCTGCAGCCTTAGGTATCCAGCATGCAATGCTCATGCGCCATATTGCATTTGTGGCCTGCCCGCTCTGCATTTTTTTTTTCACGTTTTCTCATAAACGGCACGATTTTCGAAAAAAAAAGTTACTGAACACAAAATGTGTTTTTATTTTCTCTAATACTTGTGTCTGAAACATTTCTCATTCTAAGAAGAACTGAGAGAGATATGATAAAAAATGTAATATTGTTCTTCGTGTAAAGTGCCTTTTATTCTTGTCCGATCGTAATGATACTTGAATTTTCTCGACAATTTTTTTTAAAAATCTTCAAATATCAAATTACACGAAAATCCGTCCAGTGGGAGCCGATTTGTTCCATGCAGACGGACAGACGGACAGACATGACGAAGCAAATAGTCGTTTTTCGCAATTTTGCGAAAAGCGTCTAAAAAATAAATGGTATAACTTTAACGCCAATATTTATTTCGACCACAAACGCCTCCAGAACAATTTAATTCCAAATTTTGCTATAAAAAAACAAGATCGCAGCCGTAGATTTTATAATCACACGTGTGGCTACAGCTATATCATTTTATTTTTGCATTATCTGATACATACGGCCTGATGATGGCTGTTTTATGTAGCCGAAACATGTAGCAGCTGTGGATTTGCTATAATAAAACTTTTGTATCGACGGATTACCTCATTATTATTGCTTATTTTTCAAACACAACTGAGATATCACACCTTTAAAAATTTTGAATATTTTCGAAAGATTTCGCGGGCCGCAGGTTGTTCATCACTGATCTGTACAGCATTACTAAAGTCAACTGACGCTACGTGCCACAAAGAGGAGCAGTTCCTACTGCTTCTTCAAACGTGAGCAATCGAAATCTTTGGCGATTTATATGGAGCTCAACAGGTTTGTGGGTCCCCATAGCAACCTGTTGAGTGGGGAGAGATGCCAGCTGCTCTCTACGATGGATTTAACTTAAATGGAAAAGTTCCTCCAGGGACTTGTACTTATAATTTCATCTCTGATCAGAATGTCCAGATTTCATTTCGTCGGCTTCACATGCGACGTTTAAGGTGATACCTGGATTCATACGTCGATAAGAAGGCACAACAGCAGCTTCGTACAGCGCGACTTTAAGAAATTATGAGCGAACGGCTGATATCAGAAAGTATTAAAACGTACAATTTATGAACCTCAATGCGCCTTAACACAAGCAAATTATTCTGCTGCGAGATTTCACTGTCTGACGTCAATTTTGCTAATAAATTTTGTCTTATAGGTTCTTAGAGCGTTCCGACTTTTAAGTGCTGTGGTAACCGACGTTTCGAAAGATCACAGTGCCTTTATGACGTCGCTAACGATTTACCAATCGATATGACGTAATAATAAAAAAGACTCCAATCGTCAAAATTCTGTAATTTTTTCTACTCTAACCACCGGACTGGCAAACCAAGTAAAACCACGGATTAAACGTTTTTGAGTTTGCTCAATAAATTTTCCTCCTTTAATGGAGGAATTAATTAAAGTCAAACACAACTAGCGTATATTATATAGTTTATTCTGTCAACATGCTTCGGCCCAATATGGTTATCTTCAGGCCAGTAATATAAAATTCATAACAAGTACTGTATAACAGAAATGAGTACCACGGATATTTCCTAGGGGTTAAGGCGGCCGGTGCGCAAGGCTGACGAATTTACGACCTTCAAGTGCAAATGTATTGAAATCTGGGAGCCTGAAACTCCTGGAACCCTCAGGGCTTGTTCAGGCCTGTACAGGGATTGCTTTATGTTTTACTACATTTCAAAATCATTAATAATTAATACACAAATTTTACATTCATATCAATACATGATGCTTTGTCATATTTTTAATGGCGACAATCTGTTATGAGCGCCCTGCTATCTGATGTATTATTTTACATACATTATTTCATTTATCATGTATTGATTATTGGACATTGGTTATACATATGTATGAAATGTAATCATTTATTTGCTAGTGTTCGCAAACTTGGGTAGACTTAAGGAATCTGTGGCGAGGGTGTTTGTTAAGTTTAAACAGCACACATTGTGAGCGGTGGACCACAAGGTAATTTCATACGTCTTTTCGCCGCAGCTCACTGCATCATATTTCCTGCACAGCGGTTTTGTAAATTCCCGCACAAGCCTGTAACAAAGTCCAAACAGGGATAAACAGGACGTCTGCCCGGGATATGATGACAATGAAGAAGCGCCAATCGGTTGCTTCGTATTAAAGATGTTTCGGTAAATATGGATGTGATCTACCAATGGATAATTCTCTTCCAAACCAGGGGGACGGTCTAAAGTGAAGACCACACGGAAATGTAAATTATTAAATGCACTTCGTTGATAGCTAGACAGGTTATTGTGTACTGATTCTGACGGCGTAGAAGACGAGCTAAGCAACTAGAGAAGGTCTTGTCGAGACCTACACTTGTGACCATCCAGGAGGAGCTGGAGCCGAACTATGTGAAGATGCTGATTATTTGGTATTGTGAATGAGGACTGTTTATCTCAGCCAAGGCAGTCCGGGTTAATCAAAGATAGCAACCGATGGGCTGGGAGGTTATAACAAGTTATTATCTTGAGAAGCTTTATTTTCCATTCTTGTTTCCTTTTCATGTTATTTCAGAATATATTATTTATGTTGCAAGTCTTGATGTTTTACTTTGCTATAGTTAAGTCGTAAACCTTACAAGTCCTTGACCCTCGACCCGTACCATAACAAATTAAAATTAGTAAAATATAGTTACAAGAGGATTCGTAAGTTATGCTGCTGTATTTCGGTGTAGCAGTAGAATATGCAGTGTGCAGTCCATGGAATGTCGCATAGTTGTACTTATTAGGATTCTAAGAAGTTTATTGACGTTGGCTATAATTGCCTGTGAATAGTCTGTTTGTTCTATTGTGGCAGATGTATATCTATTTTAAGTATTAGCATTTTTATTACTTTCAAGCAGCTTCGTGTTCTTGTGGATGGATGGATGGATGGTTAAGTGTGATGAATTCTCGTGTTATTGACGAATTTCATGTCTCCTGCATGTAGATGAAAATTTGCCTGCGTTGCCAGCACCACATCAAAGTTAGAGCAGGCTTGATTTAACGGGTTAAAATTTTGAAAGTACACATTTTGCGACTTTGGGGTAATTTTTTTCAACAGGCGGATAAGAAAATTTTGCCTAATTCCTTAAGAGAAATTAACACCCAAGTAAAACAACATTGTAAACAAAATGTACTAATTACACAGTAATTACAATACAAACCAAAGATAAAGAAAACATTTCAATAAACTAAATAAATTCAAGAAAAATAAACAAAAGAACAAATAAAATTTTAACACAATCAAATTTGAAATCACGAAAAAATCCACAGAACTAAATGAAACAAAAAAATTATAAAAATGAAATAAAGAGCTAATCCCCCTTAATTTTAATACAAAAAAGTTAAATAAGGCGCAAAAGACGGGAGTTACTGACCTCCTGAAGCCCGCAATACACGCAACAATTTATTTCCTGATTTGCCACTCTTTCGAATACGAGCCTCTTAGTGCTGTTTAGCGAAATAATCGCTGTTTATAGCGAGATCAGCACACTGCCTCTAAAAGTTGTATAAATTAAGGTAGGTGGTACGTATATTTACCATTGTAGGTCACGAATTTGAGCCCCTCTCTGTTGAGAGTTAATAAGTATCCTCCCGGGGGCGCCCAAACTTTTGCAACTTGATAACAATTCTTGCACTGCACTTCCTTATCTGCAGGCGCAGCACGCGGTACGCTGTTATCCGCAAGTCAGACAAATTGCTCCATAATTGAGCTCTCTGACTTCGGACCGGGAAAGAAGAGAAATGGAAGTCGCGCCTTCAGTAAAAGCTTTTTCCGCTCTCCTGTTATTATTACTGTTATTGGATTTGCTACTTCTGCCATCTATATAAAAACGCTTGAAGGAACTTGCATAAAGAGAGAGGTCTGAAGCATAATTTGTGAAGTTCCACTTTTGTCTGTCCATTTATTTTTGTTGCAGTAGCGGAGACAATTTTGACAGTAATGTCACTTCAATATGATCCTTACTGTACCATCAGCATGGTCCTAACTGTACCCTCATCTTAATCCTAACTGTAACTTCTACATGATCTTAAATCTACCCTTACTACTTCGTGTGATCCTAAATGTACGCTCTACATACTCCTAACTCTAACCTCAACGTTATCCTAAGTCTATCCTTAATATAATTCTTAATCTGACCTCAACATTACCCTAAGTCTACACTTAATGTGATCTTAACTGTAACATCAACATGATCCTAACTCTACCATCAACATGGTCGTAACTGTAACCTCTACATGATCTTAAATCTGCCTTTAATATTACCCTAAATGTAACCCCAACATATTCCTAACACTTACCTCAATATTGCCCTAAGTTTACACTTAATGTGATCCTAACCATGATATCAACATGATCCTAACTGTACCATCAGCATGGTCTTCACTATACCCTCAACATAATCCTAATTTTAAACTCTACATGATCTTAAATCTACCGTTAATATGATCCTAAATGTACCCCCAATATATTCATAACTCTAACCTCAACATAATTCTGGATCTACCCTTAACATAATCCTAACCGTATTCTGAACATGATCCTAAATCTGCCCTTAATATGATCCTAAATGTAACCGCATCATGATCCTCGTGATCCTAACTGTAACCTCAATTTAACCCTAATTCTAACTTCAACAAGATCCTAACTGTACCTCGTGATCCTAACTGTACCCTCACTTAACCCTAACTCTAACTTTAACATGATTCTAACTGTACCCTCAACATAATCCTAAACGTTGCCTCAATATGATCCTAATACGCCCTCAGCATGATTCTTAAGTAGCTTCAATATAATCCTAATTGTAACCTCGAAATATTTCTAACTGTAGACTCAGAATTATCTTACATGTACTGTCCACGTGATCTTACCTGCAACAATCCTGTTAAAATAAGACTAACCTCAACACTATCCTAACTCAGTACATAGGCCTGCCGCCATATAACAAATCTGCCAACAAATACCGCATTTCAGAAGGTCCAGACCTGTTCTGTGACACTCCAAACCTCTTGTTCAGCGAGGGTCGGGGTTCCTTCCAGGAGGTAAAGTGGTCTTTGTGTGAGGGTGATTACGCACCTCCCTCTAGTACAGAGGTTATAACATTACTCCCACTCATGCCTTGAGCTCTGCCTTCTTTGTCTTATTACCGAATATCATAAAATTAGGATTTTGGCTCCTTCGCATTGAAACTATACAAAAAATGTCGAGTCGTTTCTTCTGCATATTTATCTTCAGCGCAACGTAACAAAATAAAGACAGTTAAATTGGGTGTTGTGAAGTCTGGTAGTGCAAAGTTGTATTGAATTGTTCGACCCAAATAAGGTACACCTGTTTCTGTGCACAAGATGAAGGCATAAGGGGGAGCGGAGGTTTAACTCCACTCCTTGAATTCAGCGCTATTAGAAGTGAGTGGTCAGGTACATGCCAAGCCAGCTTTACTCCCTGGGAAATAGTTCTCATTAGAGTAAAAACTGTTTATCTATAACTGGATTATCCAGGAATCTCGGTTAACCGGCAAACTGACAAAGGTAAATTTCACCCTGTAACAGGCCACAATGGCCCAGAGGGGGAATAGAGGTGTAGTTATACTCGTTCTTTAACTTCGGCACTAGGTGGGGCGGGTGGTCAACGCCACGTCCCGGTCGCTTTACCGCCGGGAAAGATCCGGTACCCAATGTATAGGAGGCTGTGTGGGCCCCAGGGCCGATCTGGACGGGTGCGGAAAATCTCGCCCCCTCTGGGATTCGATCCTCGGACCATCCAGCCCTTAGACAGTATATATACCGAGTGCGCTATCCCGGCCCCCAAATTAACATTCTGATATCCGGAAAACTGCGATATCTGGCAGTTCCTTTCTCCTCGGGTACAAAGGATACAACTGTTTGTTCTGTAACCGTTGAGCATGGGACTAGGTGGACTGAGTGAGTCCCACAGCCGGTCTGGATTTTTTATAAATCCGACCGCCACTGCTCCGGTTTTCATATTGTAGCTAAGTCACTATATCGACCTGCTCCGAATTTTATAATTGCCAGTCGAACTGCAGTAACGAATACTACACACAAAGGCTGTCCTGCATTTCTCGTCGCAATTGAAGCATATTTCTTTAAAAGTCTATCGGAGCGAGAAATGTTTCGAACGGAAGCTGCACAAAGACATGACGCACACGCTGCAGGTCCAGTGTAATTTTCACCAAACGCGAAGGATTTCGACGTTATTAAAAAGAAATGAGTAGGGACACCACAAGCTTTGTCATAGACCTAATATTTATGTAAATATCTGACTTCTAGGATGTAGAATTATGCAGAATATTTTCCTATTTGTAGGTGATTTTCATCGAAAAATACTTCTGAAGCCTATTACTGGACATTTTTTGCTTTTAGATTGTAACAACTTACAAAGTACAGGACTTATGTGGGTAAAACATGACATGATAAGCATTCACTGTATTTTTGGATGAAAAAAGTTTTAATTGCTTATCCTTCTGCCAGCTACTCACTTACTTTGACGGGAAACTTATCGAAATATGGAAGAATATTTATTCTTCAGATTCTCTGTTAGAAGATGGTATTTGCTTGGGGAGTACCAAAAATTTAATAACAAGAATTTTTGTGAATTATGTGCACCAGATATAAAAATAAGTGCACTGTTTGGAGGAGTCTGGCTGTGTACTAGCTATGTTGACGTCAAAAATTACTGGTCGTTTGGCACTGGTTATTTACACTGATTTTTTTTTTCGTTTTAGATGTTATTTTCTTTCAAATGCCTTTAGTTTATATGACGCTGTTATATAAATAGGACTTCTTGCAAAATGTTCTTTTTACCAGATCTGTACAAACGTCACAGGTGGATCACTTGCTTCTATTGAGACTTTCTCATAAGGTATGTAATTGCCGTTGAAGAAGTTGAGATGAAAACGGGTTCTGTGTTCAGGTGGTAAGATTTGTTTTACATTACCTTATGTTTAAATGAACGGATTGATGGCAGTACTTCAGTTGTTTGATGTTAAATGAAATGCACAGGTTGGTTAGTTATTGAACTGGTAAATGATGGCGAAAACTGAACAAATTTTTGGTGAAAAGACAGTAAAGTTTACTGGCGTATGAGTGAAAGGCGAGAGGCAGTAGCAGCCGCGGGGTCAATCGTTCAAGAAACGGGATTCTCTCGTACTAGAGAGAACCCACATGTACCTTATCATCATCATCATCATCATCATCTAGCTATCACTGAATTGGGCCACTTGTTGACTCCTTCCGGTTTCACACAACCAGAAGTTTCTTCAACGGTCTCCCCTGGTTTCTTCTGCATTTTCGTCTGTAGTTTTTTATTATCTTCGGTAATCTGTTACGAGGCGTTCTGTTTACATGTTGTTCTTGTAAATCTTCTCAGTACAGTATAACCCCAATTACCCGGATTAATTTAGACGGCGAGCCATCCGGATATGCAGAAAATCCGGATATGCAGAAAATCCGGATAATTGGATTTAAAAAAAAATATGCTACATAGACAGTGTGAATTTCGGCTGTTACTATTTACAGTATGTACCTGCGTCTGAACTTATCGACTACGCCTGATTTGAAGTTCTAGAAACCATAACATTTTACTGTACTTGGTCTGATAACCGGTAATTTCAAGGCAATTTAGTTATGTAGAATTCTCGACAAATTTACCCGAAGGAACAATCCGATTCAGATAATTGGCTATCCGAATAACCAGCGTCCGGATAAGCGGAGTTCTACCGTAGTTAGAATTTCCCCTGAATGTGTTACGAAGCCAGAGCAGGGTAAGTCCAGCAGTAGGATTCCTATCTTTAACTTCTGAACAGGCGTGCTCTGAGATGGCATTTCCTCCATTCGTGATAAAACAGTTGTACCGCTGTGACTCGGTCGCCATTCCATCGTTTGTGCCAACGGCGTATACCACGAGGAGTCGAGGATGACTCCTGAGGAAGAGAGGCTGTACTATTAAGCATCATTACTCCTAGACTTCACGTAATTATTGTATGAAGTACTAGCAATTCTAGCTATCGCTAAACAGGCCAGAAAATTCCCCTAGGAATGCACAAGGTTGAGGCTCCCAGAGTGTCTTGAAAATCGGCACATGCCGGTGGAAATGTTTCAATCCCAGGCACCGGCCGCCTTTACCCCTAGTAGACATCCGTGGTAATCCTTTCTGTTAGAGGCGGAGTCACTTCCAGGACCACAGATAAAGTAGTTGTACCCCCGCAAATAATCATTCATACAAG
>Ga0209628_10003940_pt1 | contig 10576 bp, 9 predicted proteins | sample TergutCu122P4_FD_187285 | JGI IMG/M metagenome (GOLD analysis project Ga0209628, IMG submission 187285) | Cubitermes ugandensis P4 segment gut microbial communities from Kakamega Forest, Kenya - Cu122 P4 (SPAdes) (version 2) | ecosystem: Host-associated > Arthropoda: Insects > Digestive system >... | reverse complement strand
CGACGCCCTGCACATCTTTTATGCAGATACTGTTAACCAATGTGTAATTTTTAGCCAAGCACTGACTTTAGCTCCCTGAAGATGGTTTCTATGTAAACCGAAACATGTTGGAGCGTAATTTTAGAATGTTTTAATAACTCTGTGTTTTTTAACATTATGTGCATCAGTTGGTAATAAAAGGGTTCAGCATTGTTGATGCACGGTGTAACCATGAAGTTTATTTTTCTCAATATTCTAAGATATTGTTCATCTCGGTTTGTTACAGTCCAGGCTTCACATCCATAAGTCACTATAGGTCTTATTAAACTTTTATATATTTTTAGCTTTGAGCTTCTATTTAACGCTCTTGTTTTCATTAATTTCCCATATGCATAGTAGCAACGGTTTCCGCTAAGGATCCTGGCTTGGATTTCACTGCTGGTGGAGTTGGTTTGATTCAATTGTGATCCCAGGTAGTTGAATTCTTTCACGTGCTCAAATTCATATTTTCCACAACGCAGGTGATCACTATTACTTGATGCTCTCATTACTTCCATGTACTTTGTCTTATTTTCATTAATTCGGAGACCTCTTTTTCTTACTTCATTTTCTATGGTAACTATAAATAAATATACAGTATGTTTAAATCACAGGATCTTCTAGGCCATGCAAATGGTCTGCCTTCACATACCCATCATTCCAGACAAGTGTCATCCAAAATTATTCGAACAAAAAAGCTAAAATAAGGTACAACACCACCTTTCAGGAACCCTACCCTATGCATGCACACTCGTCTGTAACTGGACATTCTCCAGCAGCTGTGGAAAGACACCACGTAAAAGTTATGATAAACTGTCACTGTCAGCCTATCCTGGAAAACATTAGGACATACCATAGCTGTATCTTGTATTATGCCCCGTAAACATTACTGACAAATGCTGCTGGCTCATTAAAGAATGACTCCCTGTACAGCGACATCTTCCCACAAATGATGATCGTGGGATTTCATGATGCTATCACAAGTAAATCCTGCCTTATCTGCCAACAGCATGAGGGACATAAGAAAAAAGGATTACTGGCACACCACAGAAGCAGCCACTGACAGAACTCCACTCTTTCTAAGTAATCTCGTAAGCACAAGCCTTACACTTGACACAGGTGGCAAAGATGCAAGAGTTGCTCACAGGGGACCTGCCACAGACTCTAACTGGCAACATGTTCAGCAGCCGCAAACTCCTGTATACTAGGCCCAGAATGTTCAACATCATGCTCCAGGATTCTGTCTTCCAGAACTGATGTCTAGACTACCCATCATCTTACTCACTCTACTGCCAAAAATTTCCCCTAGGTGCCAGTCAAAGCTAGAATTATTTTGCTTACAATTTAGCAACTGGGTAATGCACGAATCTGTAACTACCATCATTGTAAATAATGCCAAAATGAATGGGTACTCATGAACCACCTTTAGAATGGAACAACTGGATTTGCCTAGCAATACTGTTACACGAAACTCTGTAACGAGCAACTCATGTCTAAGTGCGAGAGGGGTTATCTTGGAGGAAGCCTTGCAATGTAGGTAAAGCCACTGCAAGCACTTACGACTGCTCTTTTCTGTGGGCCATTGCCCATTGAACCATCCCAGGACCAATGTTTCATAAAACACAACTTTACAGTAATGCTGTGTATTTAAGAAACAACCTGTGTAATATCAAAAACTGAACACTTCCTTAAATAAACCAAGAATAAATAAATAATTTCTTCATCAGTACCTGGGGTAATTCGTAACCTCTCAGGACTTTTCTCCACTGTTTTCAGTGTGTTGCACTCTGCTGTTATAGAAACTCCAATATACAAGTCATCATCTCGATTCTTTAAGAAACAACGGTATTTCTCATCCTTCCGAGACTCCTTTGTATTAGCAACAGCAAAAAAGTGATTCTTATCCACAAACCAGTCACCTAGACAACTATATTCAACCACTATAACAGAAAAAAATCAGTTATTAGCATATATGGATAATTAAGGACACTCGACATCTAAATATTGGACACACATTTTATCAGGAGAATGTTTAATTTTCTTATTTAACCATTCAACAGTGGTTTCTTATACCACTCTTGTGTACAGAAATTTACTTTTACATATAGTGCCAGATAAGTTTATAAGCACACAGAATGGTTTTTAAATATGGGGTACTGAGGAACTCTTTGGACCTAAGATGAAGGTCATATCCATGGTGACGAGTCTCATGATTTGTACCCCACCCAATATACGTGGGTGATGAAATCATGAGATATGTAGCATGCACGGGAAAGACAATAAATGCGCGCACACACGCACACGTGCGCGCACACACACACACACACACACACACACACAAAACTAATGTGATGACACTTCTGAGAAAAATCAGAGATTTATGGGACGAAAATAATGAAATGGCTCTTAAACAAATGGGGTTGGGAAGTGTGGACTGGACAGCTGGCTTGATGGTGAAGTCTCTGAGAATGCGGTGCTGAACTTTCTTTTTCAAAACATAGAGAAGGAGTTCCCTGACTAAGTGATTATAACCTTTGCAATGACTCTGCTCCAGACAGTTACATTTATATGTGACTACTGCATGGCAATATTTTTACTGTGGCCTAAAGTGCTCCTTTGTTAGGAGCAGACAGATTACAAAACTTGTGGTGTGGACATATACACACGAAGAAGTACATTTCTATGTCATTGTGTGTATATGACAAAGTTGATGAATACTTCACAGTCTGATTCAATTTACATTTTGGGATGCCACAGTTTCACTCCCAGGTTCTATGGTCTGGCAGTATGCTTAAATTACTATTCCCAACAGACTGCCATTTACATATTTTTGTATCCTCAGATCACAAACTTTTCAACCAAAATGTTATTTCACTAGAAATGTATATTTTGAATTTCAAATTCTGTTATGCAATCAGATCATATTCTGGTTTTACAAAATGAAATCAGAATCTCGAAGTTCTGTATACCTCCTACCACTATGCCTGCTTATTGGTATAGTCATGATACATTTCACTCAAATCAGGCACAGGCAGTACCATGTAACAAACAGTACTAAATTTGAGTGAGGTCATCCTGTTGTGTTATTCTTAACTATTTAATTACATAGATTTCAGTCAACACAACAATAAATAACAATTATGTTTACAGTTTATAGTGACATGTTTCAGCTCGCATGAGTCACCTTCATGCTATGATTAGAACTATATTTGTTTACAAGGTAACTGTGCCCATTCTGGGATCCCAGAGGCTTACATGTTTTTTACATAGATGTTATCTACTGTATTACAATTGAAGGTTGTAACAAATGTCATTGTTAAAGTATTGTAACTAATTACTCTAGATGTATTTATTGGTAGTAAGGATAGAGGTTTTGGTTTTGGTGTATTACGTGAGCCGGCTCGACAAGTATGTGTTACGCCACTGCATGTTTTTTGTTTGCACTGCGTGTGGAGTACAATGTACATACATATAGACTGGTCCACGTTTTTTATAATACATCATTGGGCCTGTTATTGGATAAGTTCACAAGTTGTTAATGTGGTCATGGTTGGTCCTGTGCAGTTGTTTCCTTTTTTGTGGTTTTCAGGTGGGTGTGTATTTTCCTCGTCGGTTGCGCTTTGTTGTGGCCCTTTGTTTTCGCGGACTATCTCCCCGTGTCTTAATCTTTAATTTTCAGACCTAGGTTTCACTAACAGTTCCAACTGCTTGGAGCACTGATATATATTGTTAAAATCAATGGTATGTATTACTTATAGATTTTTCCCAGGGCAGGGGGCTGCTGGTTTTGTGTGTAGTAGCGGACGGCTTTCTGTCTCGATGTAACTTTCACTTCTGGCGGGGGTGAATGCCTCCACACAACTGGGTCATGTTTTGGCCGTTTGGTTACTATTAGTTCGAGTTTCCTCTATAAGGGGCTTCATGAATTAAGGTTTCAAATATTGCGTTGGGTTTAACTGTCAGTTTGGTGTTGATTTGGTTGTTGGATTTTGTCTCTTTGTAGATGTAATATCTTTCTAATGTGTCCATCATTTTGCCTTTGTTGGTTACGTGGACGATGTCCATTATATCTTCCATTGGGCCAAATGCATGTTTGTTTTCTAAGAGGTGTTGTTGTGTGGAGGCATTCACACCTGCCGGAAGTGAAAGTTACATCGAGACAGAAAGTCGTCTGCTACTACACACAAAACCAGCAGCCCCCTGCCCTGGGAAAAATCTGTAAGTAATACATACCATTGATTTTAACAATATATATCAGTGCTCCAAGAAGTTGGAATGGTTAGTGAAACCTAGGTCAGTAAATTACAGATTAAGGCGCAAGGAGATAGTCCGTGAAAACACAGGGCCACAACAAAGCTCAACCAACAAGAGGAAAATACACACCCACCTGAAAACCACGATAAAGGAAACAACTGCACAGGAACAACCACGACCACATTAACAACTTGTGAACTTATCCAATAACAGGCCCAATGATATATTATCAAAAATGTGAACCGGTCTATATGTACATACATTGTATTCCACATGCAGTGCAAACAAAAAACGTGCAGCGGCGTAACACATACTAGTCGAGCCGGCGCACATAATACACCAAAACCAAAACCCCTATCCTTACTACCAATAAATACATCTAGAGTAATTAGTTACAATATCTTAACAATGACATTTGTTACAACCTTCAATTGTAATACAGTAGATAACATCTATGTGAAAAACATGTAAGCCTCTGGGATCCCAGAATGGGCAGTTTGTAAACAAATATAGTTCTAATCATAGCATGAAGATGACTCATGCGAGTCGAAACATGTCACTATAAACTGTAAACACAATTGTTATTTATTGTTGTGTTGACTGAAATCTATGTAATTAAATAGTCCTAAATTTGTTGAACTTGACTGCGCTGTCCTCTGGCAAGGGAATCTGGTACATCCATACATTTTGTCACGAGCATGTGCTCTTATGAAGTAAACTAAATCATTTTATGAAGCTCAGTATGGTTTGCTCTCTTTTCCTTTCATATACCGCTATGCATTTTATAATCATATTCTGCACTACAGTCAGTCACCACACTTACCCCCATCAAATGTTCCTGTCATGCCTGGACATTTCTTGTATGTAATATTGAATTTTTGGTTTGTTATGAGAAATTGCGTTCCTGCTGTCTGGCAAGAGCGTATCTGCGCATCAGCATGATTGCACTCTCCAGTAAACCGGAAACGGTTCTGCAATAAATACAAAGTTAATCACATACACACAACCGCAGCAGCAGAAACAACACAATATTTGGGTGGTGAATGTATACATGCCAGTTCATGAATCAAGTACTTCATTTCTTTTCTCCCAAAATCACTGTACACAAAAATGTATTGCTTTATAGTGACAAGGGTCTTGGTTAGGATATCTTTCATGCGCCAGTCCTTTTCAATGTTTGAATGCAACTTAAATTGAGTTGGAGTACCTAACAAGCAGATTTCATTATTTCAAAATAAAAATAATTTATCACTATCACTAATGATGATGATAATGATGATGCATGAAAAGTTTTCAAACATCATTTACAGGCTTGAGATGAATCTCCCCATTATATAGTCCCTATGGAGAAATTAATTTTAAGCAGAAACATCACACCTTAAAAGAAATTCTATCAACACGATGGTAAACAGGCATTTCAAGACAGTAAATGTTCAATTCTTGCATTTCTTGTTTAAGAATGTTTGTCGTTACACATCTGCAAAAAATTGGAACTTTATACTTCCTGGAAATATATACAGGAATGTTACATCAGTGAATAGATGGGTGCAATGTGTATTCATATGCATGTAGCCAAGTAGTCCCTTCTTCATCATTTTCTGCCCATATCTATCAATAATTAATTGTCTTACAGAGCGGAGAAAGCATAGGACATACAAATAAAGAGAATATTTCTATTCTTATTAAATAACTGCCCACTACATTTTACATATTCTAATTTTTAAGACAATAATTTTTAAGCTGTTTCTTGAATCAATATGGCAACTCAGATGCCCAAATTTGATCCATATGCTTCAATTACATGCATAAGAGCTACAGTGATGAATTTGGGAAACTATACTACAGTGTCCTTAAAAATCTGAAAACTGAGAAGTAGAACAGTCTTTGGCATGCTTTAATTCATTCATTAGAATTAAACTGTTCTGGTGTCAAAGAAACTAGACAGCAATATTTCTAACAAACCTGATAAGCAAACTGCCAAACACCTTCTAAACTAGATCGGCAGTTCACAGGCACATAGTTCTCTGAGAACAACGTTATAATATGTTGGTCAGGATTTAACTCCCGGCAGACTCTCTCAACTGTTGGCTCTTCATCGCGTGCCAAATTCACACAGCCCGCTGGGGGGAAAAAAAAAAAATTGTAATGATGTGTACAGTGAAATCTCTGTCCATCATTGCTGCAGGTAGGCCAGAAAAGAAGACAAAAAATGTGGTGAAAAATCGTGCTGCAGGGAAGCATTATATTAACCGTCTACACTTCCCACATATACTGAAGAGTATAATAAATAATACCAGTGGGCAAACTACTTTTAGGTTGTTCTTTATGAGGTAAGGAAATCTCATGTGGATACAATGTTCACCCATCCATGACCTAGAATCAGTGACTAAACCATTCAATGGATTTTCATTAAATTTCTTGGTATAGAGGTTCTTTACAAAAATTACTCAGGAACAGCCGGTGTCATGAAAATTGGCGGAGAAAGGCATACTCTACTCTAGGGCATAAATTAAATGTTGCCTGTGCTGTCTACATTCTTGGTCCATTTCAGAAAAGGAGCTGCCTATAAAAATTTATTGAGTTACTGTGAGTTTTATGAAAACCAGTACAGTGAAAGCCACACTTTACTTATGGGTGTACTTCAGTGCAAGGGCTGTGACAATAATGCTCTTACGCATTGGTGAGATTATGAAAGTTGGCACAGGGAAGGCTGAACATTTCTTACAAGCATAAATGAAATTATATGTGTGTGTGTATTAACATCCCTCTCAGCATCTCACCTTCACCCCTGCCACTCCAGCACCATTCTTAACTTAGGAAAAGAGTGGCAGCATTTCATAATTACTCATTTACAGCTGTAATTACCTACCACTATGGGTATTTTACTCACATTTTATGTTCAAAAAAACATAACATTGTGTTTCTTACTTGCTTTCTCAAAAATGAATATTCCAGGAATATTATGGGCCAGGACCACGAATTCTGAATTACTGAGAGCGTAAAAGAACACTTTAAGAAACAATGCAACAGATATAATTATAAACCTTTTATATGAGTGACTGCGCAAGGCATGTAGCATGTATGAGGGAGAGGGGAGGTGCATTAAGGTTTTTGGTGGGGAAACCTGAGGGAAAGAGACCACTTTGAAGACCTAAGCATAGCTGGGAAGATATTAAAATATATCTTCAAGAATTGGAAAGAGGGGGCAAGGACTTGATTGATCTGGCTCAGGATAAGGACAGTTGGCAGGCTCCTGTATAAACCTTCATGTTCTATAAAATACAGGGAATTTCTTGACTAGCTGAGGACGTGTTAGCTTCTCAAGATAAACTATGTTTAATAGAGCTTGTTAGTTATTTCCATGGGCGATTTAGTGGGATTGGAATAACTAAACAAGAACTGCAGACAGGATTGATGGACAGCGGTTTTTGTATTTACCACAAAACTCCAGGGGTTATAGAGCAATAATGACAATGGAATGTCTATCTATTTACTGGAACCAATAATTCTACCTGGAGACCAAATACACTTCTAGAAAAGGAATTAACTATGGCCAAATGTTAAACATATATATATTTTTTACCAAACTTCCAATTGCCCAAAATGGTGCACCGCATTATGAAATCTTCAATGTTCAAAAGGTACACACAGGAAGACAACATTAAAATGGAACTTGTAAGATGCCATGATATGAAATGAATATACATGGCTCAGAATAAAGTCCAGTCATGGGCTCTGTTTAAAACAGCACATCCAATGAAATTAATGTTTCCATACAGCACAGAGCAAGAAGAATTCTATTCTATGGAACTTATGGATGGTTTAATGTTCAATTAATTATTGGTAAAGGTAAAGTTATCCCTCTGCATGCCATCAAGGCAAACAGTGGGAGCATATGTACAGCTCCACTCATTTTTAACCTTGGCATTACATCATCAGAATGCTCATTTCTTAAATAATTACAAATAGTGACAATATCATCCATTTTTACTAGGTCCCATGGCATCCATATATTACACATCCTCAATGTTGCTAGCAGAGGAGGGCCCCTAAATATGGATGAGTACAACTACTGAACACACAGGCAAGTGACACAGGATGTTCCTTCAGCTTCACATGACTTCATATACAAAATTTTGGCCCAAACATACAAGAAATACATAAAAATTATATTCAATGGGTACCAGGGACTCTGTGCTTGGGAATAAAGCAGCCAGGCTATGAGGCTGACCACTCACCTCCACCTAGAACCACGATTAATAATCACTGAACTAAACCCCAATTCCCCTTCATGCATTCATGGTGTGTATAGGAATGTTACTTTCATCTTCCACAGAAATTCTGATAGATGCCAGAAAGTATGTTTATGCAATAATAAACATAGTGAAATTGTCACAGACACTCTCCAACTTACAGAATTTTAATTTATGGAATTATAAAAAATTAAAAAAGATTGTATAAGAAATTCAACCACAAGTAACACTTCGCATTTCATCTAAACAGTATACTTACTTTCAATCTTTTCCAACACATTTACAGTTCTAACCATAAACTTAACACAATGATAACATTTACTGTTATAAAACACAAATGTATAATTAACATGGTACTCTTCTTTGACAGCAATACAGTTTCCTCTTCGAGTCATTGTTTCTGCATTTATCTCAGTTAGAGTATTTTGTCCATTTTCCCAGGAAAACCAAGACCCTCGAATTATAAATGGAATGGTACATCCTGAGGCAGTGTGAACTGTAAAGAAAACAACTGTTAAATTAATTGATATGCATTTGAATAATTCTCTCTCACAGAATCACATTAATCAGTACACAACACAGCAACATAAGTGTTTTAATACATTTAAATATAATACTTTTATACATAAGAGACAAAAAACATTACCCAGCACTTACTAGAACAAAAGCAGCCAACCTTCAGATGCCATTTTCATGACATTCACATTCAAAACGAGAAAGAAAATTATACTATGCTTAAGTTTCAATACATTTTTACAATGCTGAACTACATAATGCATACGTGCATTCATTTAAAACAATTAAGTGTTGAATCACAGAACTTGCACTCATACTGTTAGTTATTCATGTACCTGTATGTAAGGATATGAAACTTAACATGATCAAATAAAAATTTAGAGTTTTATTGTTAAAAAAGCGGGGGGGGGAGTTTCAAAGACTTAACACAGCCTACAACACAAACATCCTTTGTGTTTAGATCAACATGAAACAATAACTTCCAGTAATAACTGTAAAATTCTGTTACAAAGTGAAAATCAAGAAACTGCAACACATGCCACACTATTCTCAGCTAAAAAATCTGCACGAGCCGCTATATCTCGGCAAACGCAACACAATGCAACTACATGCTTCTTTAAAACAAACTGAATATTCTAGTCGCCTACAACAGAACTATGGTACAGAAGTTGGCTTCAGGGATCAACAATTTTGACATATATATGACAAAAATCAAATGTCATACACAAGCGCTGTAAATCACAACCAAATTATTTATTCCACTACGACATGTCTCGGCTGCAACAGGCCATCCTCAAGGAGCGGGGTGTACTAAGGTTTCCAATAGCAAAAAAATGTATAAATCAGATACATCAATTTTACAGGGGGGGGGGCATGTCGACTGTGTGTGGAATCCACATCCGTGATTAGGGCCTACTAAGGCTGAAACACGTCAGACAAGAACAAAACATGGGATATGCAGCTCTTGGTTAATAGTGATATATATATAGAACTATGTATTGATTAGCACAGGGTAAAAGATGCAACATTTTAAAACTGTGTATTACTTTCAAATTTATTGCATAAATGTCTCAGCTCCTAACCGAACAAAACTTAGACCCACGTGGCTATTCATAATACTTCACGCTCAAGTCTAATTATTTGATAAATGATTGCTGTTACACTATCCACAGCTGAAAAATCATATTAAAACAACTGCGTGTTAACCATTCTGTACTCTGCATCAAACACACAAGTCACAATTTGCAACCCTTTGTAAGAACTGGCGTAGATTAAACTTACATTTGACACACAGCGCTAACACAAGGAATACTACAATGTTCTTTAACGCCATCCCTAAAGGATTACAATTTCAATGAAAAAGAAATACATTAACTCCACCCCCTAAAACACTAGCTTTTCAAGCGCTCAAACAACCGTCTTTTCCAGACGCCCCGTCACTAACGTGCTGCCACACGCAGTTCATCCGTGTCACTAACACACCCATTACCATTGATAACATCGCGACAAGCTCATATTTGTGCCACACGCAGCCT
>Ga0209628_10003939_pt1 | contig 10577 bp, 10 predicted proteins | sample TergutCu122P4_FD_187285 | JGI IMG/M metagenome (GOLD analysis project Ga0209628, IMG submission 187285) | Cubitermes ugandensis P4 segment gut microbial communities from Kakamega Forest, Kenya - Cu122 P4 (SPAdes) (version 2) | ecosystem: Host-associated > Arthropoda: Insects > Digestive system... | reverse complement strand
AAACCACGGTAGTTTCCGCTCGTATCTACACAAAATAAACAAGTTGCCCTCCCCACACTGCAAATGTCCAGAAAAACCCATACAAACGGCACACCACCTCTTGTTCAATTGTAGCCTACTGCAGACCGACCGCCCACCGGCACTCAAATCTATCCCACCGCCGCTGTTTCTTCAGTACCATATAAACACCGTCGGCACCACAAGCTTCCTAAGAACCTCTTCAAACAACTTCAAGATGAGCTCCAGGAAAATTAAACACAACAAAATAAGATCAGACGACAAGCGCATCTAGGAAAGAGCATATGTAATGTAAATAAGTAAAAGGAAACACATTGTAAATACCCCGTGACATACCCAGGCGGTAAAACACGGGTTGAAAGAAATAAATGCAAATAAAAAAAAAAGTGTGTGGATAACCTTAAATGCCAACAATCTGAAACAGGAAGCATCTGTTTGTATAGCAAGATTACCAAAGAGCTGACAGAATGAACCATACCAAAAACTATGGATGTGAGTCTCTTGCATTTTTATTGCATTAGAAATAAATAAATATATTGTATAGAGATGTTTATATGCCATACAGAAATGTATATATACTGTACATAGTGTATGTAAGTACTCTAAATGTCCATATATCCCTAGTGATGTAGCCATACACTATATAGGACGAGGTTGTCACTCCTCTAAACCCCAGGAAATACATTGTTTTAAATGGGAATTTTGTGTTTGATTTGTGGGATTTCCATTGGCGTGGCGTTTTTCAGGAATGTGACCCTTACATACACTGAGACCTTCCTATACATATGAAGGAAGAAATACAGATGGACAGGCCTAGTCGCTAGACAACCCACATATTGTGGAAAAATGTAAGGCAGAGAGTTTGACAGACTGGGTTGCTAGACAACCTATATGTAGTGGAAAAGTATAAGGAAGTAGGCAGACAGATGGACAAGTTTCGTTGCTAGATAACCTACATAAACTAAAAATGTTTAAGAAACGTGAGGAGCAGGAGAATCAAAAGTCCTGATTCTGTAAAATGTTCTGATTATTCAACCAATACCTGTATTTCTCCAAGACTTCTCCCACTAATATCAACACTTGTTGCAAGTGCTGACTGACTTCCTGTGCTACAGGATCAGCGGAAGACCAAACGCTTTGTTTCACGCACATAGCGAACAGCTGAACAAGCTCTGCTGCCAGGAGTGCAGGGTTCTCGCGCCGCAGTCCTGAGCTGGGACCAAGGTGAGGCACAGTATGGAACAAACAAAGCAAGCAGTAGCGCGGCAAACTCAACTGCTGCAACTGCAAGAGCACAGAATCTTCTGTAGCTTCACTTGAGCAGCTTGCTTCTTTGGATACCTGAAACACACAGGGAAGATTACTTGTGATCTACAGTCACATTAGATTTGATGTTCTCAAGGTAGCACTGCAGTTACAGTATTCTAAGGTGTGACACAGTGAAATGTACAGGGCCCTGCTGCCTCTAACTTTACCCAACCACTGCTCCAAGATGTTGTTCCCTTGGTATCAAAAGACTGATGCACCTGTTTAACATATCAAATGTCAGCCCACATGGTACATCTTTCTATCACCGAAACACAATTAGGAAAGCTACAGACTGGCTCTGCCATACTCCGAGGTCAACCAAAAAAGTCCGATGTTCTCTTTAGGTGGTTCATCTCCATTGTGTATGCAATCACTAGTATCACAAATGATACATGTAGAAGATAATGCAAGTCAAAAAACACAACCAAACTTATTATGTAGTTAAGAATCAGATAAATGACAACATGTTTTGGCCCGTTTCTATTTCAATTAGGCCATCATTAGGCCTAATTGAAATAAGAATAGAAATAATTTGGTTGTGTTTTTTGACTTGCATTTTCTTATATCCAATGTTCTCACTCTTCCTCCACAGACTCTGCAAATTCAGTATAAACACCGACCACTTTTTCTACAACTTTTTGTGAATAATGAAAATTGATTATCAATAAATATAATAATCCTTTTTTTTTTTTTTTAGGTCTGTTCGTAACTTCAGCATGCATTCAATTGGACGAATACATTTAAGTGCAAAATGAATCACCTCAATACTACATACAAATCAATTTCCTTCCTCCCTAAATGCACTCACAGTTCATTGTACAACACCAGTCAGTTAACGTTGTTCTGATAAATAAATATTATTTAGTGTAAAAAATCAAACACACATACAAAAACATGCTGCATACAAAATGCAGAGCATTTCAGTGTTAAAGAATGTGTCAGTATGTGTCAAGTTGTTATGTACAAAATAAATGCTTACATTTTGCTGATATGCTTGAAATCCTGTAGAATCATGGTTATTCTGGGCAGTGTCACTGTTCAAATATTGCCCCACGATAGGTCTGCCGGTGCTTAAAGTGGAAGAAGAATTACCAGATACATAACTTGGAGATGAAGGGTCTGAATCAGGTCTACTGCAAATCTGAAACCAATTCATTATTGTACATAAAATATGAAAAAGTAGAGGAAACTGAACCATTGCTGCTGTCACCATCTTATGCTACAATCAGTCCTGGCCAAGCTGCGTCCCAAACATATGAGGTACAATGTGAGCTATAAGGTTCACATGGGAGTGTTGATGATTCAAGTGTTCTGGGAAGGTACACCATGTTGACTAGTAAATTTTTACTAATGTTTTGGAGGAGCACAGAGCCTTCCGGTTGTCCTGCAGATGGAGACATCGCACTCTTTCAAAAAAACTGAAAAATGTTTACCAGCCACCATGGCATAACATCTCAGAAGACTTGAATCCTCAGATGACGTTCAGCTGCAAATAAGCAAAATGAATGTAAATGACTTTCACGCTTAAAAAAATGTAAGAAAAGTAAGCTATGAACAATTATGAAACAACGCGTACAGTGTAAAAAAGTCTTAAGAGATGCTTATAAGATGATGCCCCTTTCACAATTTTAAATTTTGAGGGGTTTACCTAAATCATATATGTTCAATTTTGCCAATGATTATAAGATTACCCCCAGTTTCTTAAATGATGCTTCAGGATAAAATTCTCATCTTATACCTGGTAAATAAGGTATTTCAATCTAATACAACTCTGACTTAAAAATCTTATAATATATGACACGTGACACTCCTAACATGTCTGTGATCAGGACAAGATCAGTGTACGGACATTACATACAGCTCAAAAAAACATGCCATTTAGTACACCTTCCCTGACATGTTTCACCTTACCCTGGATATATCTCATGAAAAAGCCAGTGTATTAACATGTGATTTAAAAACACTTTTATATCTTAATGCAGCTGTATCAGTATTTGAATAAGTCATGTTACAAGGGAATTGTTATTGTGATAAGTATTAGTTGCATATGCCAGGTCTTGGTGGGGAAACCTGAGGGAAAGAGACCACTTAGGAGACCCAGGCATAAATAGGAGGATAATATTAAGATGGATCTTCAGGAAGTGGGATGTGGGTATACGGACTGAATCATGCTGGCTTAGGATAGGGACGGGTGGCAGGCGCTTGTGAATGCAGTAATGAACCTTCAGGTTCCATAAAATGCAGAAAATTTCTTGACTAGCTTAAAACTGGTTAGCTTCTCCAGAAGGACTCTGCTCCATGGAAAAAGAAAGTAAGTAAGTAAGTAAGTATAAGTTAACAGCACAGGGGAGTGCAGCAGTTTAAAGAATCAGTAAGTCCACTCCAAGCACTAAAATTATTTGACATTCATAATGTGGATTTCTGTGCCATGTGCAGTTACTCTTTATTAAATGTAGATTCACTGTTCTCAAAAACACTGGTTTGTTACATCTGTAGTACACCTACTGCCTGCTTAAGGTTGGCAATCCCAGGATCACTATAGTAGCGAACTCTGACACGAAGTGCTGCAGTCAGTTTGCAGAGGCAGCAGGTCACGGCCTCACATACTCTTCTGTCACTGTCAAGTAACTCCAGAAAAATCTGCAACATAAAAAGAAGATACTGCTATATGGTAACCAATTAATGTTGATCTACTGTATTTTTATCTTTCACATTCATTTGTTGGGGTGTGGGGTAGTGTAGTGGTTAAGGCGCTGCGCTACTAGATGGACGGTTCCGAGATCGATTGCCGGTGGTGTCACTGGATTTTTCAGTGATGCCTTTCCTTCCAACGGAACCATGGCCCTGGGGTTGACTCAGTCCCTAGTGAAAATGAGTACCAGGAATATCCCTGGGGGTAAAGGCGGCCGGTGCATGAGGCTGACAACCTACCACCATACTGTGCCGTTGTCATGAAATCTGGGAGCCTTAACTTCTCAGAACCCTCTGGGCCTATTCAGGCCTGTTATGGGACAGCTTTACCTTTACCTTTCACATTCATTTGTTACTTCTTAAACCATAAGCACACTATTAAGTGACAAGCATTTAATTTTTGTTATTCACCCACTGTGAATACCATTAAATATCACTTAACATACAATTAATTTCACATAAGATTAACACAGGTAGTGAACACAGCTCATTCAGAATGGTGATTATTCTACAAGCTGAATGACTGAGAAACTGTGGTATGATTCCTGGGAGGGGAAAGAGATTTTTGTCTTCTCCAAAATGCTCACACCAGGACTGGGGCCCACCCAGCCTCCCATTTAAGGAGAACCAGGTGTTCCTTCCCCACAGGCAAAATGGCCAGGAAATGAAGCTGACCATACAACATTTACAGCCGAGAAATGTGAAGGTGTGAAGCTCTGTTCCACTCTCCATATACCCCCATGGCATGCATATAAACACATTTACATTTATCTTTAGATCGACGTGGTAGTTAAAAGACATTTAAAGTGTTGGACCTAATGGTAGACATTAACTCTGCTCTTATTATTTTGCAACAAAAAGGCTGCTTATTGGAATCCCCTCAACCTGCTGGAAGGTATACATTCCACTTCATTTCATATATTCAACTTACAATCAGATGTTTGGAACATACACTCTACATCAAGTTGGTGAGTACCCACACACACACATAACACAAATAATTATACACAAAAGACAATGTGTGCTATTTCATCACTATGTCATTTAGAAGTCGAAGTTGGTAGTACTTATAACAGGAGATCAAAAAGATGATGATAAACAGCAGTGCAAGGTGCGCACAAGTCAGTATGCTCTGTACAGTCATGCCAAAAACACCTCACAGCACACATCTAGATAGAAGCACTGCTTATTGCATGTTCTTATTTCACTAAATCTTAAAACACATGCAGCTGTCTCTCCATACTCTTCCAGTAACTGAAGTTAGGTACTTTTAACAAAACCTGATTTTATAGCATACAAATACTGCATGTGTAAAGAACCTGTTTCCTCTCTACATTTTATAATCCAAACTGAATAATTTTCTTCCAAAATTTCAACAGACTTCATGCTAGGATACTATTAATTATTACCTTCAGGATTGGCGGTCTCTGCAGGAAAACTTCTGCAGGGAAATCCCGTAACATCACATCTGTGAAGAACTGACAAGTGTGAAGAACGAGAGGCAAGTCTGTAGTACTGGCAAGTGATTCTTCGACAGCCAGCAATACATGACGATCTGTTGCCACGAGCGGCTGCCACGGGAGAATAAGACACTTGAAGCAGCGTGGTTGCTGCAATTGTGCTATAATCCTTGCTGCTGGTACCGCACACCCAGTAGTAAAGTAGCCATGACTGGACTGCTGAGCTACTTCAACTGGGCTTTACAACATACCACAAAGCCAGGTGCATAAATCAACATAAATTAATTACATTTTTTTGCATTGTGTATGGTTATAAAAGTATCAGAAAAACTTAGATGAGATCCTCACAAGTGGTGAGATTTAAAATTATGGTCTTCTGAGCTGTAATACAGTATAGTAGGGTAGAGAGTTATCATTGTTTTGGAGACACCTGCTGTGTCCAGGGAATGCATTAGATTGTTCAACTGAAGACAGAGAAAGCAAGTTCCCAAACCAGAACTGGTATCTAACTACCATATGTGGTGTCATCAAACAGCTTCCAGACAGATTTCATGTGTCCATAACATCAACCCTTACTTTCTAATCAATGTTGTCCCCTTCAAAGTAGTCCCCAATGATTTTGCCAGTGTTCAAAGTATGGTGTAAAGTTCACTGTTTGAAACTTGGGAGCAGTGGCCTGCTGGTTTCTAGATGCTTGTTAGTCGCCTAATGGTGCTAGTGGAAACTCCTGATGCATAATCTAAACACACATATGATGGCATATTACCTCTCACTTACAGGTTCTTGATGTGGTACTAACAAACCAAAAGACAGACTACATTGCCCGTATGAGGAAAAGCTATTACCTGGAAACTACCCATCTACATGGGCAAGAAACATAAGAAGACCATCTGACACATTGACTGGGCAGTAGATAATGACTTATTCGAATGACATTTCACCAGAATCCATCACCAGGAGGTTTAAAAAGTGAAACTGAAGATGGTATGCTGCAGGAGGAAGATCATGTAACTGTTGGCACTGATTAGTTAACTCTGTGATGTGTTGGTAATGTTTATTTTAACTCTGACAATTAATGAATTCCATAATGTTAAGCATGTTATTAAGGGACATAAAAGCCTAGATAATGTGAAATACAAGCATTTTTATGAAAACTGAAGATTGTAAAAGGAGTTCGTTTATTTCACGTAAATAAGTTACAATGTGTCACATTGCAACGGACTGGCATCTTAATATAAAAGCATTGTTAAAAGCATTCGGCTCATTCACCCACTCTTACCATTACCATTTGACACTCAGGAACTGAAAAATATTTGCAAGACCTATTCTCCAAAACACAATTTCCCTAAGCCACACTCAATTTATTCTGCTAAAAAAAAACCTCAAATGGCATAATGTAATGTACTCTGTTCTGCAGTCAACATGAAAAACATGTTCTCTAATTCTTTCTTCTCCTCACAGTCCTAACCCACATCACACTTATGGCTCAAATTTGTCTTTGTCTAACCATAAAATCTATTGCTTCAAGCAAGGAAGAGTAAGGATTTTTCAGCCCCTGTGTATGTAGTTACTGCATGCCTTGCCTGTGATGCTGCAGCAATGGTAATTCATGATTCAGACAAAAGAAGCTGGACTAGCATACTGAAACACTTTACATGTACTGTCAGGTATTGCAGAGGACTATGTTAAGAAACCAAATGGCATTCTTTAAGAGCTGCAGATTTGACGAGCAAAATGAAAACTAATTTTATTTTCAGTCCTAAAAAAATCCATTCCCACTGCTCTTAACTCAATTATTAACTTCCACACTACTGCTGTTGTTCATCTGGTGTCACAAGTTACAGTCTGTCTTGTCCTTCGTGGCCTCTGCCTACCTGGTAAAGGTACAGAATCAATGTCTGAAGACAGGGCACACGCAGCACAGAGTCTGTTACCCCAGTGACAGTGTGATCATGACAATAGATGGAAGAGAGGACCTACTGCTTGCCATAAGCTCTAAACCACAAGGGGACAGGTTATGATTCACATTTGCAAAATCTTATACTTGGTAGTGGTGGGCCACGTATGGTGAACGTATGTTTTCCAGCATGGATGGTATTCACATCACTGGACGGTGTTGCACTGTGTCATTCGCCTTTCCCTCCCTCTCTGCACGTTCCTTCCCATGGCACTTCCTAGCATTACCATATAAGCCTGAGACCACTCTTGCTTGTGCTTCCAAACTGGTAACATCTTTAAAATTTCTCAGCCTGTTTACCAAATTAAGTTTCGATTTGTAAGGAAGACACATCAGCGCCCTGTGATGAGGTTATGTGTTAGATTAATATTTTTGTTTTGTGTATTGTTTATTTTATGTGTATCTGGAGATCATGCTGTCAGTCAGGTTGTTTCTTTCACAATGTTCGTTGTTCATTGTAGAATTGTGCATTTGTTTGTGATGACAGAGTTGTAATAATTAATAAGTCAGGCTATGTTTAGTTTTGTTACGCGTATGAAACGGGGTCAGTGCTCCATGATTTGGCATGAATGCTTTCAGTACACTCATGATATGTTTTGTTACATACACTTAATGATGTGTCAAACTAAATGTTGTTACAGTTAAACTCTCATGGATGTGTTGATTTGTTTCACTTGCATGCTTTTGGTCAGACTACAAGACGAAGGGGTGCAGTGGTGACACTGAATCTGTATCAGCGAAATCTGCACAAGTAACTCACTTTGGATCAAACACAGAACACATTTTATTAGTACTGCACAGTAACAAACCTTGATTGTAGATCCCCTTGATCCTTAGCTTCAATATCTGGCAGGGTAACTGTCATTCCCACATGGGTTAGGTTTGGCTGCTCCCCAGAAGTGGATGGAAGACTGCTGTCTTGTGTGTCAGTGGGATCTGAATGTAGTTTATATTTGTTTACTTCATTCACAATTTCATCAATCAAACACAGAAGCCTGGGATCTACCTTGGTACGAACTGCATCAAAAGCTCTGTGCCCTCCCTTAGCCTTCACTTGCATGTATAGTGTACCATCTGCATCAGCCTGGTAAGTATATGAAATGAAATTTATGTAACTTCAATACAATCATTGACGCCTGAATCGTGTCAGCTTATTAGATTAAATAACCTACGTTCACATATGTGAATGCACATAAAAAACACTTCTAGAAATTCATTTTATATTTTCACACAACAAGGAAATTTACTGCACTTTTAAAACATGCTACATGATATCTGTTCTATATCCCACAGACCGCTGTTTATGTCATAAATTTACCTTTTTCATTTCCAGTACTACTCATTATTTCACAAACATGTTCAAAACCTTCCCCTCTTCTAACAATTATGTCCATCACATACCTTCTTCTCTTCTTCCAACAAGTATTTTGCACCAGTTTGTGTAACCTCTCTAATTCTTGCTTTGTTCCACGAGTAGGCATATTGAGGTATAACTGACATACTTTACTCTTATTCTGAACTGCTCCTTTGTATTCCTCCTCAAACTACTCCTTCCTTCTTTTGTGGTATGGCCCCAGTATACTATTTGCTGCCTCTTTCAGTTACCTATATATCATCCACTGCTGATTATCAGTCAATTTTGCTCAGTTCCTCTCAAAGTTCCTTGTCCTTCAGTTTTCCAATATCCAATTGTAAAGCATTACTACCTCCATCCGCACAACATCTCATTATCCAACCTCTGAACGTCCATTTCACAACATAGTGATGTGAGCCGTAACAGGCTCCCTCGTATTGTCTTACAACTATCACACTCAATGTCCTCCATCCATCTGTCAGCATATGGTCTATCCGATTAAATGGTTGTCAGTCTGGTAATGCCCATGTATATTTGTGTATCTCCTGATGGGAGAACAGAGTGGAGCTAATCACCATATTCTTAGTTGACACACAGTCTGTAAGCCATTGACCATTGTCATTAGTCACATTGTGTAGACCATAAGGCCTTACTGTGCCCTGATGTAGGTCCTCCTTCTCAATTTGTGCATTCAAATCCCCCATGATCAAACATAATTAGCTGGTATACTATCATATACTTGTTCCAGCTTATGACTGAACTGATCTTTGATAATATCTTCCTTGTCCTCTATTGGTGTAAAAGTACTAATGGTAATTAAATCAACAAGTTTTGTTCTCACACATAAGAAACATATCCTTTAATCTACATGTACAAACTTCATGATATCTCCTCATCTATGATAAATGCCTGATTCCTTGCTCTCACGCTCTTTGCCACTATTAAATACAGGTTAGAACTTTGTGCCCCTTATCACTTTGCCTGTCCATCCGGTCTCTCGGCAGCAATTCTCACAATGTTAGTTAATGTTTGTCTCATATGTTCTTTCAGTGTTCCAAATCTAAAAAGACTCCAAACATTCCAAGTCCCTGTGTCAAAATCCATTTTGTATCACATTTTCCATCTTAATACCTTTTCCTTTTCTGGGGCTGCCAGGGTTTTGAACCAGTAGAGTTTTATGAGGTTACAATGGCACCCCCATGCCCAACCCTCAACCTGAGGGCCAGGGTATCTCTCTTTGTCTGCCAGCTTACTCAAACCATGTCCAGCATAGTTGATCCTACCAGCAGCAATGATGCTGTCAGCATGGCTTTAGAGTTTGCTCGTGCATGCAAGCTCCCTCATCAGGCTAAACAAGCCTTCAAGGTGAGACACCAACAAGACTAATAGAATTTGGCAGCATTTGCATCTGCAAACAAGTGTTTACAGTCACAAACTTTCAAAAAATAAATTTTTTTTCCCAGCTTACTAACCAACACTTTCATGCCACATTATGTACATCTCCCCCAAGCTCCAAAGCAGATATTCATAAATTAGCCAGGAACGCCCAGCCTCAGAAAACCCACTGAAAAGTACTATGAAAAGCTGTTACAGATTGCATAAGCATCCTTCTTCACCAGATTGAGTCAAACATTTTTCTGTAAGAGTGTCTGAAATAAAGAAGTGTAGAACATTATATGTAGAAATAAAATGCCAACTAGATGCAACAGAGGTTTTTATTGCAGATCTTATTGCTTGCTCAACATGTTTTGGGCACCACTATACCCATCATCAGGAGCTCAAGAGTTTT
>Ga0209628_10003938_pt1 | contig 10577 bp, 7 predicted proteins | sample TergutCu122P4_FD_187285 | JGI IMG/M metagenome (GOLD analysis project Ga0209628, IMG submission 187285) | Cubitermes ugandensis P4 segment gut microbial communities from Kakamega Forest, Kenya - Cu122 P4 (SPAdes) (version 2) | ecosystem: Host-associated > Arthropoda: Insects > Digestive system >... | reverse complement strand
ATGAGTTACCGGCGGCGTCATATACATACATCCGCGGGGCCAGTTATCCGGCGTATATTCAGCCAAATTCCACACATCATTATAGTCGTAAGTATGAAAGCAAGAGTAGTTTAAATAGGGAAAACTTTGCGGTTTGAACTTAATAAATGTGATGAATGCCGAATTGGAGTTTTGAATGTTATCGATTCTGTGATAATACGCCTTTTTGAAATTACTGACATCCGTAATTTTAAACATGGAGGAAGGATGAATGGTTGAAATATACATATCTGCCGTATATTCCTTTCCGTTTCCGGCTACCACTTTTTGTACGTGATGATCTTTAATATCAATAAATTGTGCATTTGTTTGGGTCAATACCTCCCCGCCGTTTTTCACAATTACCTGTTCTAACGCATCGGCAAGTTGTTGGCTGCCCCCCACAAAGCGACTTGCGCCTTCGATATAGAATTGAGTAATGAGCGCCCCAACATAAGCGGGCGTTTTATCTTTTCTGCCTCCGTACATGGCATTGTTCCACGCCAAAACTGCTTGCAATTTGGGATTATTTGTGTAAGAAGCAATGAGGTCGGATATGCTGGTTTCCATGACTTCCATATTGGAGTAAATATCTGCCGAAGGCATACGCAGATTATAGATGGCAATATTATCGCAGATTTCGTATATTCTTTTGATATAGCGTTTAATATTTTCCGCTTCTTCCGGAAAGTAATGGCTGAGGGTTTGCACGAAATTGTCTCGTCCGCGAGCCATTTTGTAGGTCATTCCGTCTGCTTCCACACGAAAATGGTCGAACCCGTCATCGTCGGCGGGTTTAATGTTCAATTGGTCTGTTACTCCGAGATAGGAAAACAGTTTGTTCAGCACGCCGTTTGGTTGAAAGCCGCTGATGAGGTGCATCCCTGTTTCAAATTCTACTCCATCCCGTTTAAATGTGTGCAATCCGCCGCCTGCTACCGTATGCTTTTCCAACACACGAACAAAAAATCCTTCTTTGGATAGAATAGCACCACACACCAACCCACCAATTCCTCCACCAATAATCAAAACATTTTTTTTCATGATGTCAAAAATCCGTTCTCACTGTTTAATTATTTTCTTAACTACTTGACCTGTTTCTGTGGTTATTTTTATAAAATAAATACCCGGCTGTAGATGCGAAATATCAATTTTGTGATGAGACGATGTGTTGATTAGATGATGAGATGATAGAATTCTGCCGTAAATATCAAATATTTCAATCCCTTGAACTTTTGAACTTTTGAACACTTGAACTTTAAACTCTCCAGTCGTGGGGTTGGGGAAAATCCGGATATCACCGGCATGAAGATTATCGTGAATACCAAGAAAGTTAAATATGGCATGAATGGTATGAGGTGCGGTTATATTTGCAAAAGTATATTCGGAGTTGCTTCCCACACTTTCATCATCCACCAAAACATCAACAATGAAATAATCATGGTCGGGAGTAATGGTGTATATTAGATTGTTTCCTGCAGCTATCAAGGTATCACCGGACGGTGTAATGGTTCCACCTTCGGTTGCCGTTGCCGTAATAGTATGAAAAATGGTTACCTTTTCCCAAATTGCATTTGCTTTTTTGTCAACAAGAAATAACCATATATAGTTTTCATCAATATTTGAGATTGTTCCTTCAATTCTCCACCCTTTAAAAGCATGTCCCGGTCTTACGGGAACAGGTAGTGATCCGACAGGTTTTTCATAAGTTACTTGAATTTCTGAGGTATCCACTGTACCATAGCTTCCGGGGTTGAAAGTAAGCGTAAATTTTTCTCCTTCCCACTGGGCAAAAAGTTCAATATCTTCGGTAAAAGTTGCTACTTGTTTGTCGTTATAAGTATCTCCGCTTCCATCTGCTTCAGTGTTCCAATTTTTGAACAAATATCCTGTTTTAGTAAATGTATTGGCTTTTAAGTATTGCTCTACACCAACAGGAAATTGCTGGTCATCCATATTTCCGATACCACCGTTAGGATTGAAAGAAACAAAAATGAGTTCCAAAACTTCATCTTTCCAACCCAAATCTTTCAAGATTCCAACTTCTCTTGTTGTAATGGTATGAAATTTCCATCCTTGACTAATAGAAGCTGTCATAAAAGTAGTAAAGCCCGGTGAGTAGTTCCAATGAGAACCGCTTGAACCGCCTTGATACGTAGTTGGCGCATACATTTTCACTCGTTTTCCGTTGTGTGCTTGAAACAAGTATGAATCGGGCGCGCCGGCAAACAAATTATTGCTTATGAGTAGTGCTGCACGTTGAGATTGATCAAGATCTGTAAAACGAACATCACCCGTTGAACCCTGATAAAATTGGCGATCAAAAATTCCCGGATTTGCAGTATTGCTATTTGCATAATAAATTCCATTGCTTTGACAGATGGGATAAAAACCTAATCCGTGATTTACTTCATGCAACATAACAGTAATCCAATCTATTTGAGAACTATTCGGATTACCTGTAGTTTGAAAGTAAAAACTGAAATTGGAGTTCATTTCCAACATAATATTTAATCCCGAAATTTGTGGGTAGCCTACCAATTGATGCCACAAAGAACTTGGATACCAAGTACTTGTGGGGCTGGTTGGCACTTGACCGGTATTTTGAGCCATGGGCATATGGTACGATTGGCCTATTACATTGGGATTTGATATGTATATAAAATCAACATTGATTTTAACCGGTACCGAACCTATCAATTTTTCACTCCAAAGCGACAAAGCATATTCTGTGGGTGGCTTTTGGGTAGTGTTCAGATTTCCTGTTAATACAAATTCTAATTGTCCGCGAGTTCCTCCTACTTTAACTGCGTTTTCTTCGGAAACAGGATTAAAATGTTCATCATAAGTACATAAAGTACCATCGGGAAGTTTGTACAGGTAAACATAGTAGCTCATGGCTTCTTCATATTGTGCAGCGTAGTTTAACAGTTCGGGTTCATCGGAAGCAAGAATAAGATGTGGTTTTTGCTTAAAAATGTGCTCGATGGTTCGGTCTTTAGGCAAGGCTTCTTTCACATCATTTTTGTTTCCATAAAAAAATCGTGGAATAAACGTATCCTCAAATGAAGCAGAAACGGAAGTAACGTTTCTTACGGAGAAATCGGTAGTGGTTTCCACAATTAAGTAGCGGGCGGCATCTCCCAGCACACCCTGTTTCATTTCTTGAATAAAGAACGGCGCTAATTGAAACTCTGCACGTGTTTCTTCCACAGGAGTAATCACAATATGACTTCCCGTTTGCTCATTCATCATAATGATTTTCGTATTTTCTACAGAAGAAAGAGAAACCGAATACATATTCCTCTCTTCATTATTTCTCGTTAAAGATAAAGTAGAAATTTCCGATTGGGCAATTTGTGTTTTTAATCGGATAGCATTCTCTTTAGATAAATCATTTTGACTTACGGAAAAAAGAGGTTGAGCGCAAAGCACTACGGGCATTAATGATATTACAAAAAATGCAATAAAAGATAAAAGGTTTTTCATAAAAAAATGGTTTAAAGGTTTATTGTAAAAAAAATTATTGACAAGATAAGTCTGTATGATTAATAGTTTTGGTTTTTTATTGTTTAATTATTTTTTTTGTGATTATACCGGTTTCAGTTTCAATTTTTACAAAATAAAGCCCCGACTGTAAGACCGTAAGATCGTAAGATTGTAAGACCGTAAGAGGTGGTTCAAGTACTTTTCTTCCGTAAACATCAAAAATCTCCACATTAGTAATTAGCTTCGCTGAGCTTGCTCCTACCGGAGCTGCGGTTGTCCATTGTCCATTGTCAATTGTCAATTGCCCCGTGGTTGGGTTTGGATAAATATGAACTGTCGTTTCGTTTTGATTTTCATCAATTTCAGTCAAAACAGACCACTTTGCCGTTGCAGTGTTGTCACGCAAATAAGTCCAAATTGTTTCTTCGGTAAGAAATGCGCCAAATCCTATTCGCCATCCATCAAATTTATATCCGTATCGTACAGGGATGGGGAATTCCCCGATAGGAAAGCCATACCATACTTGTTTCGATTTCGGGGATACTGTTCCCTGAGTGGGGTAAAAAGTGAGGGTATATGGAGCGATTTCCCACTGCGCGTAAATTTTTAAATCGGTGTCAATACTAATGAGTTCTCTGTCTGAATAAGAGATTCCCGAACCATCGGATTCCGTATTCCATCCGGTAAAAAAGTAGCCGTTTTTAGTAAAAATATTAATTTTTATCTTTTGTGCTTCTCCGGGTAAAAATGGCTGCGGCGCTTTGTTTCCTATACCTCCATTGTTATCAAAAGTTAACCAAACCGCATTTGCAGTATCAACAACCGGAACTGTATATCCCATATCACAAAGAATGCCTATTTTTCTGTTATTAAAAGTATGCAAAGGGTACTGATACGCATACTGCATGAAATTAACAAATCCTACATTATTATCCCAGTGGTGCGCAGTTGAACCACCGCTGTATTGGGTTGGAGCATACATCTTTACCCGAACGCCGTTATTGGCTTTCAATAATTTTGAATTTGGTCTGCCCGAATACAAATTATTACTTACCATTAATGCCGCTCTCTCATTTGCAGTGAGTTCAGTAAAACAGGTACCATTAACTCCTTGATACAACATACAATCGTAAATTCCGGGTGCTTCATAAAAATAATAACCATCAGGACTGCAATAACATCCAAAACCCAAACCATGCGTGATTTCATGAATCATAATGGTAACAAAATCCATCCCGCCCGTGTTGCCATCCAATCCATAGTAAAAATTGTAGTCGGAATTCATAACGATAAAAATATCCCAATTTTCTGTAACAATCCCCTCTTTCATTTGTTTCCATAAAGCAGATGGATACCAAATATTTGTGTCAGGATTAAGAAAACAGGGGGGCCAGAAAGACATACCCAAAACACCCTGACCTAACGAAACCATATTAACAGTAATATCAACCGGCGTTGTGCCTACCAACTGTTCACTCCAAAGTTCTAAGGAATACTCCGTTGCAAGACGTTGTTTATCATTCAACGTTCCGCTGAGATTAAATTCCAAAAAATTACCAACACTGCTGATATTCTTTTCCTGTGTAGGGTTAAAGTGTTCATCATACGTACACAATGTGCCGTCCGGAAGTTTATAAATATAGATGTAATAACTCATATCTTCTTCCAATTGTGCAATATATTGCTGGTTTTCAATATTATCAGGAAAAGCGGAAATGAATTGTGGTTTTTGTTTGTAAATATCCACAATTTGACGCTCTTTCGGTAACGCCTCTTTCAAATCTCCTTTTTCTCCATAAAAATAACGCGGAAGATAAATATCTTCATGAGAAACGGAAACCGCGTAAGCATTTTTTACCAAAATTTCATCTGCTTGAGAATTTTCATCTGTTTGATACGCAATAGATTGCGTCTCTACAATTACATAACGGTTTGCCTCTCCCAACGCCGACTGTCTCAGTTCTTCCATAAAAAAAGGAGCCAACTGAAATTCGTTGTTCAAATTTTCCACAGGGGTGATGACTACATGATTTCCCGTTTGTTCATTTAAAATAATGATTTTCGTATTTTGTGAGGAGAAAACAGGAACAGCATAAACATTTTTGTTTTCATTATTTCTTGATAAAGATAAAACAGAAATGGTTGCCTGAGTAATTTGACTTTTTAACTGTATTACATTTTCTTGCGACATATCATTTTCGCTAATCGTAAAAAGTTTTTGAGCAAACAGGGAAGAAGGAAGAAAAGCAGAAAAGCAAAAGAGCAGAAGAATGATTAGATGAGGTGATGACGTGATGATGTGATGATTGTTTCGTGTAACTTGTAACTTGTAACTTGTAATTTTTTTCATAATTATAATAGTTGTTAATTGTTAATTGTTAATTGTTAATTGTCAATTGTTAATTATCTGTGTTTATTTGATTTTAAAGTTCCAGTTGATAGAGGGAATGATAGGGAAGAGGCTCATTTTGTAAGCTTTGGTAGTCATATCGAAAACAGGGGTTGGGGCTTCCATATCAAAATTGGTGGTGGTTTCATAAAAGATAAAGAACGGGTTTTTTTGGTTGTAGAGGTTATAAATAGAGAAACTCAGTCCGGTTTCAAAATGTTTGCGTTTTACAATATTCCAGTTTACAGACACATCCAAACGATGATAGGGCGGTAATCGGTAGGCGTTTCTATCACTATATTCCGTGATGATGTTGCCATTAAAAAAATAGTATCCCACCGGAATCGTCATCGTGTTGCCGCTTGCAAATACCCAAACGGCAGAAATAGATAGCTTATTGCGAATAACTTCAAAATTTAGACTGACGGAAACATCGTGCCTGCGGTCATATTTTGCCCAAAACCACTTATGATTATTGAGGTCTGTAAAATGTCGTTTTGTAAAAGAGAGTGTATAACCAATAAAACCGGTGAACCATCCTTTGTTTTTTTGCAGAAAAAATTCAATGCCCCACGAGTATCCTTTCCCTTGTGTAGTCATTTGGTCATGGTTTAATTGTAAGGACGAAAAATCCAACCCGTCTTTATATTCCGTCAGATTGTTCATTTGTTTGTAGTAAGCGTCAATATAGGCTTCGAACATATTGTTCTTAAAATTTTTAAAAACCCCCAGAGAGACTTGATGCCCCACTTGAGGTTTAATAAGAGAAGTGCTCGGCATCCATACATCGGTGGGCAGCGAAACCATAGCATCCGAAATTTGATGTAGATATTGAACGTTCATTGTATAAGACACTTTAATAGAAGTGAGGGAATCCAGCAAAAAACGTGTAGAAATACGAGGTTCGGGGTAATTATACTGTTTGGCAATTTGCCCGGGTTTATAGTATTTGTAATCAACAACCTGCATAAAATCATCCAAAATGCAACGTTTAAATTTTCCAATATGGGAAAAATGTGAGTATCGCAGACCGTAACTTACTTTCAACCATTTTACGATATCCCATTCGTCGTTAGCATAAATGGCTAACTCATTTGCGTAAAATGGTTTCGATTTAGGAAAGGCAAGGGTATTGTTTTCGCCTGCTTCTACATCATAATTTGAAGGAAAGAAAGTGTGGAAAATGTAGTGGATTCCGAATTTAACATGATGTTTTGGGTTTGGCAAATAGGTTAATTCCGATTTAAGCGCAAAGTCTCTTACTCCGGAAGAAAGCAAGAAATGATAAATGCCGCGCTTCATTTCCGTTTTGAATTGATAATCACTAAAAGTACTTGATGTATTTAAAAACAGTTTTGGAGAAATAATATAGTTCCATCGCACTGAAGCCATACCGTTGCCCCAACTGAAAACGGAATTTGCCGTGCTGTTTCTTGTTTTAAATCCGTAAACATCACTTCCATAATATGCCCCTACATAAATTCGGTGTTTGTCGTTTATAATGATATTAAATTTGGCATTCAAATCATAGAAATAGAATTTTGAGCCTTTAAATGGAGATTTTTTTTTCAAAAACGGTTGGATGAGCCAATCAATGTAAGTTCTTCTGCCGGAAATAATAAAAGAGGCTTTATCTTTTTTTATAGGACCTTGCACCGACAGACGGGCAAAAATAACGCCGATTCCGCCATCCAACTCATATTTCTTCATATTTCCCTCTTTTTGATTCACATCTACAATAGAAGCCAAGCGGGTGCCGTAGTTTGCGGGCATTCCCGATTTAATGACTTCAATATTTTTCACGGCATCTGCATTAAAAATGGAAAAGAATCCGAACAGATGTCCGGGGTTATAAATGGGGGCTTCATCTAACAAAATAAGGTTTTGGTCCACATTTCCGCCCCGCACATAAAAACCGCTGTTTCCTTCTGAGCCGGATTGAATTCCGGGCAGCAATTGAATCGCCTTTAACACATCTACCTCGCCCATAAAAGCAGGCATCGCTTTAATCGCTTCAATTTTCATCTCCATTTTGCCTACATTTACGCCGGAAACATTTCTATCTTCCGCCCTTCCTGTAACCACCACAGCATCTGCTACAAAAGCCACTGTTTCCATTTCAATATTTTTTTTATAATTGGAAATGAGAGTAATTTTTTCGGAGATATGTTTATAACCTAAATAATTGATATTTAGGAAATATGTTCCTTTTTCAACGGTAATGGAGTAAAAGCCTGCCTGATTGGTAATGGCTGTACTTGGAGTTTTGTTTGCGGTTGAGTCAGTTAAAACAATGTAGGCGCCTGCAATGGATTCTCCGCTTGCCACATCTTTCACCATACCGGAAAGCGTTACTTTTTGCGCATTTAACGTGGAAGCTAAAAATAGTAAATATAAAAGCAGAACTGTTTTTTTCATAAAAGAGCGCAAAATTAACATAAAATATTTCAACTATACACAATTTTAAAAAAAAATCTATGAAACCCAATTTCCGGATGGAAAAATTTGCAAACGGGAATGTTTAAACTCTACTCATTAAACGGACAACTATTGCAAGAACAACTTGTTCATTCATTCACAACCACTATATCTTTGATTGGAATGCCCAAGGGAGTGTATATTTTGAAAGTGAATGTGAACGGAGTTACGGAGGATTGGAAAATAATTAAGAATTAAAAATTAAAAATTAATAGTTATGAATACGAAAAAATATTTTCTTTGCGCATTAATAATGTTGCACACATTTTTTATGTTTAATCTACAAAGCCAAGACCCTGTGGGCGCCATTCCGGGCGTGATTGACGTTTCGCCGATGGGTGCGGCTACTTACACCATTCCTATCGAAGTGGTTCCGGGCTGACAAGGCGTACAACCCAATCTCTCTATCGTTTACAACAGTTTTGGCGACATGGGGTTGTTGGGTATGAAGTGGAATAATTTGTCGCATATACTGATGTTATAAATAATGGCGGAACAGAGACGGGTATCTCGAAAATTCATTCAGAAAGACAATTTTTTTGGGATTTTTTGTGAATATTTGAAAATTTATTGATATTTGCAGCCTTAAATTTAACTTAAAAGAATTATGACAACAATGACCGTTAGTGTAGAAAACAATGCAGATGTTAATTACATTGCTGCTATGGTAAGGAAAATTAACGGAGTGGCGAACGTTAAAATGCAAAATAATAGATTCGAGCGTATTCACGGATTGCCTTATACGCACCAAGAACGTGTGACAGCCATCTGCACGGCTGAGGAAGATATTCTTTCCGGCAGAGTATATTCAAATGAAGAAGTTAGAGCGATGTTTCCCAGCCTATGAAATTGTATTACTCACAGAGAGCGACACGGTCGCTCAATAACATTTATGAATTTTTGTGTGAAAAAAGTAGCCGTGCAGCCGCAATTATTCACAACGAAATTCTTGATGAGGTAGATAAATTGCTTTTGTTTCCACTTATGGCGCCTCTTGAAGAAGAATTGCAAGATAGAAAATTTGAATATCGCTCATTAGTGGTTCATTATACCTATAAGGTTATCTATCGTATTGAAGAACAAAAGGTTTATATTGTTGATGTTTGGGACTGTCGTCGCGACCCTGAAAAATTACAAATGAATATTCCGTAAAAATATCCCATCCGGTCACCCCCACTCAGCCCAAAAAGTGAAATATTTTTTTATTAACCCTTTCCGTCATCAAGCGGCAGTTAATATTTTGTTTTTGAAAGAGTTAGTAGCCGATTGCTGCCACCTTCCCTTAAAAAGGAAAAGGAATTTGGGGCTTGTTCGCAGCGAGAAACGTTGGAACTTTGCAGGAGGCACGAAAAAATGTTTTTTCCACCCGATTTTCCGATTGATCCAATTTAATTACATTTCAAAATATCATAATCACAATTTTTGAAAACCGTTTTTAATATCTCATTTCTAGTATCACCTTTCAATTTAATTTGAAGAATCACTTCGGGTTCTGAAGATATAAGCTCTTTTGAAGCATCTTTTATATTGATATATTTTTCGGGATAGGTAATGATATCAACAATACTCATATTAAGCGTTTTTGCAACTAAAGATACTGTTTTTAAGTCAGTTTTTGTAGCCCCTCTTTCAAAACGCGCATAAGCGGATTGCGTAACACCAATCAAATCTGCTAAATATTCTTGACTGTATCCTTTTAATTCTCTTAATGTTCGTATATTTTCAATAATGTTTTTCATAATTGTAAAAATATTTTTTTGATTCACACGCAATAAGTCAAAAATTAAACAAAACAACCCTAATTTTGACTAATTTTTATCTACTTAAGTCAAAAAATGTATTTTTGCAGTCAGAATACATTTATAAACCTAAAACCCAAAATTATTATGAACCAAAAAATTACCCTTTTCCTCCTGTTTGCCGTGCCACTGTTTTGCATGGCGCAAAACCCGCTGGATCGTCAGTACAGTTACGATGCCTCCGGCAATCGCACCACGTGTGCAGTAATCAATTTAGCACCGCCTGTTCCGCCGGATTCCACCGGAACCGATACAGAACCGCAAGCCTCAAATCCCGCACCTCAACTCACAGAATATTTTGTGGAAAAAATTGCCCAAACAGAAATAAAAATCTATCCTAATCCTACGACCGAAAAAATAACGCTGGAATTTTCGGGAGATGTACGGGTCGAAAATTTTCGACC
>Ga0209628_10003937_pt1 | contig 10579 bp, 9 predicted proteins | sample TergutCu122P4_FD_187285 | JGI IMG/M metagenome (GOLD analysis project Ga0209628, IMG submission 187285) | Cubitermes ugandensis P4 segment gut microbial communities from Kakamega Forest, Kenya - Cu122 P4 (SPAdes) (version 2) | ecosystem: Host-associated > Arthropoda: Insects > Digestive system >... | reverse complement strand
GTGCGGAGCGCTGGCAGGTACGGGGAGCCCGCACGGTCACGGTCCCCTCCGACATAGACGTGGTGGAGGAGTACGTGGCCGGTCTGGGTGCCAAGTCATCCTGCATTCCCACCGAGTCATCCTGACATCCCCACCGAGTGATCCTGACATCCCCACCGAGTCATCCTGACATCCCCACCGAGTCATCCTGACGCCAGTCAGGATCTCAGCGCCCGGAGGTTGTGGGTGAGATTCTGCCTGGCGGCAGAATGACATCGGAGCGGCAGAATGACATCGAAGATATGCCTGACGGCAAGGGGCGTCAGCGTACGAAGCGTAGAACCTCGGTTGTCCCGTCGTACAAGACCAAGAAACCATTGTCGATGTTCCAGCTGGTCACGGTCTGGAGCAAGGTGATGTACGTGTCCTCGGCGTCCATGGTGTCGAAGCAATACATCATGGTCATCGCAAGATCGCGGACGGCGAAGCCGGTTTCACTCACATCAGCCGGTCCCCAGTACGAATTACAACCGGAGTTGCCGCGTAGGTCCTTGGCTGCGTAGTCGGGGGAATCGACGATCTCGAGCGTGATCGTGTCCACCGGAACCTGGGACGGATCGTTCCAGGAAACCAGGGTCCAGGTCGAATCCGTGATGACAGTGTCGACACTATGATTGGTGCTTGTCGGATCGGCCGACGCGATCCCGGTGGCGACCATGGCGCCGGCCAGTAACAGCGCGGCGGCCGTACCGGCGACGATGGAAATGATTGGTAGTTTCTTCATGTGTCCCCTTTCGTGATTAGTCCGCTGGAAGGTGGTGGGCAGCGCGACGAAGTTGCAACGCCGGTGAGCTTCATGATATTCCCAACGCGGTCCGTCCGTGATGTCCTGTCCGTCCCCGGCGAACATCTGGAACCGTCCCCGGTGTTTTCTGGAACCGTCCCGGTGTTCACTGAGCCGTCCGGGTTGCCACCTGGAACCGTCCCAGGTGGCAACCGGAACCGTCCCTGGTGGCAACCGGAACCGTCCCTGGTGGCAACCGGAACCGTCCCTGGTGGCAACCGGAACCGTCCCAGGTGGCAACCGGTCTCACGGATTGGGACAACCCGAACCCGTACCGACCGGCCTCTAAGATTATCCACCAGCCCAGGTCTCCGACTGGAAGGAACCCGCATGAATTACGCGGAGCGACTGGACCGTTTGCCGTTCACCCGCCTCCACACCAAACTGCTTCTCGGTTCCGGTGTGGGCTGGGCGCTGGACGCCATGGACGTCGGACTCATCTCGTTCGTCATGGTCCAACTCAGTGCCCAGTGGAAACTCACCCCCGGCACGACCGGCTGGATCATGTCCGCCGGTTTCATCGGCATGGCGCTGGGTGCGTCGCTGGGCGGACTGCTGGCCGACCGGATCGGCCGGCGGCAGGTTTTCGCGCTGACATTGCTCCTGTACGGAATTGCCACCGGCGCCTCAGCCCTCTCGGCCGGCGTCGGCATCCTGATCGCGTTGCGCGTGTTGGTCGGCATGGGACTCGGCGCGGAACTGCCGGTGGCATCAACCCTGGTCTCCGAATTCGCGCCGGCCCGCATCCGCGGCCGCGTCATCGTCATCCTCGAAGCGTTTTGGGCGGTCGGCTGGACGTTCGCCGCGCTGATCGGCTACTTCGTCGTACCCACCAGTCACAACGGCTGGCGCTGGGCCCTCGCCCTGGGCGCGATCCCGGCCGTGTACGCGGTTGTGATCCGGCTCGGCCTGCCCGAATCCGTACGTTTTCTCGCCAGCAAGGGCCGCATGACGGAGGCGGAGAAGATTGTCGCGGACTTCGAGCGGTCCGCGGGGGTGGAGTATGACCGGGAGGTTTCGCGCGAGGTGACGCCCGCGGAGCCGGAGAAGACGGAGAAGGTACGGGCCTTGTGGGCGCCGCAGTTGCGCAAGCGCGCGGCAGTCATCGCGCTGATCTGGTTCTTCGTCAACTTCTCCTACTACGGCGCGTTCACCTGGCTTCCGTCCTTGCTTGTCAAAGACGGAATCTCCATCACAAAATCCCTGCAATATACGTTGTTGATAACCCTGGCGCAACTCCCGGGCTACGCCACCTCGGCCGTCTTCATCGAGTGGCTCGGACGCCGGGCCACCCTGGCCATCTTTCTGGCCGGATCGGCGGGCGCGGCGGGGTTGTTCTCCCAGGCCCACCAGCCGTGGGCGATCATCGCGGCCGGCATGTGCCTGTCGTTCTTCAACCTTGGCGCGTGGGGCGCCCTGTACGCCTCCACCCCCGAACTGTTCCCCACCCACCTGCGCGGCGCGGGCGCCGGCTGGGCCGCCGGTTTCGGCCGGGTGGCGTCGTTCCTGGCACCCCTGGTCGTACCTCTCCTTATCGGGTACGGAACAGGTACGTTGTTCATCATGTTCGGCGTGAGCTTCCTGCTGGCCTGCGGGCTCAGCCTTCTGCTACCAGAACTAAGAGGCAAAGCCCTGGACTGACCGTGGGACACCGGGACGGTTCTGATGTCCCCGCTTGTCAGAAACGTATTACTCTCGCCATCGCGTGAGACAAAATGTGTCGGTGACCTGTCCCCTTTGGCTCCCTTACCGAACCGTCCCCCAGTATCAAGCTATCCTGTCGAGTCTCGTACGATCAGCTCTGTGCGTAACTCGACCCGCGACTCCGGCGGGACCAGGCCCAGCGCCAGTTCACCGGCCCGTACACCCACCTCGAAGTATGGCGCGGCGATCGTTGTCAAAGGCGGGGTGAGATCGGTGTCGCACGGGTAGTCGTCGAAACCGGTGACGGCCAGCTGGTCCGGGATCTTCACGCCCAGGTCACGCGCCGCACGGTAGACGCCCATCGCCACCGAATCGGACAAACAAACAATGGCACTGGGCGGCGTCTTCTGGTTGAGGAGCAGCAACGTCGCCAGGTGCGCCTCGACTATCTCGTTGGCGCACTCGACGACCAGCGACGATTCGATGACCAGCCCGGCGTCCTTCATTCCGAGCGAGTAGCCCAGGAAACGCTGGCTGGCGGCGGGGGAGTCGGTCCACCCGAGGAAAGCGATGCGCGTGTGCCCCTTTTCGGTCAGGTACCTGACCACGTTACGCACGCCACCCAGGTTGTCGTAGTTGACGACAAGTACGTTCGGCTCGCTCGGGATGTGCGGATGCCCGCACAACACCAACTTTGCCCCGACGGCGGCCAGTTCGTGGGCGTACGCCGCGATGCGTTCGTCGCCGGCCTTGCCCGGTACGCTCGTACCGGCCAGGACCACCCCGGCCACCCGCTGCTCGCACATTGCAGCGATAATTGCGTGTTCCTCTTCGGGGTCCCCGTGGCTCAGCGACACCAGCATCCCGTGCCCGTGACGGCCCGTCACCTGCTCGGCGCCCCGCGCCATGTCGGCGGTCGAGCGGTCCGTCAGATCACCGGCGACAAATGCCAATGTACGCTGTCCGGTCCCCAGCATCGCTCTGGCCAGGCTGTTCATGATGTAGCCCAGCTCACGCGCGGCGTCCAGAACCTTCGTGCGGGTGTCCTCGCTCACCGGCGCATGGCCGGAAAACACGCGCGACACAGTCGCGGCCGACACGCCCGCGCGCCTGGCCACATCCCTCAGATTGACATCGGATACCGGGGCCGGCCCGCGCGTGCCCCGCCGCTGCCTGGGTGACGACAACTCGGACACGCAGCCATTCTAAGGCATCAATGTTCCCGTCAGTGAGCAGGTGAGTCTGTGATGCCACCAACTCTCTGATTCCACCAACGGTGTAGCACCGGCTCGTCGGTGCTACACTTACGGTATGCCTACGACCCTGCCCCGGTACGCGATCACTGAGACGCCAAGCATTGCTGCCATGCTTGATGACGCTGCCGTCGTCTGGCCAGACCTCAGCCGGCCCGATCTCGTACGTCGGCTGATCGCAGTCGGCCACGATTATCTGACAGACCGTGAGAACGCGTCCCGCCAACTGGAGTTGGCGGCCGTCCGCGAGGTTTCCGGTTCGATGCCCGGGGTTTGGCCTCCCGGCGCGATTGAAGCGCTCAAGGATGAATGGCCGGCATGATCGTACTTGATGCCAACATTCTGGTGGCTTTGTTCGATCCAGATCATCCACGTCACAAGACTGCCGAACGGTTGCTTGAGTCCTGTGCGGGAGAACCCAAAGTCATCAGCGTGCTGACAATGGCGGAATTCCTGGTCCATGCTGCGATGCAGGGTACGGCTGAGGTGGCAGCCCGGAACGTCGCCAAGATCAAGGTTGAAGTCAGGTCTGGGGCAGCCGAAGACGCAGCCGCACTTGCGATGATTCGCGCACATAGACATATCAAAATGCCCGACGCGGTCGTCCTCCATCTCGCGCGGGCTGTGAACGGTACGGTGATGACGTTCGACCAGGACCTCGGCCGCGCCGCGAAAGGCACGGGCCTCAAGGTCTTGGGGATCGAATAGTCCTCGCACCCCAAAAGAAGGGGATAGCCTCAACTACCAATACGTCTTCTACCGGTCAGGGATGACGGCGGTAACGGAGCCGGCCGATGGAGAAGATATCTAGCCGGAAGTTGAACGGGGGGTTAGACTTGTCTCATGCTGGGGGATAATCAGTGGCCTAGCCTTCCGCGCGACAGGGTCGCGACCGGGGAGGCCCACCAGGTTGCGCACGATGAGCTGTTCTTCTCGACGACGGATCTGCTTGGTGTCATAACTGGGGCGAACCCCGTGTTCGTACGTCTCGCCCGCTTCGGTTACCGCGAACTCCTCGGCGCGCCCCACAACATCATCCGCCATCCCGACATGCCCGGCGGCGCGTTCAAGCTCATGTGGGACACGTTGAAGGCCGGGAAGCCCTTCTGCGCGTACGTCGACAACCTGGCTTCCGGCGGCAGTACGTATTCGGTGTTCGCCACGATCACCCCCCTCGGCAACGACGCCTACTTGTCCGTACGGTGCCGCCCGCAGCGTACCGATCTGAAAACCGCGGCGGCCAGTCTCTACCGGGCGGCGCAGGCAAGGGAGGTTGATGCCCGCAGTCGGGGCGCTTCGGCGAGGCAGGCCGCGGAGGTCGGTTTGGAAACACTGGCGGCCGGGTTGGCCGGGGCGGGCTTCCCGTCGTACGAAGACTTCATGAACCTGGCGTTGCCGGCGGAGGTTGAGGTACGGCTCACGCAGCCGGTACCCGTGCGCCCCTCGGCGACCGGCGCCGCCGCGGAGGTGCTGATCGCGGCGAACGATCTGGCCGAGAGGCTGCACGACTGGGCGGTGCACCAGGGGCGGCTCTCCGATGTCGCGCGACACGTACAAGAAGCAATACCCCAGCTGCGTGGTTCCATGGACGACGCACTGGCGACCGCCAAGAGCCTTGCGGCAACGATGAATGGGGATTTCGTACCTCTCCTGGTCTGGATCGACCTGTGGGCGCGGATGATGGGTGCGATCGACCCCGTACTGGTCGAGTTGACCGACGCGCTGACGGAACTGCGGACGAGCTGCCTGCGTACGGCTTTCCGCTTGTCACTCGCCATTTTGCACACCGAGACCGTCGCCCAGTTCGCGGTTGAGCTGATCGACGGGGTGACGGTGCCGGATTACGACGAGGATGCCCGTACCACCGCCATGGACGCCCTCGGCCAGGCACTCGAGGAGGGCTTCGCGGCCACGCGCGAGCAGGACGCGCACAACGCCGAGATGGCGGCGGCGGCCTGCGAACAATTAGATTTCGTACGGGAGCTGATGGGTATCCCGCAACAACTGATCACAAGCTGGCAACAGATGGCGACGGCGGGCACGCACGAGGTCGTCGACAAGATCCTGCCCGTCATGTCGGAACAGATGCGCAAGGCGGAAGGTACGCTGGCGCTGCTCGAACAGCTCCGCGAGGCGGTGTCCACGATATCGAAGTCCGCGTCCAGCGACCAGGTGAACCGGGCCCTGGACAGGGTACTGAGAGCCATGGGCAACGAAGAACCATTGCCCCCGAGGCGGGCGATGCCGGCCCCGGAATATGATGATGACGAAGATGAGGCGTCAGCCGGACGGCCGGTCGTGGCATCCCGCAGCTTCGTACGCTAGCCTGCTCCGATCCTGTGACGGAGGCCTCGGCGCCCATGATCGGAGCACAGTGGCAACACAGGCCGACTTACACGTAGCATGATCGCGCATGACGAGAGCATGATGTTGTAGCATGAGAGCATGACTAAGACTCTTCAGGATCGGTTGCCAGCGATTGTTGCCAGGTTGCGTACCGCCAGAACGGATGATCACACTGTGGAGGCCAAGGCCTCGGTGGGCAAGCTTCCAAAGACTATACCCGAGACTCTGAGCTCCTTTGCGAACGGGTCGGGAGGTGTGATCATTCTGGGCCTGGCGGAAACGCAGGGCTTTGTTCCGGCTCCGGGCTTTCGGGCTGCCGGCATCATGGAAGGGCTGGCCGGTGCCTGTACCGACAAGATGCAGCCCCCATTGCGCCCCGCCATTGAGATCATCGAATTCGAAGGCGCCCAAGTCGTGGCCGCCGAAATCGAACCGCTCATACCGGCTGACAAGCCGTGTTTTGTCAAGGAACGCGGCATGTACCAGGGGAGCTACATACGCACAGGTGACGGGGACCGAAGGCTTTCCCACTACGAGATTGACCGGCTCGTCGAGGAGCACCGCCAACCTCGCTGGGACGAGGAGATTGTCGAAGACTCCACATTGGCCGATCTGGACCAATCTTTAGTGACTCTTGTTGTCGCACGGCAGCAGCAGATGCGCCCGCACTTGTTCGGCAACGGTGACGCGGATACCGTACTCCAAGGTCTGCAAGCAGCAAGAGTTGATGCGGCGGGTGCTTTGCGCCCAACTTTGGCGGGGTTGCTCGCGCTGGGCAGATACCCACAATACTACTTCCCCCGACTGAACGTCACTTTCGCATCGTTCCCGGGCGAGTCCAAGGGGGTCATCACAGAAGGGAACCAGCGGCTGCTGGACTCGCAATCGTTGGTCGGCCCCATCCCCGTACTTGTTCGGGACGCCACTTCAGCGGTGCTGAGGAACGCCCGCATCGGCGGGCGTATGAATGGTGCTTTCCGCCAGGAGATCCCGGAGTACCCGTTGTCAGCCGTACGCGAAGCAGTCACAAATGCCTTGATGCATCGCGACTACTCCCAACTCGCGCGCGGGACGCAGGTCCAGGTCAACCTATTCACGGATCATCTGGAGATCCTGAGCCCGGGCGGCCTGTACGGCACTGTCACAGTCGCGAAACTGGGCAGCCGGGGGATCAGTTCTGCCAGGAACCAAAGACTGTCCACGCTGCTGGAGGAAGTGCCGTACCCCGATGGCGGCATGGTTGCCGAGAACCGTGGCACAGGCTACATGATGATCGAGTCCGCCCTCAAACAGGCAGGGATGGCCCCACCTCAAGCCGACGATGACATTAGTTCATTTTCCTTGGTCTTTCGGACGGTTCCTCCCAGTACGGCAACCCCGCGAGCCGCAGTTCCCTCCCAGCAGGTGATTGAGGCGTTTTTGGCTGTCAGGGGCGTTGCGACGTCAACCGAGATTGCTGCGGCCACCGGCCTGTCGCGGTCCGCCGTCAATAAGCATTTGAGATTACTGACGCAATCGGGGCGAATCCAAGCCACACACCCGGCGCGCAGCAGGCTCCAACACTATCGCTGGATAACATAGATACGGGGGTGTCCTGCCGCATCATGCTCTCATGCCACGCGTGGCACAATCGCGCATGATATGAGAGCATGACGGGAGCATGATGAGGAGAGGAAGAACCTCGTGCGGTAACCTTCTCCAATCAGCCAAATCAAATCACGATCACTAAACTTGGAGCAGGTGGCCCCAAGTTTTCGGGTGTGACAACGTGAAACATGAGAACAGACCCAGCCGGATCGCCGGTCAGAAGGCCGGGATGAAGATTTCGACCCGGCGGTTCAGTTGACGCCCGGCCGGGTTGTCCTGGCCGTCCGGGGTGGTGTTGGGTGCAATGGGTTTTGTTTCTCCGTACCCGATCGCCTGCAGGTCCGTCGTCACTGCCTGGCCGCGCAGGGCGGTCACCACGGCGTTGGCCCGGTTTTCGGAGAGGGTTTGGTTGTACGCTTCGTCGCCGATCGAGTCGGTGTGGCCTTCGACGATGGCTTTGGGTACGGTGTAGTCCTTCAGCACCTGGGCCACGCTGGCGATGACGGGTTGGGCATCCGCGCGGATTTCGTACTTGTCGAAGTCGAACAGTAAACCGGAGTCCAGCGTGATCGACACACCGCACATTATCTGTGGCGTTAGGGCGCCGAGGGGCGGGAACTTGCCCAGCGGCGGCACCGGGGGCAGTGGGTCCGCCGCCACGGTGGCGATGCCTGCGGCGGAATTGACTGTCGCCGATCCGTCTCCGTCGTTGGTGATGATCCCGAAGGGGCCGTTGTAGGTGCCGGAGCCGTCCCCGTTGTTGCTGATGATTACCCCGTCGGGGCCGTTGTACGTGCCAGAACCGTCCCCGTTGTTGGTGATGATCCCGCCTGGCCCGTTGTAGGTGCCGGAGCCGTCCCCGTCGATGCTGATGATGGTCCCGTCGGAACCGTTGTACGTGCCGGAACCGTCCCCGTTGTTTGTGATGATCCCGCCTGGCCCGTTGTAGGTGCCCGACCCGTCGCCGTTGTTGACGATGATCGTACCGCCATCGTTGTAGACCCCAGAACCATCATTGTTGTTGATGATGATGCCGTTTGGTCCGACATAGCTCACCCCGTCACCGTACGCCAGAACCGCGCCGTCCGGGGTGATCCGCGATCCGGAGTCGTCACACCGGGCGGGGTTGACCGTCAGTCCGGGATATTTGTTGGCGATTGTTGAGAACTTCTGGGTGAAGGCGTCGTTCTGCGAGCTGAGGAGCGAGAGGTCGGGCAGTTGGAATAGCGGTACGGGTGGGACTTCCCCCACCTTGAAGCCCGGAATCGCCATGTTCGGATCGTTGTTGGTGGCGGCGCTCGGCGTGTCGACCGCCGAAGCATTGGTGGTTTCGCTTGATGGGGCCGCCGGTTTGACTGGCGTTGAGCAGCCTGATGCCAGCAGTAGCGCCCCGATGGCCAGCCCGCTGATGAGTCCGACGCGGACGCGGCCGGTTGATGTGTGTGTCATGATGACCCCCCCCTCCCGGGTGCTGTGTATTTGGTTGGTGCCGGGCCTGCCTCCCATGCGTGTCCCGGCGATTACCAATAGATTACAGGACACTATCCCTCCTGGGCAAAGGCTGTCGTCACACGATCACGGACAACAACCCTTCCTGGTGGGCTGCAAGGACGGCTTGCGTCCGGGTCGTACATCCGAGTTTCGTCAAGATGTGTTCCATGTGGGTCTTGACGGTGGCGGGGGAGATGAACAGCCGCATCGCGATCTCCCGGTTCGTGCACCCCTGACTGACAAGCCCCAACACCTCGATCTCCCTGGCCGACAAGGGTGGTTCGCCCAGGGTTGCCTGCGCCGGGTCTGATTCCGCGGGGGGTTTGTCTTGTACGGGTCCTCCCGGCGCCGGCCCTGTCCGTACCTTGGAATCAGTGGACAACAGATGCGCGTACGATCCCGCGATGCCGGCCGGCGACAGCTGCGCGCCCGCCAGTGATTCCGCGCGCTCGATGCCCCAGCGCTGCGTGGCGTGCACCATCGTACCGAACACCAGCGTCAGCACCAGGATCGCACCGGCGATGACGAGTACCCACCACCAGCTGCGTACTATCCAGCCGAGCCGGGCCTGCTCGAACATGACCGCTACAACCGACAACACCACCACCGCGACGTTCCAGACGATGCCTGCCCACAGTCTGACGACGGCCACCCACAGGACCGGACAGGCCAGCGACAGGACCACCCCGTAGGCACAGGTGGTGTAGCAACCGACAATGCACGAGAGGACGATCAGTGCCGCCCCTATGTAGTCCGCCGGTACGGCATCGCGGTGCACCAGCTCCGCCAGACTTGGCCGCAGAATCCGGTACCCAAGTACGAACAAAGTAACGGCGGTTACAAGGCCGATCCAGGGGATCGGCCACAGTGGCGCGGCCCCGTTGCCGGTCGGCGATTCGCCCAGCATGGGCCTCACCCCGAACCTGAGTGTGCCGTCCGCTACCACAAGAATCAGGACCACCAGGATCACGATCACCCTGGCGGGATGCCGTGATGCCGGTGCCTTTGTTGTTTGTTCAGCCATGACGCTCTCCTGATCATTCAAGCTGTTAATGTGATGTATCTTGAGCCTAACACCCCATCCTGTGACAGCCCTGATATTCAGCTAATAAACGGCCGGACAATTCTTGGATACTGGTAATTTTTGCCAGTTGACAAGGAAGTATGGTCTGTGAAAATTGGTTTGTCGGCGGTCATTGGGGAGTTCTCCCCATTGCCTCGAGCGTGAGACGTGTGGCATGCCCGGTGGCTGTGGACGTACGGCCGACAATGACACAACTGCGGGGATCCCGCCACAATGTGATGGGATCCCCGCAGTCACTATGGTCTGTCGTGCGGTACTGTGAGGATGGCGCGCGACAAACCAACCTTTCGTACTACTTCTTGGTTTTCAGCACGGAGGAGAACGCCGACCAGTCCCAGAAGTTACCTTTTG
>Ga0209628_10003936_pt1 | contig 10580 bp, 7 predicted proteins | sample TergutCu122P4_FD_187285 | JGI IMG/M metagenome (GOLD analysis project Ga0209628, IMG submission 187285) | Cubitermes ugandensis P4 segment gut microbial communities from Kakamega Forest, Kenya - Cu122 P4 (SPAdes) (version 2) | ecosystem: Host-associated > Arthropoda: Insects > Digestive system >... | reverse complement strand
ATTTTCCTAACTGCTTCTTTATCGATGTTCACTTGCTCTGATATGATCCTGACAGTCAGCCGACGATTTTCACGCACAATTGGACGAACTTTTCCATTGTTTTCTTCAGGTCTGTTTGTTCCTGACCGTCCTGATCTCTCTTCGTCAATGACACTTTCTCTTCCTTCAGAAAAACGTGTCTCCCATTTGTAAACTGCTGTTTTCTTCATAGCATTATCCCCAGAAACTTTCACGAACATCATCAACTGACAACAAGAAATTTAATGTTTGTTCGTTGCTCTAATTCAAGCTCCGACATTCTCGCGGCGGCACACCAAAACACACGCAGACAGTAATAGATGTCACTCAGAAAGAGACTGCCATAGATAAACAACACAGCTGTGGAACGCTGCTATGTCAACGTTAATAAACCATACTAAGGGTTTTGTCCAGTGCTGCCACGGCACGCACACGGTGGCGAGTTCGCAAATTTTATTGTCCGTCAACGTATGTATGGTTACACTACATCAGAAACTAACTAACCGAGTAAATACAACGCTGAGCACCAGATTTGCTTTTCTTCAGAAGCTAGAATTTATTCAGTAAGTCAGGAAAATCCCCACTTCATATAGGACTTGAGAGTTCACTACAGTAATAACAAGCACCCCTATTGCTTCACTTCTGAACAATTGAATCCAGTCTACACCTTCCAATTTTCGCCTAGGCCTTTTCAGGTGGTCCCTTTCCTTGAGGTCTTCCATCCATTACACGTATTGTGTAACATCTCTAGAACATTAAAAGAAGAGACGTTAAATTCGAGACAGCATCTCGAGCCAACAATTAGTGATAAACTGTTGAAAGCTCATTTCAGTTAAAGTTTTCGTGACAAGTAGCCCAACTACAACGGCAATGCAATCAGAATTATTACGGAAATTAGGTGTTTTCTTGCTGCCACTCAAACATGCTAACTCTTCGATTTTGTTAAGTTTGTTACTGTAATTACTACGGGAAGTTTCATAACCTCTCAAATTCGCTGTCATAAATTCGACACATTACACGGAGAGTTCAAAACGTTCGACCTCCAAAGTTGAGGATAAAACATTTGGCAGTCTTCTCAAGCCGATACACGCAGAGACTATTGTTCAAAACACGAAGACAATGGTCTTTCACTGTATTCATCGGTGGGTTAGAATTAATTTACGACGTCCAAAGGCCTGGCGAACCCCAATCCGGACAATATAGGCCTCCACTGCTCGTGCTGGCGGCTAATCAAGTGTCACCTACTGTGACCCATTTAAAAGTACGTTTAATTATGTTCAAGTGCAAATAATATATGTATATTTGTTTGTAGGTTTTACTTAAGAAAACATGAAATGGACTTCGATCAAAAGCGGTATTACCAGTCCACATTAAAACTCGCTGAATTTCGTTTCCATTTATTAACCCAATAAAACTTCCACCTACGAGGAAGTGAAATATGTCCCCAGTCTTCTTGTTTTTGTTCTTGTTTTTCTTCGTGAAATAGTTGAATTTCCGGGCCCTATAAAACAAAATATTTAGCCCGTCACGCAAAGAAAAAGGCAGAGCAATTTATCAATATTACTACAAAAAGATAACCCTATTTACAAAACTATGACATACGGACAAAAAAAAAGCGAAATAATAAGAAGAATAGTACTACCGAAACTCAGCTCACGTACTGTTTTTCCTTTACAAATCCGTGTTTTTCTTCATAATCTCAGTCCAGACTCTATGATCAATTATCCACACATTTTCATCTCCTTCTCCTACTCCTTCCTTTTAGTAGCCTGTTGATGTCTGTCCTATTCATACAGATGTTTCCTTGCACCGTGGGAATATCACAACTTTCACACAACACTGGCGGATCCTGATCCAGAGGTCAGGTCTAGCGGAACCCTACATTGCCCTAGTATGTACCTTTCCGCTAGACCTGAATTCCAGAACAGTATTTGCTACTGTTCGTAGGCATTGTCAGAAATGTTTTATGACCTGCAAAACCCCAGAGATTTTGTCGTAAGGGAATGAGTTGAATGGGACACTTGGACAGATCTCTTAAAACCCATAAAAATGGGAAAGTGCCCGAAAACCAGAACAAATGGGATCCCTAGGTGGGCAGGCAGCGTCTGATACACAGACAGTTTGGCATGAACAAACTTCACCCTAAACCGAAGACCATCCACAAGTTTCAGGAGAAGACATTTGTCTTTGGCATTAACTACACATTCCACCAAAAATCAGAAAATTTACAGTTACTGTCGCGTGTTTACCGTCCTTTGCTTTCTAACATTTCACGGACCACATAACCTCCCTCCACATCTTTTGTTCACATGCGTGCTTAGCACACAAGCTCCATGTCCTTTGCTTTCTACCGCCCTCCATTTCAAATTATTGACGCCTGTCACAGATGACCGGTTTAACTGTCGTGCAAAATCGTGAACAGCTAAGACTTTAAGGTACCAACCACTTGCAGGACGAATGTTCAGGAACAAATAACGGAGCCTCTCTCTCAAATAGGAATCACCGAAACCAAGAACAACGCATGTTAATGAAATAACAGCTCGGTACCTCTCAACATGTATTACTGCGATTTTATAGTTTTGTAAATCCTAGCAGTGGCATGATAAAGGTCTGAGATATTTAATCCGAAGGAATTTTCGAAGAAGAGAGGCTCAAATTATTCTAAATCAGCATGTGAATCGTAGCATAAAATATATATTCTATCATCCATTTACAGGGGTACTTTACGAATTTGTGCACACGTATAAGTATGTTCTGGACTTTTCAGAGGAAGAAAATTGAACAAAATCTTATTGGGCTTGCGGCCGCTTCAGGTTGTTCAAGCACAACGAACTTCCATAGACCGACCCAGTATCCATCACCAGCATTCGTACATAACCAATAAGGGCGAAATGATGATAAAAAAAATCTCTGAGTATGGAATATGGAATAAATTAAGGCTGAAATAAAAATTGACATCCCCATCTAAAGTGTCAAATGAAAATCATTTTGGGCCAAGAATGCGTAAAATTTCACAGACAGAACGACGAATCCGCGAAAGAGACATACTCTGATACCAACATTAAGTGAATTAGCACCGTGAGAAAAAGGAACAGGCGAAGCTTCACTTCGAGACTAGAAACATTTGAATTTTCAGCCTCACCGAGGATATGCAAAGTTATATCCAGAAAAGGAGATTTACGTTAAATTTCACGCTGTGAAATTAGGAAATTCCTGAGGCAAAAGAATTTTAGAATAAAATTAGTTAAATTTTCGCTCATGGACCAATGTTTACCTGAAGTTTCAACTTGAAAACATGGAGTTAATGAAATCTGACTCTGAGAACAATGATTGCATGAAGTTCCACATGGGGCAATTGGATGTACCAAGTCGTATTATGTAAAAAAGGGTTATGTGAATTCTCATCTTGAGACTAGTGTGCACATGATTTCTCACTATGGCAGTAAGGGGTGCGTGAAACATCATTCTAAGAGTAAGCGGCAAACGAAGTCTCACCCTGTACCAGGGGGTACGTACAAGAAGATCGTTCTGAAAAAAAGGGTATGCACATTTCACTCAGAGACGAAGAGATGCATGAAGTTTCACCCTGAGGCCAAGTAGTGAATGAAGTTACACTATGACACCAAGAAGTTCATAAAAGTTTGTTCTGAGATAAAGGAGTTCGTGAAAGTTTAACCTGAGATGGAAGAAAATGCGAAGTTAATCACAGCAGAGTTACTCCTGAAATTTCACTCTGAGACTAAAAGCTACATGAAGTTTCTCTTTGATAGCAAGGGTTAAGTCGACTGGAAAACACTGAGAAATATTGCGCAGAATTTACGTGACCTATTTCAATAAAATGTTTATGATTGCGAACTGAAAGTCAAGGAAGTACACCTTAGCCGACAGAATCAATGAAGTCCGCTCAATTGTCACTGTAGACCTGGGGAGGCAAGTCAACCTTCCCTCACCTAATGTTGTGAATAAGAGGATCGATCGACAATGAGTAATCGATAATGCGGTCGCGCACCCATCTCTCTTCCTTTTCCTTTCCTACATGCATAAATATGCGCGGGAGTAATGTCAGTGGAGTGGGAGGTGTAGTGCGTCTTTCATGGATTTCTTTTTTATACGCATTCCAAAAGTTGTGAACAGCAACTATTAGTTTCTTCATGTCGATCCGTCCTTTAGCGTGGAACACATACGCTTCTCTGGACAGACTTTCGTAAAATTTTATATTGGTTACTTTCATTGCAATTGATCGAGAAAATACAAACTTGGTTAAAATCAGAACAAATATCAGGCAACTAGCATGAAACCTAAGTGTGTTCATAAAAATACCTCGCGGATTCTTCCCAATACGACAATAAACACCAAAGTTGAAGAGAAGATCAAGCTACACATTTCGTGTAAGATACTTTTGTTTTTCGAAAATCGTGCCTTTCAGGGAATAATTACAAAATATTCGGCAGTCCTGGTCAGCCCATATTTGACCGAACACAAGCTGGTGTAAAAAAAAAATTCGATATGCAGATGTTGCAGTAGAGACAAGACAAAGCTCTTCATATTGTCGGCAGCAATATGTGTAGTTCAACAATACAAAAGTTAACACACAGATGTCCTTCGATGATAACACTTTCAATTCATGGCTTACAATATAGTAATAAAAACAATTATATGCAGTAAGAGACGTTCACGCGTTATTTGTCATCTAAGGTAATTCGCATGAAATGCCTGACTTTTCCAAGTGACTTGGGGTGCAGGTGATGTAACTGGTACTGTTATGACTGATTTTGTTCCTTTTATTTTATGTTATCTACTAGGAGATACTGATAAGTCCTTAGCCCGATCAGGAAGGAAACAAACTACAGCGAGGAAACTCGGGATTTATTCCACATACTCCCCACGAAGCTCAATACACTTCTTAGCCCGTTGTTCTAAATTTGCAAGCCATTCAAAAAAATCAGAAGTTTGTCCGTCCAACCAGGTCTCTGTGGCAGCAATGACCTCCGCATCGGACGAAACATGGCGAATTTTCAATTGTTTTTCAGTCCAGCGAACAGGTGGTAGTCCGACGGGACCAGATCCGGAGAATAGAGTGGGTGATCAAGACATTGGAAGCCCAGGTAGGCCAGTTTTTCTGGGTTGCAAGTGTCCGGTGAGCCAGGGCATTGTCGTCCAAGAACAAGACCCCCCTTGCTGAACTTTCCGCGGCGTTTTTCCTTCAAAACGTCCTTCAGTTGCACCAGCAGAGATGAGTAATACTCCGTGTTGTAGTTTGGCCCTATGCAAGATAATCAATGAGGAGGATGCCGCCTTGATCCCAAACAAAATAAAGGCGAGAATTTTTCCAGCGGATTTTTCCACTCGGGATTTTTGGGGCTGGGTAAGCCGCTATGCCGCCACTCCATTGATTGTTGCTTTGTCTCCGGGTCATAGTGATATAACCAGATTTCGTCCATGGTCACCATTCGCGACAGGAAATCATTTGGATCGCGCCGAAAAATCCAAAAGTTTGCTCAGACGATTGGCACTGTTGACGTTTTTGATCCGCCTTCAGGCATTTCGGGACCCATTTCGCGGAGAGCTTCCGCATGTCCAAATCTTCATGAATGATGGACCCAAACCGCTCACGTGAGATGCCGAGCTGCTCAGCTATTGATTTAGCTGAAGTCCAGCGGTCTTCCAAGATTAGCTCGTGATTTTATCAATAATCTCCGGGGTGGTCACTGTTTTGTGTCGTCCAGGACGAGGCGCATCACAGGTGGTAAAATCACCACGTTTAAACTGGGTCACCCAGTTTTTTACGGTGGTATACGATGGTGCATGTTTCCCTAATGTTTATTCAGAATTGCGTAAATTTCCTTTGGAGCCTTGCCTTGCAGGAAAAAAAACTTGTTTACAGCTCGCGTCTCGATGTTGTTGAAATCGCGCGCGTCGCCTGGCATGCTTCCGTTCAGCCTCTGTGAGAAGAAAAGACTTGCAATTCGGCACATGAACAGACCCCTCTTTTCAACGACATTATCGATTCCGTCCTACGACATCGGGAAGTAGGGCGGGCTAAGGACTTATCAGAACCCCCCTCGTATGAGACATCTATGTTTGGAAATGGCAACCCATTTTCTCAGGGAAAAGTTTCGGGGCCGGGAACAAAGGTTTTGAGGTGGTCTAGTTCAGACAATTATTTGAGAGTTTTGTTTAATACATATATGAGTTCAAACCTCATTTCATTTGGTTATATCCACGTGATAATACTGAGTAGGATATTAGATGGGAACAGAGTTGGTTGATCAGATACACTTCTTTCGTTCCTTTACGAAGTGCAATTACCAAAGTATTCACTTATTAATTTTCGGAAACTATTTATTTCTTTGTTGAACATTGACGTTGAGGGATTACCTTTTGGGGTTCCGTCGGCAAGCATTTTAGTGACTATTAAGAAATGGAACCTTAGGGCAAATACTCGAGAACTGTCTATAGCGATCGTGTTCACTTAGTATAGTGACAGACTGGCTAGTCGTAACGACCGTGGTCACTTGTTATAGTGACCGTTTCAGTAGTTGTAAAGACCTGGAAGTTTCTTTAGAAAAACACAGCGGACGGTGAGACAAATCCTGTAAATTGTTTCCAAGTCTATTTAGCATAATACCAATTTACAGTCATTAATATGCGTGGGTGTATGCCATTTACGGTAGGATTACGACAGCGTGTACTAAAACGAAAACTTTGAAGAATTCCTCAGTTTTTTTCCGCAGCGCAACAGCCCAAATCTGGCCTAGACCACCTCATTGCTCAGGTTTGTAGGTCATATACAGTTAGACACACACAGCCAGTAGGACTCCTCTCAATCAGTGGCCAGTTTTTCGCAGGACCCTTACTTACATAACACACAACAAAGGAAGAAATTAAATTCCATGCCCACAGCGAGATTTGAACCCGTGACCGCATCAATTGACGGGCCGCATAGAATTCTCCTTCACACTTCTCTGTAATGGAGTATGTATAATAAGTATATCCAAAATATTTCATAAAGCTCCCTTGCAACCAAACCATCAAGATTGGTTTTGCGGGAATACACTATACCCAGTCTAGAGCGAACGTTTGTTAAACTGATGTTAAACGTATTTAAAAATGTGGGGGAGATTGGTGTTATTCTGCCCTTAATACGTGCAACTACAGAACTCACCCAATAACAGTAGATTGATTGGTTGACTGATTAACATTGTGTTCGAGCCCTTACGGTCTCGATGAACCTAGGCCTTATAGACGGGCCCTTTGTGCCCCATAATGTAATATAAACTCAGGACAGCCCTGTTCCTTTACTAAAGTTCCCGATTGCTCCAAGACTTAAAATCTTAATGTCCTCTGGTTCCAAGAAAGGAACCCAGATATACTTTTTTTTCTCTAAAAAAATTCCCGGCAAACAGACCCCCTCCAGGTTCCCCAACAGGGTCCCTCTGGAGAGAGAAAGAGAGAGAGCGCGAGAGCGAGAGAGAGAGAGAGAGAGAGAGGGAGGGCATTTTGCATATCTTCCGAAAATCTCATAAAAATTCCTCTGAGTAAGAAGATCGAAAGAAAGAAGCGCCCCTCCATGTTACCCCAAAGCGGGGCCCCTAGGGAAGCAGGCTTCCATTTCCGAGCCTTGCTTAACATCTGTTTCTATGGTCCCCAGTAAAGGAGCCTTCCCTCAAGGTCCCCTTCACGGAATCCTTCGCAGAGAGATGCCCCGTTCCTAGAGCCCTCCTTCATTCATCTTTCAATGTCCACGGTACATGAGGCCCCTCCAGATTCCAGGTCCCCCTCGTTTGTAAAGAGGCCCCTATGGAGAGAGATACCCGTATCCAGAGCCTTTCTCAACATATCTTCCAGGGTCCCCAGTGAAGAAGCTCCCCCCTGAGGCCCGATCATGGAACTTCTTCAGAGAGAGACTTTCCACCTCCGGAGGTCCTTTCCGCCATAACTCAAAGTCCCTGGTAGACTATCCCACTCCAGGTTGCTCAAATGAGCCCCCATGAAGAGAGATGCCCGTCCCCAGAGCTTTCTTTTCATAAACTTCAGGGCCCCTAGCAAAGGAGCCATCATCGAAGTTCCCCTAATAGATCTCCCATAGAGAGAGAGATGCTCCATAGCCAGAGCCCACCTTCCAAATTCTCTAAGTTCCCGGTAGATGGACGCTCCTGTCCAAGTCCCCCAACGGGGCCCCTATAGAAAGATGCCCGTCATCAGAGCCGTCTTCTACATAAACTTCAGGATACCCAGGAAAGGAACCCCCTCCAGGTTCTCTTCACAAAGCGCCCATAGAGAGAGATGCCCCGTTTCCAGAATCCCCTTTCAAATATCTCTCATAGTTCCCGGTGAACGGACCCCCATGTTTCCTAACAGAGCCCCTGTGGAGAAAGGTGCCTTCCTCCAGAGCCTTCTCAAGTCTGTGGTGGACGAGCTCACTGCAAATTCCCCAACGGGGCCCCCATGGAGAGTGATGTCCGTCTCTTGAGCCCTCCTCTCCATATCCTTCCGAATCCTCAGCAAACGAGCACCATCTAGGTTCCCTAAAAGAGCTCCTACAGAGAGAGAGAGACGCTCCCCCTCCGGAGCCCTTCAACTATCTCTTAAAATTCTCAGTAAACGGACTCCCCCCAGGTTCCCCAACGAGCCCCTACGGAGAGAGACACCCGTCTCCAGTGCTTCCTTCTACACGTTCTGTAGTAATTCACCTGTACCTCAAAGTCCCCGGTAAATGAACCCCCCTCCATGTTCCCCAATAGGGTACCTACGGAGAGAGATGCTTCGCCTCCAGAGTCAATGGTTTATGCATTTATTTATATCCGTCAGAGTCCCCCAGTTAGGGAGCCCTCCCACGAAAAACGGGGAAAATATACGGTCAACGTCCACGGAGCCGCACGCGGACGGAAGGCCTACATACAATGGGATGCGGCCTGGTTCCCCAAGGGGATCGTTTACGACGCTGCAATCACTACCCCAGTGCCATGCGGACTTCAGCACGATACCTTCCACCTTGGCTCTGGTAGACCAGGGCCCCGTTAGTCAGCGTGTGTCGCAGTAACCCTCATTAGGGTATTCATCCACACCTGTAACCGCCTCCCACGTGACCCAGGGTAAAGTAGAATAAGAATCAACATAACCCTGAGGTATGGACGAGGGGTTGGATTTATGGGAGGCCTATAACAGTAGAAGTACGATGGTTTTTGACTAATTTGACTTCCCCATAATGACTTACATATCTCAAAGAGTAACTCGGCAATAAAATGTCCTGCCGAATACATATTCGGTTACTTTTGTAATTTCGTAACTTTGTAACTGCCCAATATCACATCATGACATCATCAGTAATTAACATAGGGCAAGGTTACTGACAAGCGCCAAGGATTAATGATTAAAAAACCGCAGACATTTTCGGAATTCAATAAAGAATGCGTCTCATGAGTAAGAAGTTCGTGTGAATTTCGTCCAGTACTGAAGCTGAACAATATAATAGTTCTTATGTAACTTTGTGAAAATGTCTATTGTAACCATTTACACTAGGTGTTTTCACATATTTTTTTTAAGTTTTCACGTTGGATAAATATTCTAACCATTTCATACTCTTATTCTTTCCACCATCAGTCTCTAGTCCACTTTCACTCTGTAGTTCTGTCCCTGTAAATCCCCTGTCCTGCAATCCGCCAGTTTGTTTTTCTGTTCTGTCACTCTCCTGTTCTGCATTCTGTCAGTCTCTGTTGCATCACGTACCAGCATCCTGTTCTGCCCTCCGCCGCTCCTCTATCCCCGGCCAATCTCCTGTCCTGTCACCTGAGTCTCCTATTCTGTCACCTGTCACCCTTTTGTTCCGTCCATTGTCTATCTCTTGTCCCCTGCCCCTCTCCTGTTCTTTCACCTTAGAGTGAGCTTTCGTTTTACTGCAGTATCCTCATCAGCTACAGACCAGAAGTGCTTACTAGATAGCACTGCTTTACTGAAATACGAGTAGGACAAATATATCTTTACCAGATCAAGGCTACCTCTGCATAAATGACTGAATTGTAACCGCGCAGTCCAGTTGAAATTGCTAAACACTACATAGATCGAAAGAAACACGGTGCGATTTGACCTAGAACAATTAAATGTTTTAATCATCTATCGAGTTTTTTTTTAGTTACACATTATACACAGTGCAAACTTGATATTCAGCCGGGACACTCAACGAAAAAAAAATTATCTGTCAACATTGTTAAGACATAGAATACAATGGACTGGAGATAAAGCTCCAAGCATTCTTAACCACAGCACCACAGAGGTTGAGTGACAGGTTTGCAGCTTTTCCTCTGCGAGAATACCCGACTTAACTTAAACGTAAAATTTAATTTTAGCGCTTACGAATTGTAAATGTGCATTGCTACAAACTTTCTGATTGCATGACAGGTGCAGGTTCCATTGCAACTTAAGACGCGAGAACAAATATCTTATTTATTCTCGTGTCTTATTTTGCGATATGGTGTAATCCGGATTCCCTGCATGAGCAGGCACTAACTCTTCGTCTAAGCATTCGTAATGACTTTGATTGCCAAACCAAACTCGTGTCGATC
>Ga0209628_10003935_pt1 | contig 10581 bp, 5 predicted proteins | sample TergutCu122P4_FD_187285 | JGI IMG/M metagenome (GOLD analysis project Ga0209628, IMG submission 187285) | Cubitermes ugandensis P4 segment gut microbial communities from Kakamega Forest, Kenya - Cu122 P4 (SPAdes) (version 2) | ecosystem: Host-associated > Arthropoda: Insects > Digestive system >... | reverse complement strand
GCCGTCAGCGAGGGTATAGGCCATCTCGAGGTCGGCGGTCGCGCCGGCCTCCTGCATGTGGTAACCCGAGATCGAAATCGGGTTGAACTTGGGCATGTTGGCGGCGCAATAGGCGAAGATCTCGGACACGATCCGCATCGACGGGGCGGGCGGGTAGATGTAGGTGTTGCGTACCATGAACTCCTTCAGTACGTCGTTCTGGATCGTCCCGCCGAGCTGTTCGGGTGTGACGCCCTGCTCCTCGGCGGCGACAATGTACAATGCCATGATCGGGAGAACCGCGCCGTTCATGGTCATCGAGACGGTCATCTGGTCGAGCGGGATGCCGTCGAACAATTGCCTCATGTCGAGGATCGAGTCGACCGCGACGCCGGCCATGCCGACATCGCCGGTGACACGGGGGTTGTCGGAGTCGTACCCCCGGTGCGTCGCCAGGTCGAAAGCAATCGACAATCCCTTTTGCCCGGCGGCGAGGTTGCGCCGGTAGAAGGCGTTCGAGTCGGCGGCGGTGGAGAAACCCGCGTACTGGCGGATCGTCCAGGGTTGGTTGACGTACATCGTCGGGTAGGGGCCACGGAGGTACGGGGGGAGTCCCGGGTAAGTCTCCAGGAAATCCAGCCCGGCCAGGTCGGCAGCGGTGAACAGGGGAGGTACGGCGATCTGCTCCGGCGTCATTCTGCCGCTACCCATCGTCATCCTGCCGCCATCTTCTGTCATCCTGCCGAAGGCAGGATCTGAGTCGCCTCCAGATGGGTTCGGTAAGATCCTGCCTTCGGCAGGATGACGGACAGAGTCGGCAGGATGACGGACAGAGTCGGCAGGATGACGGACAGAGTCGGCAGGATGACCGGCAGAGTCGGCAGGATGACTTATGGCCGGAGCACCCATGAAGTCCAGCGCCTCTGTCAAGAACTCGACAATGTTCATGCCGTCATAGATCTCGCCGTCGATGTCCGCCGTCACGGCATCGGCCGCCCCGGAAGTCGCACCCAGCTCGGTCCGGCGCCCGGCGATCCAGACCGCCAGACCGGCCGCCTTGGCTGCTGCGGCCACCGCGCTCCCCTGCTCGGCGTAGACCTTGGCCGACGACGCCATGATGACCATGTTCAAACCGTCTTGCTGGGCGGCGGCCACGACCTCCTTTGGCGTACACCCCTCCAGCTTGACCCAGCCCAGGCCGCCGACCAGTAACAGGTTCGTTGTGAATTGCTCGCGCGCGCCGAATTCGCGTTGAGACCCGAGACAGGCCAGCAGTACGGTCGGCGGCCGCCCGTGCGCTTGCACGTACGCCGATGCACGGTCCCGCAAGCCCTCGAAAACTTGGGAGTCGCGGCGCGGCACCAAACCCCAGTAGTTGGGGCGCGGGGGTCGGGGCACGACGTCGCGCAACGGTTCTTCATTTTGCACGGGGAACATCGACGTACCTGTCAACGCCATCCCGCGCGTCGCCAGCCGGGCGTCCCGCTCCGCGACCGTCGTACCGATCCACTCCGCGACCTGGCCGCTGCCCAGCGCCCGGGCCATCCCACCCAAGCCCTCGATCTGCTGTACCCGCTCCCACGCCTTGTCAGCCAGCTGTTGGGTCAGGGATTCGATCAGCCAGGCACCGCCGGCCGGGTCGACGACATCGCCGATGTGGGCTTCCTCGGCGAGTACGAGCGCGATGTTCCGGGCCACGCGTCGCGAGAACGGCGTGGGTAAACCATGGGCGGTGTCGTGGGGCAAAACAGTGATCATCTGGGCCCCGCCGACCGACGCGGAGAAAGCGGCAACGGTCGCACGCAGCAGGTTGACCCACGGGTCGTCACGCGAGATCATGCGCCGGCTGGTGGAGACATGCTGGAGCACGCCGCGCTGGATCTTCGGTACGCCGGTCACCTCTCCCACCCGGGCCCACAGGCGCCGCAACGCCCGTAGCCGCGCCACGGTCAGGAATTGGTCCGCGTTGGCCGTGACGCGGAACACTATCTGCGCGAATGCCTCCGCCGGCGACACGCCCTGGCGCTCAAGTGCCCGTACGATCTCGATACCTGAAGCAATGGCGAACGCAAGTTGGTCGACGTCGCCCGCACCGGCGTCGTCGTACCCGGTGACGTCGATGCTGAGTGCCCTGACCAGGGGATACGCGACTTTCCCTTGGATGGCGGCCAGCCTGTCCGGGTCGGTGATCTCCCCCGCCTTGGCCGCGCGGGCCACCCATTCGGCCAGACCGGTCAGGTCGGCCGGCTCACCAGTCAGCGCCGCACGGGCCAGCGGATCGATGCCGAGTACGGTGACCGGGGGGCGATACGCCAGCCGGGGCAGGGTCGCGATCCAGCGTTGCCAGTTGGCCAATGGTTCACCGTCTGAAGGTTCATTCCCGGCTGGTTCATCACCTGACCGGCCTTCCCGGCGCCGCGCCGCGAGGACATCCAGCACCGCGGAAGCCGCCTCGTCCTGACCGCTGACGGAACTGACCATGATCGTTGCGGCCTCGGGATCCACGTCCGCCAACACCGTACCCAGATCTGTCGGCGCGATGGCGTCCTCGTCGACCCGCAGCCACGCCCCGGTCGCACCGGAATTGAGGTCGGCATGGATTGCCTCGGTCGTACGGACGGGATCCGGGTCCTCGTGAAGCTGGACCAGCTGGGCCGCCGAAGCGGACCCCGGCAACAACAGGCCCGCGGTGAAAATATCCGGACCGATCACCCCGGACTGGTCATCGGGTGCCGCGTACAGCGGATCGATCTCGATGAAATCCACCGTCCGGGTCGTCAGCCGCTTCATTGCTTGTTCAAGTGTGAGCTGGGCCTCCGGCGGACGCCGCCGGTTGAGCGCCCTCAGGACCTCGCGGTCCCAGTCCTCTCGGTTTGTGGCTGGAAAGTCACCGGCCAGAACCATGAAATCATCAGACATCGAAGTCCCCTTCTTGAGTTGTGCGCGAGCGGGTTGAGTCTTCGTTTCACCATACCGCGTTTAAGCACAACCAGGGGAGCCCGGCGGAATACCAGTTCTGGTTCACCGGCCCTTATCAGAGTACTTACGCACCCAGACGGTGCAAAAGTACTCTGGCAAGTCAGTGGAAGTACGGGATCATCAGGTACAGACCGAACAGTACGATCGCCCCGATCACGCCGATCAGGGCTATCCCGAGCACCCGGCGGGCCGGTGTCGGTTGTTCCAGTCCTTCTTCCGGGGTCAGGGCCCAGTTGGAGGCACTCATCAGAGCCGCAATCGCCACGGTGGCCACGATGGTGACGACGGCCACCGACAACAGTGCCATCCAGTTGATGCTGATCGCCATTTCACGCATTTCGGCTCCCCCGGATCCGGGTCCGCGCCTTCACCTTCGGGCGGGCCTTCTTCTTCGGTTTCTTCAGCCGCGTGAGGCGCAGCGGCGTGTGCGCCATCGGGTGGTCGGCGATCTTGTCGGGCAGTGCCACCATGAACGGGTTGGGGATCGGGCTGGTCTGCGTTGTCAGGGCCGCCTTGGCCAGTACCTTGACCTCGTGTGTATCCGTGACGTTCTCAGCCGAAACATGGTGGCGCGAGGCGATGATCTTGATCGCCACCGCGCCGACCACCAAAAGCAAGATGACCGACAGGAAACCGGTCGTGCCGGCGTGGGCCAGCAGGGTAGCCAGAGCCGCAACCACGCCTGCCGCCGGAAGGGTCAGCAACCAGGCGATACCCATGCGGCCGGCGGTGGACCAGCGTACTTCTTTGGGAGTACGAGCCATGCCCGTACCCATAACCGCACCGGACACCACGTGCGTGGTTGACAAGCCGAAACCCAGGTACGACGAGGCGAGGATCGCTGCCATCGATGCTGTCTCGGCCGCAAAACCCTGCGGCGATTCGATGTCGGCCATGCCTTTGCCCATCGTACGCATGATGCGCCACCCGCCCGAGTACGTACCCAGCGCGATCGCCAACCCGGCCGCGACAATGACCCACCAATGCGGTGCCGTACCGGGTGCCTGGCCCCACCAAGCGGTGGGCAAACCGGCCTGCTGCATCTGGAGGGTACCCGCCACCAGCACCAACGTGATAACGCCCATGGTCTTCTGTCCGTCGTTCGTACCGTGGGACAGCGCCACGAGCAGCGACGACACGCGCTGGGCCATCCGGTAACGCCTCCTCGCATCCTTGGGCGCGTTGTGCTGGCCGTGATAAGCGACTTTGGTGGCCGCGTACGACGCCAGGCCCGCAACGAGCGGCGCCACGATGGCGGGCAGAAGGATCTTCGAGACGATGGCCTCGAAGCGGATGCCCGACAACCCGGCCTGTACGAGCACCGCGCCGATCAGAGCGCCGAACAACGCGTGCGACGAGGACGACGGCAGCCCGAACAACCACGTGACCAGGTTCCACAAGATGGCGCCGACCAGCGCGGCGAAGACGGTTTCCGGGAGGATCTTGGCGTCATCGACGATCCCCTTGGAGATGGTCAGGGCGACTTCGGTCGCCAAAAAAGCGCCGATCAAATTCATGATCGCCGCTAAGAGGACTGCCACTTTGGGCTTGAACGCCCCGGTCGCCACCGAGGTGGCCATGGCATTGGCCGCATCGTGAAAACCGTTGGTGAAGTCAAAGATGAGAGCGGTTATAACAACGATAAGTACGATGATTTCAGGTGACACGGGTCTTCCCCTGAACGTGCGTTTCTATCACGAAACCGAGCATAGCAACCGCAGGTTAACAAAAGGTGAACGGTCGGCGGACAAACGGGACGGTTCCAGTTCGCGGACAAACGGGACGGTTCCAGTCCGCGGACAAAAGGAACCGTTCCACCGGCCAGCCCGGTCATGTCCAATTCCACTATCATTTTCACATCACTGCGCGTCGATGGGGTAGGCTCAACAACATGACCTTCAGCGAGCCTCAGCCCAGATTCACCCGCATAACTGCGGAAACGTACGGAGGAATCGTACGTGAGGATCCCGACGACGAACCCGACGAACTGGAGACGACGGTGTCGGATGAGGACCGCCTCTACTTCGATGAGGCCGAGGTGCTGCTGACTCGCCTGTTCGAAGTCAAGCACCTGAACCCCAACACCCGGGCTTGGGCCTTCACGCTGAACAGCGACGACCACCCCACCCTGGAGTACCCGCGCTCCGGGCTTGACTGGCTCTGGCATGACCTGATCCCGGCCGACCCTTTGCGGGCGGTACGGCTACTCAAACTTCACCTCGGCTGGGTTGGTCCCGAACCGCCCGACCCGGCGTACCCCTGCAGCGAATGGCTGAGCTTGGCCCTGGCGCTGGCGCGCAGCGGAGATAAAGAGGCGGGGGCGAGATCGTTGCGCGTCGCACTGCGGGTCATACCAGCCACAAGCGTCTTCACGTTCACCTACCTCGTGTCCGGGTATATGGCAGACATCTTCGACGAAATCGGTGATCCATCAGCTGCCGCCCTGGCCCGCGAAATCCGCGAGATTCTGGATGAGTACAAGCCAAGCCCGGTGCTGCAAGAACCACAGCGTACCAACGTGGCCACGTTCCTGGAAACATGGTCGCCGTCGCCGCAACCGAACAGCGCGACCATGAGTGTCCTTCGTGGACGGATCCGGTTGGCCGACGCACTGGGCGACATAAGCTTCGCCGATTTGGTCGAGTCAGAGGAGCAGCGACGGCACCACCTGATCGATGTGGCAACCACTGCCCCGACCGAAGACGTTGTCATCCGGGCACTGTCCGATCTGCCTAATGATGATCGACCCGAGACCAAAATGATTCTGGAGGCGGCCCGTGCCCGCATGTCAGACGCACCAAGAGTCGCGTTCCGCCTGGCAGAACGAGCCGCACGACACGACCCCCAAGCGCTTGAAGTGTTGTTTCAGGCAGCCTTGGCGGATGGCGGAGATGCCGGCGACTACTACGGTGCGGCGGAAGCAGTCTCCCCAAGGCTTCCACACTTGCTGGTGCTGCTGGCGAGACTTGATGTCAAGCGCGGAGACCTGGCTGCGGCGCGAGACCACCTCATCGCTGCCAAGCGCGCCGGCGCTCCCTTGCTGGCCTTGACACTGCAGGATCGCGACCTCGGACCGCTCATCATCGGGGACGACACTCTGCGGGGTCTGTTCGACGAGCCGGTCCATTGGAGACGGGGCGACCGTGAGGTCGGGGAGGCCGATGTGATCATGTTCTGGTGGTCGCTCCCGCTGGAACAGGCTGGTCCCCACATGGTCAAGCTCTTCGACTGGTTCATCGAACGGTACGCCGAGAACCTCAAATGGGGTACGACGGGCCTTCATGCCACCACTTACAAACCCGTCACGAAGGCGCTCATCACTCGCGCCCGCAACACGATGGCCGGCGAGGCCAACAAGAAAGAGCTATCCGCGATGACACTCCGCGACACCAACTTCCGCGACGGCGTGCCGGGATGGAGCGTGAGAACTCTGGGCAACCAGGAACCCGGACGCTGCGTGCTCAAAGTCACCGCGCCAAGTGGCGGGTTCGGCGACGGGGAGGCCTTGATCGAAACAGTACGTGAACTGGCTGAGCTGGCCGGACCGTTCGCCGCCGGATACTCGGACGTGGCCATCTCTTTCGACATGAGCGGAAGCCATTGCTACGAGGATGCCCACTACATGTATTTTGGGTTGCACCCAGGCCTTGACCTCATGTCAGAGGACGTGGCATGGGATGCCTTCCTCGGCCCCGTCGACTGCCCAGGTGCCAGGTGGGCGGTCGCCTTGGGCGACAAGCTGGTCCCGCACGTCACCCTCCCCGAGGATCTGGTTTACGCCTGGGTCGGGGATTCCGTCGTGCTACGCGCCGGTACGGCGCCCACGCGCGGATCGCTGCTGCGCCCGCAGGAACCCTGGTTGGACCAGCGCCGCCGGCTGGCCCGCGCCCTTGAGCCGATCACCACCTTCGACAATCAACCACACGGATATCCGGAAGCCCTCGGGTCTTGGTCACGCCGCTGGTTGCAGTGACGGACGCCCCCATTGCGAAACGTACGTCCTGCCGTACCCTGTCAACTGGGCTATCCGCCGTACGGCCACTCCGGCCGCCCGCCAAATGCGGAAGGCGTCCACCTGTCGGTCGCGGGGCAGGCACTGAAAATCGTACTTGGTGCTGACACCGGTCTTCGGCTGTGCAAGCTCCCAGATCTCGCCATCCGACCACAGGTTCGGCGACGCGTCCGGGTCCAGTAGCGCATAGTCCTTGCGCGGCTTGTAGTCGACCTCTTCTGTCAGAAGTACGCTGATCGGCACCAGTTCCTCCAGCCGTACCAAATCTAACAATGGATCGTGCTTACTTGTGATGCCGCGCCGACTGGACCACCGGTATTGGGCCGGCTGTTCGCAGATGCCCGCGGTCACGGGATTGGCGTGGATATACAACAGTACGATGAGCAGATAGGCATCATCCTCCACTGGCTTGCTCGCGAACCGGTCCTGGAACAGGTGTCCGACACGCTGATATCGGCGGTTGAACCGATTCACGTAACTCACCGCGAACCGTTTGACAGTCACCGATATAGGTTCGTTTCCTTCTTCGATCAGGAGGTGGACGTGGTTGAACATGAGACAGTACGCGAGCAGCTTGGCGCCACTCTTGTCTATTGCTCGTTGTATACAGTCGCGGAAGTACTCGTAGTCAGCGGTCGCATGGAATACTTCTTGTCGATCAACTCCTCTCAGCATCACGTGATGGATTCCGGTCGAGCTTTGTTGGCGCATGCGTCTGGGCATGGTCTTCTCCTTTCCACAACCACCGTACGACACTCCTGATACCGTCCATACCAAATTGGGAGTTATCCACAGATTTCGTCGAAAGAAATCTTCTATCCACAGATTCGGCCGACCCTCTTGACAAGACTGGAACCGTCCCGTATAAGAGCGGCTGAGTGGAACGGTTCCGTTTGTCCGCGAACTGGAACCGTCCCATTTGTCCGCGAACTGGAACCGTCCCGTTTGTCCGCGGTCTTTGGTCAGGCGGTCCAGCCGACGTTTTCCCACAGCGTGGTGCCCAGGCCCGTCGGGCCCAGGTTGGCCAGCGTGGGGCGGGTCAGGAGGATTTGGGGGACCTCGTACAGCGGGATCACCGGGGCGTCATCCCATACCGTTTCGGCAAGCGACCGCAACGATGCCTTCTTCACCGCGGGGTCCAGCGTTGACTGCGCCTGGATGTACAGCGCGTCCACCACCACGCTGGCGTAGTTGACTTGATTGCCCGTTGTGTAACGTCTCGCCAGATCCAAAGCCGTCGTGCGGCCGATCGTCACGCCGGCCATCGCGTATTGCCCCTGCGAAAGCAGGCTTGCCACCTGCGACGCGTCGACGTAGACGAGGTTGAGCCGGATCCCCAGCGCCGCCAACTGGACGCGCAGACCGAAACCCTCGTTCTCCGTCAGAGAATCACCTTGTGGGACCAGGAAATCCCACGCCAGGGCCTGGCCGTTCCTGGTGCGCATTCCGTCGTTACCCGGCACCCAGCCGTCCGCATCCAGCGCCGCCCTGGCCGCCTTCGGGTCATAACCCGTCCCCGCAACGGCATACTCTGGTTGTTCCGGGGCCCAGACGGGCGAGTTCAGGACCGTACCAGGTGGTTTCCAGGTCGCCAGATCCGAATCGGTCAGCTTGGCCCTGTCGAGACCGGTGAGTACGGCCTTCCGCACCACCTTGTCGTCCAGCGGCGCCTGCGCGCAGTTCAGCAGCAGCATGCGCGCGCCGCCACTGCTTCCCCGTCGCGCCTGGATCCCGGGCGTTTGACCGGCCTGGGCCAGCAGGTTGACGTCATCGCTGACGAAACCGTCAATGTCTTGGCGCAAGTACGACAGGAGCGGCCCGCCGGCCCCAGGCCGTACCAATGCGATTGTGTCAAGCTTGGTGGGATTACCCCACCACCAGGGGTTTTTCTGCAATACGATGTCGCCATCGGCCGTACCTGCCCGGAAAGGACCCGAGAACGCACCCTCGTGACCGGCTGCCGAATCCCAAACTGCTTCACGCGACTCCGCAGTGGCAATGTCGCCTGCCCTCAGAGGTCCCCGCATGAATGTGTACTGCCAGTCGGAATAGTCGATGCCGTACGTGACCACGACCTGGCCCGGTGACGGCGCCGTCACGTCAGAAATGTGCTCGAAGCCGCGCCCGGCGCACACCGGCCCCGGATCGGCCGCGCAGGCCTGCCAGGTTGCGACGAAGTCGCCGGCCCCCATCGGCGTACCATCGGACCAAACCGCCTGCGGGTTCAGGCTGTACGTCACCGTCATCGGCTGGGCGAGGGTACGTCCCTGCGGGCTCACCACCGGCGCGTCGGCCAGCCAGGCGGAATCCCAGTGCAGCGCACCATCGGCGCCGACGGCGAACAGCCGGGCCGTCATCGCGTCCAGGGCGGCGGGCAGGTCGAACTCCGGCCACGCCCACGGGTTCCAGTTGGCGGGAGCGTCGCCGACGAGCCTGAGTACGCCACCGTCCTTCACCCCTGACCGGTCGACGGGGTTGGTTTGCGGTCCGGCAGAAGGCGGTACGGGGCTCGGAGTCGGGCTGGGAGTCTGGGTACGCGAAGCGGTGGACGGTGAGGCGGGGCTGGTCTGGGACACGGGGACGGTTCTCGTGTCCCCGCTTGTCGCAGGGGGTGTCGCGGTGCCTGACGGTCCGCATCCCGCCAAGGCAACTACCAATACTCCGGTCGCTACGAGCAGACCCGCCTGCCGTCCGTACCGCCGGCCCCGCCGGCAGGTGAAGTTGCCGGTCCGCCCATACCGGACGGCCGGGGAGCGCTCACTTGTCGTACGGACTCTCAAACCCACCCGGGCCACCACATCCGCAACTGCCATTGTCTGAGCGTCATCAACTGGCCCGTCAGGATCGGGTAGATGAACGCGAAATCAAGCATGATGAGCGCGACAATCGAACCCACAGTGATCGCGCCAGATTGTCTTCGGGCGCCGGCCACGGCCGGCCCCAGGATCACACCCAACCCCATGGCCAGCGCGATCGCCATGAAAGGCACCATCGCGACGGCGTAGAAGGAGAACATCGCGCCGCGGTCGGACAGCATCCAGAAGATCCACGTCGGCACGAACCCCAGAACCACCACCCCGAAACGCCAATCCATGCCCGCCAGCCACCACACCAGCGCCGCGAGCAGCGCCAAACAGGCCGCCCACCACAGCAGCGGCGTACCCAAAGCCGTGATCACCCGCAAGCAAGTCGACCCAGCGCCCGCCGTGCAACCCTGGTCACCCGGCTGAATCGAGTTCTGGGCGTAGATCCCCACCGTACGACCCATGACCGGCCACTGCCACGGGTTCGAAGCATACGTATGGTGCGCGTTCTGCATCTGCTCACCGGTGTGAAACTGATACATGTCGACGTGATACTGCCACAGGGAACCCCAGGCGGTACCAAAGTGGCGCACCACCCACGAATCCGGGTGCTGCGCACCCCACTGCCGGTCGTGCCCGCCCTTCGTAACCAGCCACGGGATCCACGACGCGATATACACTCCCACGGACACCACAACCATTGACACAAATGCCGGGACCCCGTCCTTGACCAGGGCCCACCACGAACGCCTCCCCGCACCCGCCAGGCGCCGCGCCGACACACTCCACACCACCACCAACACACCG
>Ga0209628_10003934_pt1 | contig 10581 bp, 9 predicted proteins | sample TergutCu122P4_FD_187285 | JGI IMG/M metagenome (GOLD analysis project Ga0209628, IMG submission 187285) | Cubitermes ugandensis P4 segment gut microbial communities from Kakamega Forest, Kenya - Cu122 P4 (SPAdes) (version 2) | ecosystem: Host-associated > Arthropoda: Insects > Digestive system >... | reverse complement strand
CGCGCTATGCATTATTTAGTTCAAGCGGAAAAGCAAGCCGAAGAAGCAAATAATTCATATGAGAAAATGGGTATTTATCACGCTATCGGTACCTGTTTTTTTGATGAGGAAAAATTTGAACAGGCGATAGATTATACTCAAAAAGCTTACGACATAAGTGTTTCAATTAACAATAAACAATTTCAATCACTATCATTAGGAAATTTAGCGCTTTTTTATGAGAAAGGATTTAAAGACTATGATAAGGCATTAAATTACGCCTTAAAAAATCTTCAAATAGCAGAAGAGTCCGGATTCAAGTACAATATTATCGCAGGATGGAACACATTATCAAATATTTATCGCGAAAAAGGAATGTATATTGAATCCGAGAAAGCGGCGCTCAGCGGTTGGGCATTGGATTCGACCAGTATGATGGAAGCGACAAACCTCGCATTAAATGTCACAATTGCGAATATTAATTTTGGAAATCGGAAGAAGGCAATTGCGTTTTTTTGGAAATATAATGATTTAAAGGATCAGCATACGCATAAAAAATCATACGACGCTTTACTGGAAATGGAAGTGAAATACGAAACCGAAAAGAAGGAGCTGCGTATCGCTTCGTTGGAAAAAGAGCGCCGTTTGTACATTTGGCTTGGCGTTGTGGGCGTATTATTGGCCGTTACGATGGGTTTCGTGATGCTTCAAACCATCCGAAATGCCCGGAAACAACGCCAATTGATTGCCAATGAAGCCGTTCAAAAGGGCGAATTGGGTGAACGGTCGCGCATAGCCCAAGATTTGCACGACCGTCTCGGTGGAAGCCTTACCGCAGTGAAAATCGGATTAAACAACGCGGAGAACATTCAAACTATCGGCGAAAAGTTGGACACGTGCATTAAGGAACTTCGCGATATTACGAATAACATCATGCCCCGTTCTTTGGAAAAATTTGGAATGAAAGGCGCGTTGGAAGATTTCTGCGTTGACATCCCTAATCTGCATTTCCATTTTTTCGGTGAAAACTTACTCATCCACCGGAATCAGGAATATACCGTCTACTGTTGCGCTAAGGAGTTAGTGAACAACGCATTAAAACATGCGGGCGCGACGACAATCAACATGCAATTGGTACAGAGCAAAAAACATGTGTCACTAACCGTTCAGGACGACGGTTGCGGCTTCGACGAAAAAACCGTCAAGAAAGGACATGGTTTGGAAAACATCCAAAACCGTGTCGCTTCCTGCAACGGTAAGATTGACATTACCTCCTCACCAGGTAGGGGAACAGAAATGGTCATCGAACTGAAAATGTAGTCGATCGCCTTTACAGTACTGTGGTTAGTGAAAATACCTTATCGATGATTATGAGGAAAAAAAATGCTCGGATGATTCTAAAACACTGCCACTACTTTTTTTATTTCTGCAAGACGGTCGGCAAAGAATTTGTTTTTTCGCATGACTTGTATATTGTAGTCGGCTTGCATGCCAATAAGCGGTTCAGCATCTATACCCAATGCAGCTTCAAATAACAAGGCGTATTCAGTCGTCACCGGACGTTTGGCATTCAATACTTCGTTAAGTACGGAGTAAGCAACACCCATTTTTGCAGCAAGTTGACGTTGCGAAATACCTCGATATTCAATTTCGTCTTTGAGTATTTCGCCCGGATGTGTTGGCTCAAATGGGGTAAGATTGTTTGCTATCATTCTGGGGTCAACCCCTTTTAACGTAATCATAACACTTTATTTATAATGGTTTGGTCGCGCAAATATTCTTTTTCAAATGTTACAATCATACCGTTTCATTTATTGGGTACAAAGGTACAGGTTTTTTTTAAATTCGCAAAAAATAGAACAAATATTTTTAATAATAAACATGCGAACTGAAACTCTTCCAGACGCCAAGGTAATTGACATTCACGTTAATATACAGGAATGTCGCACCACTGAAAGTATCTTCTCTTTTTACTCAAATGATTCCTCTGAGAAACAAGTGATTTCATTAAATTGTAATTTTATTCTGCGTTTGTTACATCTTCAACCATATTAATAAAGTTTTTCCACCTACGCGCACTTCGGTACACATCCAAAGTGCCTTGCGGAATATGCAGTGTCACTCTTTTACTTTTATAAGTCACCACTATATCAAATATACTCGTTTCTGGCGGTGAAGTTGTCCACGATACAAATATATCTGTTATGTTTCGGTTCATAATAAAAGCGTACCTTCCTATTGTCTTAACAGAGCTGGGAATAGTAACCGAAGTTAAACTGCATTCTGCAAAAGCATCCATTCCTATTGCTACAACCGAATTGGGAATAGTTATCGAGGTCAAACCATTGCAAAACAAAAAAGCGGCTCTTCCTATAGTCTTAACAGAGTTGGGAATTGTTACAGAAGTTACCCCTTTGCATAGTACAAAAGCATTATCTCCTATTGAAGTCATTCCGTCGTGAAGTACCAAAGACTTTATATTACTTCTTTGAGAACGCCACGGAGCATTATCGCGATAATTGTACATATCCCCTGTACCGCTAATAGTCAAGGCAAAGTCTGGTTTTGTGCCTGTGAGTGTCCATGTAAGGCTGTCACCACACATGCCGCTTGTCTGCGCGTTTGCGGTACTTGCGCTCAAGCCAAAAAATGCGAGCATTATATAAAATTTCATCGTTTTTTTTAAAATTCTCTTTTTCATCGTTTTTTCTCTATTATACCCTTCTCTGAGCGGTTATTATTAATTTTTAAATAGGGTGAGCGTACCGTTTTCCAATTTGTATTTCAGTTCTGCATGTTCTGTAAAAGCGATTTTACAATTAAATGTGACTGAACTGCCATTTCTGACAATTTCTCCTTTCTCAAATGCAAAAGCTACACTTTTAAACATGCCACCACTCATGCAATGCGTATCAATGACTTCTTTACCGTTTATAAAAAGTTTTTGGTACGACAGTCGTTTCCCAGTGCTTATATCGACAAAGCTAAATGTCCCCTTAGCTGAATCAATGTCTAATTTCAATTTTGGAGCACCACTGCATGATGTTAATAAAGCAAAAACGGTAGCAGAAAATACGATGCTTAGTGCGCGTTTCACGTTTCTAAAATCTGTTCTTTTCATGTTCTTTTCTAATTAAATACCTCATAATGGGCGGTTTAAAACTAAATTTTAATAAATAATTTTGATTGTTTGTCGGTCTTGAAGAATGAGACGTAGAGACGCACGGCCGTGTAGAGACGCACGGCCGTGCGTCTCTACGTCTCCATTGGTTATGATGGTTTGATTCATGATCCTTACTCTTTGTTGTTTGTTTCGGAGCTGATTCGGCGTTTAAAATTTCATTGTTTTCTTTGATTTTCCGTTGGTATACAAGATGATATAGAAAATTTCCGACCACTTGTTCCATTCATTATCGTATATTCACTATTAACGTCAGCAAGGCCTGCAAGTTCAGCCTGTGTGGGCATACGCCAGCCAGCGGGACACACATTATTGCCTTTTTGCCATTCTTTATTGCCGCTTGGATTCGTATAGCTCCAAAATTTTCCTGCAGGAAAAGAAGTCAATGGATTCAGGGCGCTCCAACCAATATTTTTGTCCCATTGATAAAACAAGCCATCACTTTCAGGTTTATTAACAAATGTGTTGGGTGCGCCTACATTGCGGGTAGCCCAAACAACGCCGTTGATATTGACCCCTACTTCTTCCTGTGCAAACAGGATGACCTGACTTGTGAGGCCGATTGCCATCATAACCACACACCTCAACTTAAATTTTTCTTTTGACATCATTATAAATTTAAAATTACGCTGCAAAAATAGCGCTTTAAGAAGTCGATGTCAATCCCCCTAAAGGGTGAAAATGCCAAATCGGATGCATTTTCACCCTTTAAGGGGATCGGATGATCCATTAAAAAACCTTAACTTTGCACGCATTTATTAATGGAAATTTAAGGCTTGCTATGAAACACTGTTGTTCACTTTTCCGATACGCATTTTTTAGCGTTTGTTTAGTCCTTGTCGGTAGTGGCGCTTTTGCCAATGCTAATGATTCCTTAAGCTGGGTTCAAAAAGATTCCTTAAGAATCGACTCTTTGAAGCAACTACTCACGACCCAAAAATTGACAGGAAAGCATAAGATGGTCATTTTTGATGAAATTGCTATTCTATTTCATGGTCATGCGTTGGACAGCTCAACCGTTTATTATTCAAAAGCATTATTGCTTGCTCAGGAACTGAATGAATACGATAAAATGATGGAAATGGGTATTCAAATAGGTATAAACCACAGTTATCAAGGCAAATATGAGTTAGCTTTCGCCTGTTATGAACGTTCAATCGCATTAGCAAAAAAGTATGGTAATAAAAAAATGGAAGCCTTTGGGCTTCGATCGATGGGCTTTACTTACGCCAAACAGGGGAAGCATAATACGGCGATCGATTATTACCTTCAATTCCTGAAACATTTCGAGAGTGAAGGAACAACAGAGAACAAGGTCATCACTTTAGCTAATCTGAGTGAAATCAACCGCCGTCTCGGTAATACCGAAATGGCGATCCAATACCTGAAACAAGCGGAAGAAATCAGTGAAAAAATAACCGAATATCGATATGAATGGGTAATGCCCCAGATTTACAACGAATTTGCATTCAACTATCTGAACAAGGGCGATTATGACGAAGCCCTCCGATATGCGCTTAAGGCGGATAGCATCAATTCCTCTTCCGGTACAGTTAATTATTGTTATACGTATGGCATTTTAGCACGTGTCTATCTGTTCCGGAACGACTTTGATCGTGCCAATTATTATGCTGAAGAATCTTACAAAAAAGCGCAAATTTTGAAAGATGTCAGTCTGTATATTTATGCAGGTACGATTTTGTCGGATGTGTATTTAGCACAAAAACGTTATTCTGAAGCGGAAGCCGAAGCGTTTAAAGCGTGGCAAATTGATACCACGAATTTAGACGAATCGCGTAAGCTTGTCGAAAACATCGCATTTGCACATATTCAGATGGGAAACAAGGAGAAAGCGGCCTATTATCTGCAAAAATTTTCAACGCTGAACGCTCAATATTCCGAAAAGAGTTTTCAAACGACGGTGTCCGATTTATCCATTAAGTACGAAACCGAAAAGAAAGTGGAGCGAATCAACACGTTAGAGAAAAAACGACAACTGTATGTCTGGCTTATTGTTTTCGGCGGGTTGCTTATCACAGCGCTCGTCATTGTATTGATGATAACCGTCAGATATACCCGAAAACAACAGCAATTGATTGCCAATGAAGCCGTTCAGAAGGGCGAATTGGGCGAACGATCGCGCATAGCCCAAGATTTGCACGACCGTCTCGGCGGTAGCCTTACCGCAATGAAAATCGGGTTAAACAACGCAGAGAGTATTCAAACTATCGGCGAAAAGTTGGACACATGCATTAAGGAGCTTCGCGATATTACGAATAACATCATGCCCCGTTCTTTGGAAAAGTTTGGAATGAAAGGCGCGTTGGAAGATTTTTGCGTTGACGTCCCAAATCTGCATTTCCATTTTTTCGGCGAAAACTTACGCATCCACCGGAATCAGGAATATGCCGTCTACTGTTGCGCTAAGGAGTTAGTGAACAACGCATTAAAACATGCAGGCGCAACGACGATCAACGTGCAGTTGGTGCAGAGCAAGAAACATGTGTCGCTAACTGTTCAGGACGACGGTTGCGGCTTCGATGAAAAAACAGTTAAAAAAGGACATGGTTTGGAAAACATCCAAAACCGTGTCGCTTCCTGCAACGGCAAGATTGACATCACCTCCTCACCCGGCAAGGGAACAGAAACGGTCATCGAACTGAAGATGTAGAGGATCGCTATTATATCAGGGAGACAAGGGACTCCTTATTCCTGATAAATACCATGGAGATCACGGCCAAAGTTGCCTTCAGGGGTTTCAACGATTAGGTAAAAATGAGGGCGGTCAACGGGATGGCTTGAAAGAAACGCCATCGCGTCGGCTTTACATGACGCTTGATGGATGCTCCACACATTGTCCGTGTCACGGTCTTCACGCATAAACGCCACCTCTTTGGAAGAACCGGCATTAGTTGCCTTTTCTTGAGTTGGTGCGTCCGGTTCGACAGACGTCTGCATTACAGATCGATCAACTAAGGCTTTTTGAGGCTTATTGTGGGTCGCTATGGCAAAGATGTCCCACAAAAGATATAAACTTCCAACAACGATAAAAAGGAGACTGAAATCCGTTTTGAAAAAAACCAATTCATTGCTGAACCCGCCCCAAATGATGAAGAGACTGGCGAAAAGCCCTATAATCTTCCATTTTATACTACTCTGCTTTCTCATTTTTTCGTTTTTTACCCTAATAAAGCGATTAATCCTTCAAGGCTTCCACATGTGAATCAACCTTGGCAAGGATATCAGTGATGTTGATGTACAAATCATTCGGGCTTGTCGTATGAAAAGGCAACTTTTCTCCCGGTATTCGGTCAAATCCGATTATTTTTTCTGTGAGCATATCAAAATAAATCAAATATGATCCATAACTATTGATGGTCACCCTTTTATTCGTATTTTCTTCTCGATATGGACCTGAATAGGAGAGAAAATCATACTTGATAATCAATGTTTTCAAGCCGGTGATCGTTTGTTTCTGTTCCGAATGTTTCAAAAAAATCATATCCTTGATTTTTTTATTTTTGCCGTCAATGAGAAAATAGGGCCCCTGTATCTTGAAGGCGGATGCTTTTTTCCGTGACTTGATCAGCGTCGCATGGTAGTTGTTAATTTGCTGAATATAAGAGGCTAAATGTTTTTCAATGAGGTATTTTTCAGGACTGTCATATTCAGCGCCATTCATATCGACATAAAACGTCTTACCGTTATTCATCACTTTTATCACGTTTTCGTCAAAACTGAAAACTTGGTCGTATTTCGGAGCAACGATTTCAAAGCCGTTTTTATCAATATACCCTCTTTTGCCTTTAGATTCGACAATTGCCCTATCGCCCCCAAAATAAGAGATCTGATCGTATTTCGGAGTTACGACTTCGTTTCCTTCTTTGGTTACTAACCCGTATTTATTATTCAACTTAACCTTAAACAGGTTCGTTGATATGGTGGCATAGTCCTCGATATCGTCGTATTCAAATGGGATAATCACCTGTCCCTTCCGGTCGATCAGGCCATATTTTTTGCCCTTTTTCACTTTCGCAACACTCGCACCAACAAAAAATTGACCAGCTTCGTCATATTGAAACGGTATGACTTTCTTTTTACCCTCCACATAACCCCATTGACCGGTTTTTTTGTTCTGCTGAGGTGATAAATAATCCGTATGCTCAGTCGTTCCGCGGTACTGAAGGCAAAGAGCCATCACCGCAAAGCAAAAAAATACGCATTTGATCCACCACCCCACCACCTTCCAGCGATCAGGTTTTTTGCTCCAAAACAAAAAAAAATTCGGTTTGATCAGGCTGATAATCAACAAAATCGGCGACTGAAAAAGTAACAGACCGAAAAGAATAATTAAAATAATTGTGACTATACCCATAAACTTTTTCTCATTTATTTCGATTTTGCCCCTTTTACGGAGCGGATCTGACGCACATTTGCCGACAAAAATACAAATTTTTATCCTATTTGTCAACGGAAAATCGGTTTTTTTTGTATTTTTGTCGCTTTAATAACGCATCAGACCAATGACTTTATGACATTCCAATTTAAGATCGAAATCAGCGGATACAAAAATCCCGAAATCTGGAGACGAATTATTGTGCCCTCCCATCGCACTTTTTATCAATTTCAACGAATCATTTCAACGGTATTTGATTTAAAAGAAATTCACACGTACTATTCTTTTTTACAGAAGAATGAAGGGGGTGAAACGATAATTACTTCCAACAAATATGTATATGATAATCAGGAATATGATAAATCAGTTTTGCTTTCCGATAAATTTTTTAATCCGGGGGATTTTGTAACTTACACGATTGAATCATATCGTTGGCTTGCTCATCGCATTGAATTTGAGGCAATTAACAATGAAGACATCCTAAGCGCTGTGTGCCTTGCCGGCGAAGGAGCATTTCCCCCTTATGCCTGTAGTGGCCCGGAAGATTACGATGAAATGAAACAGGCCTTAGCCAATAAAAATCACCCAAAACATCAGCGTACGTTGGAATGGTTGGAATTAAACGAAAATGAAACCTGGGAAGAAAAATACCGTTTCGATCTTTTAAAAGTGAATGATGAATTGAGAAAATCCGATTTTGATGTCAAGTTATTCCGAAATTACATCTTAACAGACCAACATATACTTGATGTTCAATACAATATGACTTCATCTATACTGTTAGAAATCAGCCAAATTCTTCAGCGAATCCGACGGGAAGGAAAAAATAAGCACATCATTCGAAAATTAGAAAAATTAACAGAAAAATATCCCAAAGTACCACACTTCAGGGATATATTATACAATACCTGTTTTTCCGGAGTAGACGACGAAAAATATTTTAAAATGATGCGACAATTGATGGCTGATTTCCCAGACTTTGTATTGACGCTTGTTAATTTGGTTTATTATTACAAAGGTAAAGAAAAGCGTTGTGAGATCGCGCAATTGCTCGGGGAAAAATTCGACTTGTGCACCTTATTTCCGAAGAGAAACGGTCGGTTTTCAAAAGGAGAAATTTTTCAATACCACTGGGCGGTATTTAACCACTGCTTATCTGTACGTCATCTGAAAGAGGCGGCATTACACTTAGATTACCTTGAATATCTCGATCCTGATGGCTGTAAAAAGTTAGATTTGGAATTGTCATTCCATCAAACGCTTAATCTTAAAGAAGGTGATGAACTTAAAGAGGAATGGGTAGTGAAAGTCATTCCGGAACAGGTGGAAAACACGCTAAGTGAACCGAAATTCAAATTTCAGGAAATCTATCAATTGTATGAACACAAAGGTTTTATCAGCAAAGAAAAACGATATCAAATCATGACATTACCACGGGAACCGTTAATAAATGATTTGGAGAAAGTATTGATTGACAGTATCGCCCGTTTTTATTCTTATTCTTATGTAAAACCAAAAATGTCTTACGCTCCAATACATGCGCTGTTTTTTTTAGCAGCGCTCAAAGCGGAGGAGGCTTTAAGTACTTTTTTTACCGTTTTGCGTCAAACTAAGGACTATTATGACCGATGGTATGATGACGCATTGTTTGAGCAAATTGGATTTATTCTTTATCATTTGGGTCAAAACCGGCTTGATCGGTTAAAAGATTTCGCCTTTGAACCCAATCGTTACACCTTTTCTCGTACCGCTATTGCTGATACGTTGATGGTAGTGGCCTATTATCATCCCGAACGAAAAGAAGAAGTGATAACAATACTTGTAGAAATGATCCAATTCATGCTGGATCATAAAGATGAAAAGGAATCTAAAGTTTTTGAACATTACGTTTATCTCTATTGGCTTGAATGTTTGATACATATTTCGGATAAAGAACAGTTACCACTGATCTTACGTTTGTATGATGAACAATTAATCGAACGCCAAGAACGTTTTACCATGCAGGAGTTAAAAATTTCACTTGTTTCACCACCACCGTTTTATATTACAAAAAAGCTAATGATCACCATTGATGATTTTTATGATGAATGGTCTGAATTTGACTACGACGACATGGATGATGATGATGATGATGACAGTGATGGCGATGATGGCGATGATAATTTCGATGATAACGATAAAAATGATGTCGATGGAAATCCGTCTTATCCCAAATGGGATGATCCACAGAGTCCTTTTGTGTCGGAGAAAGTAGCAGGACGAAACGATCCCTGCCCATGCGGAAGCGGCAAGAAATATAAAAAATGCTGCGGCGCTAATTGAGATGGATTAATCATGAAGGTAGCGGTTATCATTTTAAATTGGAATGGGCGGGCTCTGATGGAAAAATTCCTGCCATCGGTTATCAAGCATAGTCCATCGGATTTGGCAGAGGTTATTGTGGCTGACAACGGCTCTACGGACCAATCTGTGGCGATGCTCAACGAGAAATTCCCTTCTATTCGGGTTATCCCATTAGATAAGAATTATGGTTTTGCCGAAGGATATAACCGCGCGATAGCCCAGACCGACGCTCCTGTTACCGTATTGCTCAACAGCGATGTAGAGGTGACTTCGGGTTGGTTGGATGCCCCCTTGAAAATCATGGAAACTGATCCATGCGTAGCGGCGGTACAGCCCAAGATTTTGTCATACACAAACAAAAACAGGTTTGAATATGCAGGCGCAGCAGGAGGTTTTATCGATATTTACGGCTATCCCTATTGTCGTGGCCGAATCATGTCGGTTGTCGAAGACGATCATGGACAATACGATACGCCGGCAGACGTATTATGGGCGACGGGCGCTTGTCTTTTCATTCGGACGGATGTGTATAAAAACGAAGGCGGATTAGATGCCAATTTCTTTGCCCATCAGGAAGAAATCGACCTCTGTTGGAGGTTACGGACAAGGGGATACCGTATCGTTTGCACACCCCAATCTGTTGTTTATCATGTGGGAGGCGCTACATTACACGTGGAAAGTC
>Ga0209628_10003933_pt1 | contig 10581 bp, 4 predicted proteins | sample TergutCu122P4_FD_187285 | JGI IMG/M metagenome (GOLD analysis project Ga0209628, IMG submission 187285) | Cubitermes ugandensis P4 segment gut microbial communities from Kakamega Forest, Kenya - Cu122 P4 (SPAdes) (version 2) | ecosystem: Host-associated > Arthropoda: Insects > Digestive system >... | reverse complement strand
CAGGGACTGGTGTTACCAATTGCTTTGCTGACAAAAGTACGATCATTGCATTACCGCCGGTTGAAATATCAGCTACCGGACATAATGGCAATGCGAACTACGGACTAGCAGGGGCTGCGAATGTCATCTATGTGAACGACCCACGAAAACCGCTTATTACCATTCGGACGGAAGATTTTGAGCCTTTTGCGAATATTTATCTCGATCTGACGCGCACACCCAACTTAGTCGAAATTTTTGATTCATTGGAAATAAACTACGATTTATCCAAGGTCAGGGTTGGAAGAACCAATGCCGCCGGTTTGTTGCAAATACACGGGCGCTTTGAGCAATCAACTACTTTCTTTACAGATGCTTCCAGCTCGCAGCCCTTAACACTCGGACGCCCATACCTGCCTGTTGATACTATTATTACCAGTGGAGGTACTGTCATCCTGCCTTTGCTCAAAGCGAATATTTCCTTTACAGATTTCTGGTCTACACCGCTTTATGTTGGCTATTCATCGACCGAAGCATACGACCATGCCCATCGGATAAGGATAGACTATCATGATATATTGCCGATGACCAATCTCACCTTTCAATTACAGGACGGTACAGATTTCTCTTCATTGATATTCCTTGCTGCCGACGGTGTGACACCTATTCCGACTCCTACCTCTTTAAATATTAGCGATACTATTTTCATTGTTCTGCCTATTAACCAGGGGAAGCCGCTCGGTTTGTACTCCGATGTACTCCTGATAGGCGGCAATTATAATTCTATCCCATTACCGGGTTATATTCGGAGAGTAGGACAACAACGGGTCGCTTTCGATGATAGCTACAATAATTATCATATCAAAGTGACCGCTGCGCCGCCCAGCTTTGTGACCAATCTGCCAACAACCAATACGGTTATACTGACACTAAATATTGACCATACAGGGATGACCGGCGTACCATACGTGCCCTTAGATGTTGTTGCCAGGTATGTTGTTACTTCCGAACCTGATTATAATGCGGCATTGTCAGCTAATCCACTTAATACATGGTCACGGCTCAATGTCCCACTCACCAATAATTCCAATGAGACTACAACGGTCTATTTTAATACACGACCCTCCGGAACCTATTATATTCACTGGTATGTTGAATCGGGCGTGGCTTTTGCCCATAGCCTTGATGTGACCGCACCACCACGACTGTATGGCGGATTTGGCCCCTATAAATTGACCAGTATTTTTGCAAGAAACGATACGGTAACAGTCATCAAGAACGGACAAATTTTGATACCTGTTAAGGACAATGACCTGCTGTCATCGTCCTGTACGGCCATTATTCCGTCCATCAGCGTCCCGCCGCCAAACGGTACGGCAACTATTCAGGGTGACAGCGTCTTATATAAACCTGCTCTCAATTATTTAGGGAAAGATTCGACCACTTACCGACTTATTTGTGGTGATGATACATCGTATGCGAAAATTTATATCAAAGTGATTGATTCGCCTGATAATATTATCGATGCCTTTTGTTATGGGTTGCCTGTGCCGCAAGCATGGAGTATAACAGGCACTTCTTCTACAGGCGCCACTTTCAGCCCCTATCAAAACGCGTTAGTAGGCGATGTAGACCGGTGTGGCATACCGGAAATATTAGTCTGTATGGATCCTGTTAATAGTACCGTCGGCGGAATTAACAGACCAGCGCCAAGTATTGCCATTTTCAAAGGGAATAATATAACCACGCCCTGGAAAATTATTAATACTGTCCAGCCTTACTGTTGGGATCATATTACGAAATACGGCATCGTCAAAACGAAGATTGGCGGCGCTGATACCGTTTTAATTGTGGTTGCCGAAAGCGACCGGTATCTGCGGGCCTATAACTATAACGGCGGGCTGGTTTGGAGAAGTAATGTAGTATATCATTCAACTTTAAGCGCCGTTGGATGGAACAGCACAGCGCCCGGCTTTGCCGATTTTGATAATGACAGTATTCCGGAGATCATGATCAAAGGGAAGATTTTTAATTCGGTGAACGGGCAACTATTGTGTTCCACGCCTACCGACCCGCCTTACCAGTCGTGCGTTCCCATAGCCGCTGATTTATTTAATACCGGCAAGCTGAACTTTATTGTGGGAAATAACATTTATACGCCTAACGCTACGTTAACTGCCCTTACGCTTGTGCGCACTATCTCGCTTACTATCAACCCGTCAGACCCTGACATCCCAGCGGCGCTCGGCGTCCGACCTCCTTTTAACGCTTCAGGAGCATCGTCGAATGATGGCGGGTTGGTGTCGGCTGTGGATATAAATAACGACGGGAAGTTAGAACTTATTTACCAGGTTAGCCGCGGTGGATTGGCGTCACCATATATCGGTGAGGCGTTGATAGCGGTTGCTAACCCATCCAATGGAGCTATCATGGCATCGAAATATATCCCCTACGCGCCGATGTGCAGTTGGCCTTTTGTCGGGGATATCGATGGATGCGGTTATCCGGAGATTGTGTTCATCACAAGCCGGGCCAATGTGGCTTCACCTAACCCTACAGAACAACCATACTGGCTGATGCACGCTTACAAGTATGCGTCTGGAAATAACCTGTTACAAAAATTCTGGACATACCAACACCAAGACCCTTCCGGCGCTACCGGTATGACCTTGTTTGATTTCAATCAGGACGGCATCTCGGAGATTGTTTACCGAGATGAACAGAACTTGCGAATTATCAACGGTAGTCTGAAAGACCATCTGACCGGTTTACCCGTAACTGCTCCCTATAATCTGACAAGTATACCGAACACCTCCGGCACATCGGCAGAGTATCCTGTGGTAGCCGACGTGGATGGCGATGGGCAAGCCGAGATAGTCATTGTCGGCGGAACAGCCACCCAAGCGACACTCGGCTCGTTGTGGGTTTACAAATCACAGAATCCATCATCAAGCCCCTGGGCTCCTACGCGAAAAGTTTGGAACCAATATGCCTATAATGCGGCTTATGTCAATGAAGATCTGAGTATACCTGCTAATCCAATAAATCTTGCAACCGTTTTTCCGGGACCGGATGGCATTTTAGGGACAGCCGATGATGTGCGACCCTATAATAACTTCCTGCAACAACAAACCTTTTTGGATAAGAATGGCGTGCCCTTGTGGCTGTTGCCGGATTTAAAACCGCTTCCGGCTTTTAGTAGCATTTCGATTAGCGGCAACGTTGTAACTATAACGGTTCGAATTGAAAACCAGGGTGAAGCATCTATTGGTTCACCTGTTCATTACTCCCTGTACAGAGATTTTGTTACAGCAGGTAACAAGATATTGAACGACAGTTTGATGATACGGATTGACGCAGGAAATACCGCTACTTTTACGGTGAGTATCGCTAATATAACGCTTTATCAACCGCTTGTCAAACTGATAGTTCGACTGAATGATAAAGGAGGTATATTTCCTTTCACTCCCGAATGCGATCTGTCGAATAATGAGATTAGTTTTATCAACCCGGCAATCAACAGGTTGATGAAAAAGGACGCTGTACTGAATAGCATCCCACATAACGGGACGCTTGATAACCCGGTGGCTGCTCTTTATTCGGAAAATATTGAATATACTATAACGGCTGTCAACGCAAACCTTAGTAACGGCACTATCGTTTATATAACCGATACACTTCCGGCGTTCCTCACTTATGTCTCTTCTACTCCGACGGTCATTCCAATAACGACCGGTTCGCCTTCCCGCTCCGTGCTAAACTGGACTATTACGGGACTGGCTTCTATGGCAACGACATCGGTCAAAGTGGTGGCTACTCCCCAATTAGGCTCGTGTGCTTCGCAACCCTTGTTCGACAACCGCGCATGGGTGCGGGTAAGCGATACGATTAAAGTGCCGACCAACTATACATGGCATCAGGGAGCAGGCGTTAGTCTGATGACATTCTCCGCCGGCCATGGGGGTAGTATATATCAGGCTACAGAACAGGTTTTAGATTATCGTACCACCCCACGGGCAGGCATCGTTATTGTGCCAAATGATGGCTACCGGTTTATTGGCTGGAGCCATCCTGAATACCTCTCTTTAAGGGGTGAAACTATCCCGGCACAGAGCGGTATCATGCGGTATGACACCTGTACGATTTATGGCCATGTAAACTTAAAAGCCAACTTTGCTCCAGAATACTATCCGATAACCTACTTGTTAAATAGTGGTGAAAATGCTCCGGATAATCCTGTCAAATATTCGATTGAAACCAATGATATAACAATCCAAGCTCCTACTAAGATGGGTGATGTATTTGTCGGCTGGACGGGTTCTAACGGTGATGAGCCTCAACTGACCGTTACCATTCCTCACGGCTCAATAGGCGAAAGGATATATTTTGCGAATTACCTCATTAGTGGACGCGAAACGACAGGTATTCGGCCTTTGCCCATGTTAGATGATATGATGTGGACGGCTAAAGACGAACTCGTTGTACGGACATTCATGCCGGGCAGTATCCTGCGCGTTTATTCGTTAGGAGGCGTTTTGCTAAACCAACAAATAATCTTACAACCCGGTGAATATAGGTTCAAACTCCCGGAGGGTATCTATGTCGTTACGTTAAATAATGGCCTCGGACAAAAAGTTATCATTCAAAATGCTTTTTAGCTCATTGTATAATCGTTGAATGGGTAAGCCCATAACATTATAAAACGACCCTTCGATGCCGCATACGCCGATGTATCCGATCCATTCCTGAATGCCATAGCCTCCGGCTTTATCATAAGGGTGATAGTTATCTACATAGTATTCGATTTCATCGCCGGTAAGCGGAGCGAAATCGACGGACGAAATTTCGGAGAAGGTCTTCTGATTTTCTATTGTCGTAAGCGTCACGGCAGTGATAACCTGATGCTTGCGACCGGAAAGGCATTGCAGCATCCGAAGAGCATCTTCCCTGTCTATCGGCTTTTCCAAAATTTTGCCGTTTAGTTCTACAATCGTGTCGGCAGTAATAACTAACTCATCGGCCTTCATCGACGTGCGATAAAAAGAGGCTTTTTTCTGTGACAGGTAACAGGGTATAGCTTCCGGCGACAATTCCGGTGGATACGATTCGTTTATATCCGGCACGATACGCACTTCAAAATCAATATCCAATCCCTTCAACAACTCCTGCCTGCGCGGTGAGTTGGAAGCAAGTATTATCTTCATAATTTTTCGTTCTAACAACCGACAAAAGTACCATTTTTTCTGCATAATCCTCATCTCGCTCCACACGCTCGTATTGGAGCAAGTTTGCAACTTGTGCTAATACCCTTAGCGCAAGTCGGCTCTATCCTTTTAAATTACGCTTCTACAGCCTGCGTGAAAGGTTGATTTCTTAACTTCTTGGCAGTTTGAAAAACCTCTGTGTCACTCTGTGTTCTCAGTGTCTCTGTGCCAAATTTGGAAAATCCAGAAAATTCTTGTACTTTTGCGTCCTTAATAAGCTAAAAAACGATGTAAGATGAAGAAAATTTTGGCAGTAATAACGATGGTAGCTATGATAGCATGTGACGGCGTGGAGAAGAAAAACGGGGATTCTGCACAAGCTGTTTTTATTGGACAACCCGATATTAAGATTGAAAACCGACAGATGACGCCGGAAGTGTTATGGGCTTTTGGAAGGGTAGGGAACGTAACCGTCTCACCGGACGGCAAACGTATTGCTTATACGGTAACGTATTTTAGTGTCCCGGAGAATAAAAGCAACGCGGAAATCTTTGTCATGGATGCCGATGGAGGCAATAAAAAACAACTGACACAAACCGCCGCACGGGAAGGTTCGTTAGCCTGGCTGCCTTCTGGGAAAGCTATCGCTTTTCTACGGGAAGGGAAGCTCTGGAATATTGACCCAGAAACCGGCAAAGAAACACAAGTGTCTGATATAAAGGAAGCTATTGAAGTGTTTTTGTATTCGCCTAAGGAAGATAGAATCCTTTTTGTCATCTCTACCAAAGTAGAAAAATTTAAAGGGGCGGAGGTTCACACTGACTTATCCAAAGCTAACGTATATATATATGACGACCTGATGTATCGACATTGGGACACTTGGAACGACGGAAATTATAGCCATATTTATGTAGGCGCTGTGCAATCGGGGAAAGTTACTTCGGTTGAAGACATCATGCCGGGCGAACCGTATGATGCACCGCTCAAGCCCTTCGGCGGTACACAAGACATCACCTGGTATCCCGACGGGAAAACGATTGTGTATACCTGTAAAAAGTTGACGGGAAAAGATTATGCCTTCCAAACCAACTCAAATTTATACGCATTTAACTTGGAAACGAAACAAACAAGGTTACTAACTCCGGATATGTACGGATACGACAACTATCCACAGTTTTCGCCAGATGGCAGTAAGTTGTTGTGGACCAGCATGAAAAGAGGCGGTTTTGAAGCCGACAAAGAACGTATCATGCTTATGGATTGGCCTTCCGGTGCTATGCAGGATATTTCGCAAGCATTTGACGCCAGCCCAAGTTCCATCAAATGGACAACTGACGGAAAGGCTATCTATTTCACGGCGCCTTATAAAGAAGCGCATCAGATATATAAATTGGTAATGTCTACCGGCGAAATAACACGCCTCACCGATGGAAACCATGACTATCAGGGCGTACAGATTGCCGCCGAGACATTGATTGCTAACCGTACTACATTCGTCAATCCTGCCGAGATATACCGTGTCAATCCATCGAATGGACAGGCGACAGAGTTGTCTTTCGTCAATAAAGAGCTTTTAAGCCGGATTAACAGTCCAACGTTTGAGAAGCGTTTTGTGACGACAACCGATAACAAACAAATGGTGACATGGGTTTTTTATCCGCCAAATTTCGACAAGAAAAAAAAATACCCTACCTTGTTGATGTGTACCGGAGGCCCGCAGGGCGTTTTAGGCCCATCTTTTAGCTACCGATGGAATTATATGCTGATGGCCTCACAAGGTTTTATTGTTGTAGTCCCGGCACGAAGAGGCACCTCGGGATCGGGACAGGAATGGTGCGACGCTATCTCCAAAAACCACGGCACACAAGATGAAAGGGATTTACTCGCCGCCATCGATGCCATAGCCAATGAGCCTTTCGTCGATAAAGCACGGATAGGAGCCATGGGCGCCAGTTACGGCGGGTTCTCCGTTTTCCATTTAGCTGGAACACACCAAGGACGGTTTCGCGCTTTCTTTGCCCACAGCGGAATTTTTAACATGGAACTAATGTATGCGACAACCGAAGAAATGTTTTTCGAGGAATGGGAAAAAGGCGGCGCTCCTTGGGACAAAACAAACAAAACGGCACAAAACTCGTTTTCTCACTCGCCTCATTTATTAGTCAATAACTGGAACACGCCAATCATGATCGTACACGGCGAAAAAGATTTTCGCGTCCCCTATTCGCAAGGCATGGCCGCCTTTAATACGGCTCAAATGCTAGGCATAGAAAGCCGACTGCTCATTTTCCCATCCGAGAACCATTGGATACTAAGCCCGCAAAACGCCATCGTCTGGCAACGCGAGTTCTTCGCCTGGTTCAACAAACACCTCAAATATTAATAATTAACAATTATTCGTGAAATTTTTTCCGTTCCGGAAAAGAAGAACGTGTATTCGTGACAAAAATTCGTGTTTAAAAATGAAAACCTATATCAAAGAAAACAGTCCCCGCTTCCTGAACGAATGGCTTGAGCTACTTCGCACCCCTTCAGTCAGCTCTAAACAGGAACACAAACCGGACATGATAAAATGCGCCGAACAATGGAAAACCTTGTTAATATCCTCCGGCGCTCAACTTGCTGAAGTGAAAGAAACAAATGGAAATCCAATAGTCTATGCCGAGCGAATCATCTCTCCCGATGCTACTACCGTGCTCGTATATGGCCATTACGATGTGATGCCTCCAGAGCCTTTAGAACTATGGCAAAGCAACCCCTTCGAACCGGTTATACGCGACGGACGGGTCTATGCGCGCGGCGCTGACGACGACAAGGGACAGTTGATGATTCAGCTAAAAGGATTTGAAACGGCCTTACAATCAGGACATCTCTACTGTAATGTGAAATTTATAATTGAAGGAGAAGAAGAGACAGGCTCAGCAAGTTTGCACGCCTTTTGTGAAGAAAATAAAGACCTTCTGAAAGCCGATGTGATACTCGTATCGGACACAAGCATGGTAAACGAAGAAACGCCCTCTTTAACAACGGGTTTGCGGGGTATTGCCTATTGGGAGATAGAAGTGAAAGGCCCCAATCGAGACCTTCATTCTGGACATTTCGGAGGGGCGGTTGCTAATCCTATCAACGTACTTTGTAAAATGATTGCCGACATTACTGACGAAGACGGACGTATCACCATCCCTGCTTTCTATGATGATGTTGAAGAACTGACCGAAAAAGAAAAAGAGATGTTAGCGAATGTACCTTTCAGTGTAGATAAGTATAGAGAGGCTATAGGGGTAGAAGCGCTTTTTGGAGAGAAAGGGTACTCTACACTTGAACGTAACAGTTGCCGCCCTGCATTCGACGTTTGCGGGATATGGGGCGGATATACAGGCGAAGGCGCTAAAACAATTATCCCGTCGACAGCTCACGCCAAACTGTCATGCCGACTTGTACCGCATCAGGACGCAGAAAGGATTTCCAATTTATTGATAGACTACTTAAACCGCACTGCACCCAAACACGTAAAAGTGAATGTCAAACCGCTTCATGGCGGACAGCCTTACCTTTGTCCGATAGACCTGCCTGCCTATAAAGCAGCAGAAATAGGATTTACTCAAGCGTTTGGAAAACAACCACTTGCCGTAAGACGGGGTGGAAGTATCCCGGTTATTCCCGCATTCGAGAAAATGCTTGGAATAAAAAGCGTTTTGATGGGGTTCGGACTTGAACGAAACGCCATCCATTCGCCTAACGAAAGTTTTGGCCTCGACATGTTCTACAAAGGGATAGAAGCAGTTGCGACATTCTATAAATATTTTAAATAAAAATGAGTATCTTACTAAAAGCGGTTGAGCTTAACGGCCAAGCAACAGATATTTTTATCGAAGGAAATACAATAAAACGGATTTTACCTTCTAAAGCAGATAACATCTTACCGGCTAATACCATTATCGATGGTCATCAAAAAGCGGTGATACCCGGATTGATCAACATGCACACACATGCTGCCATGACATTGTTTCGTGGTTTTGGCGATGATATGCCATTAATGTCATGGCTTCAGGATAAAATTTGGCCTAATGAAGCCAAAATGACCGACGAGGACGTCTATTGGGGCGCCAAACTGGCCTGTGTTGAGATGTTACGAAGCGGCACAACTACCTTTTTTGATATGTACTATCACCTCGATGCTACTGCACAAGCCGTTGAAGAAATGGGACTTCGGGCTGTTCTGGCTGATGCCTGTTTTGACCATTTTAATCCGAAGTTGACCGAAGCATGTAAACAGACTATTTATAAGCAGTTTAACCGGTCACAATCGTACAACCGCCGCATACAATATGCTTTAGGGCCGCATGCTATCTATACCGTTTCGGGTGAGTTGCTGCGTTGGATAGCCGATTTCGCCAAAGATAATAATTTGCTTGTTCAACTTCATCTGGCTGAGACCGAAGGGGAGGTCCTTCAATGCAAAGAACGATACGGAACGACGCCTGTACGGTACTTATATCAGTTAGGGGTTTTATCTCCGTTATGGACAGCGGCGCATGCCTTGTATGTTGATGACGAAGAGATACAAATATTAGCCGATACCGGCGTCCATGTCGTTCATAACCCGGCATCGAATATGAAATTGGCTTCAGGTCATCAATTTATGTACAAAGAATTTCAACGGGCTGGCGTTAAGGTGGCCATTGGAACTGACGGCTGCTCATCGTCGAATAACTTAGATATGATTGTAGCAATGAAATTAGCTTCGTTGTTGAACAAAGCCTGGCGAAAAGACCCGGTAGTCTTTACCTGTAACGAGGCGTTGAGGGCCACCACACAGACAGCCGCCGATATACTCAGTATAAATACAGGCCGCATCGAAGAAGGATACCTGGCGGATTTATGCCTGATAGACTTGAATATACCTGCCTTCACCCCAAACTTTAATTTTGTCTCCAACCTTGTCTTTTCGGCCAACGGCAGTTGTGTAAATACAGTTATCTGCGACGGTCGTATCGTGATGTCCAACAAAATTGTAAACGGAGAAAATGAAATCATGGAAAAAGCCGCCCAAAAAGCATACACCCTTACTTGTAGTGCCAAATAGAAACAACGGCATCCCTGCTGTTGCCGAATAAATGTAACAACGGCATCCCTGCCGTTGTTCCCCGATAATAGATAAAAAAATTACTATATTAATGTTTCGCACTTCAAAATAACCCATTGATATTATGATATAGCAATCATCGTTAACATCGTATATGTTTGCATATAAGGAATTTAACACTTCAAATTATTTTAAATTAACCTGTTTCATTCAGTAAGTTTTCCCCGAAACGAATTAAAAGGTCTTCTGCTTCCGGTTTGTTTAATACCCTTTTGAATAAATCATCGACATCTACATTCAATATATCAGCAA
>Ga0209628_10003932_pt1 | contig 10581 bp, 3 predicted proteins | sample TergutCu122P4_FD_187285 | JGI IMG/M metagenome (GOLD analysis project Ga0209628, IMG submission 187285) | Cubitermes ugandensis P4 segment gut microbial communities from Kakamega Forest, Kenya - Cu122 P4 (SPAdes) (version 2) | ecosystem: Host-associated > Arthropoda: Insects > Digestive system >... | reverse complement strand
CCATCTTCAGGGAGCTCACTGAAGATGGTCTCCATGTAGACCGAAACATGTTGGAGCGTTTTTATCTATTTTAGAATGTTTTAATAACTCTACGCTTCTCAGCGTTGCGTGTGTCAGTTGGTAAATGGAAGGTGTTCTATAGTAATAATAATGTTTTCAAATCTGAGGTTAAATATCGTATCTTATGGAAAATAGCGTGATTGCAAGCTTCCGCCTTGGTGTAAATGAGATCTGCGCTCTTTTGGAAAATTACCTAGCGTAGACTGATAATTCAATACCGACGTTTCTGGACAAAATACCATTTTATGCTGCGTAAATTTAACATATTTTTTGGAAAATTATGTATAGATGTCCTGTGTTTCATTACCCTTACAAGCTAATCGTCTAATGCGCGTAATTATAATATCAGACCTAAGATTTTGTATGAAGCAGCGAAGGAGAAGCATAAATATCGCTATCAGATCACAGCACGATTCGTACCGGACTGACTGTGTTGCTTGGAAACGTAGTAAAAGCTCTACAGTAAAATGGCGTTAGCAAGACGAGATTTCATTTCCGCTTTCGAAGAAAATGGGAACTCGCAATCTACCACTGTTCTGCCTCATCCTACGAGAATGAACCCTCTTCCTTCCATTCCTTCATCATTCCTTCGCTAATCCCCCAAACCTGAGTTCTGTATAAGTCGAAGTGTAGCTCCTCGTGTCTCTGCTTTCTCTTGCTCCAAAGGAACGACTGTCTGAACACTACGTTGGTCTCATGTTTGTTGAAATCGATCGTTTCCAGTCTCCGTCACGAAACTTTTTAGAAGAAAAGAAACTTCAATTAGGTTAAAAATACGCGAGGTGTGGAAAAATGTAACAAGCTCTGGGCAACATAAAAAAATAGTACGACAGAAAATAAAGGAGAGACTGGAAAATTAAGGGTATGAGGAAGGAGAGACCGGATAAGACAGGATAAAACAAAAATCTGGTCGTAATGTGGTAAAGGAAAGTCTTGAAAGAAAAGTAGTGACAGGGAACATGAGAGTAGGGATATCTGTAACATTTTACAAGGTTAAGTAACATAATCTTCACACGCTTAAATTCCATGCATTGCACAAAAAAGTGAAATTAAAGCAGATGACATCGAGAATTAAACCGCTTACCACACCGCGGCTTCAATGTCATGAGGGAGACTGTTCGCTGTCATATCGCACCATGTGACATGTTGTAGGTTCCGCCCCCCACCGCCCCATCACGTCTGCTACTCTCATATTAAAGTCATTTGCTCAATTCTGCAATTAAAATGCTGCACCTTTGTCCCATAAACATTATTGACATACATTTCTTAACCCGAAGTAACATTACGTTTCAATGCTTATCTGTCCACATATCCACTTCTCTGAACGCACTTAGGTTAAATATTATAATTACCAACCTTAATTTATAATACAACAAAATCCTGTCCTATGTTATACGTTCCAAATATGTTTTCGTATGCCATTGTGTAATGCTATTTCTGTATTAGTACAAGTGCATTTCGAAATAAATTAAGGGTGTCCTGTGGCAGATTACTGCGGAGGTGGGGAATGTAGCTAGAAATTGTAGAGAAATTTAGAAGAAGATGTGTCGTAATTTGTTTTCTACATCACTTATTTATTGTACCATGATGCAACAGGCCCCAGTGGTCCAAGACCTCCTCATTATCGAGGATTCGCGATAACACTCCGTTACACAAACCACGCTTGGTAAGACTCCTCTGGACGAGTGATCAGCCTGTTGCAGAGACCTCTACCTGACAACACACAACACTCACAACAGACAGACATCCATGTCCCCGGAGGGATTCGAACCCACAATCTCAGCAAGCGAGCGGCCGCAGACCCACACCTTAGACCGCGCGGCCACTGAGATCGGCTATCAGCTATTATTAGGAAGCTGAAATGAGGGACGGAGGAATAGACGGTCACGTAGCACGAATAAAACGCAATAAATATCTAAATAAATTTTCTCAGATAGGCTGAAGGAAAGAGACTACTTAGGAGTTCTATATATACATATATAGAATCGAAGATAAAAAGAAATTATGTTAAATAAATAAAACATAAGGGTTTGCGTTGGATTCATATTGCTCAGGGCTCCTGTAAAGGAGATGATGAATATTTGCTACGTGCATGCTTGATTGGTTCTTTGTGCCAATATTAACTATACAAAATGACTGTTCTACGTTCTTACTGTGCTTCTCTGTCCTGCAGTTTTCATCTTCTATTCTCATTACATTTTTAAAAGATGTGTGATAGTCTGAATGATTAAAGGAATTTGTTGTTCCCCTATTTCTAATGTGTAACAAAGTACCTCCCTGTATCACAAGCGAATTTACCTGCTTCTCATAATTTCGTGCGTGTTTATGACTGTGTCTGGGAGGAAAACCAAAGGCGACAGGATGCCTTCAAATGTGTGGCACATTACTGCCGCTGTATAAAGCCAGAGACAATACCAATGAAGGAAAGACAAACATAACGTCTCAATTCTATAAGCTTGTCTGCAGGCGAATCTTTCCAGCATGAATTTTGGCTTCTTGTACTTTGGGCCACTGCCAAATATTTGACTGTTATTAATGGAACGTCACAAGGCCACAGTAGTCGTGTGCCACTTATGGTCGGGGGAGGTGGTTTGAAGTGGCGGGTTCTGTCCTCTGCCCTTATCTGAGGTTGCTTTCTCCTTCACTCTCCTCTGTTACTCTCAACATTATTCACAAGTTTCAGCGCGCTCTTACTTTCTCGCAGATTCTCTCCAAAATATCACCCTGCCTGAACCAAGGTTTGGAGCCTAAGATAAGCCCTACTTTATTGTAATCGTGTCCGCCAGGGGCCAGAATTCTCCCGTACTTTTGTGTTAAGTGGATAAGTTGAAATACTATGACCAGCTTGGACAGTACCAATATGTCTTCAGGCCTAGGAGAACCGTGGAGGTTCTATTAGGCCTTTATAGATCTAGTAATTTTACCTATAGTCTTCGATAACAATCAGTTACATTTCTGTTTACTTACATAATATATAGCACATTGTATATAGCATATAATTTAATCCATTTCTCATATATGGAAATAAATAAATAAATATTTGTATATACGATAAATTATTTCAACCAGCTCTCAAGCCACAATTGTTTCTCGACGCTCATTTTCTTCCAGCATACAAATGCGTTTCTGCTTATTCCGATACTTCTCTACAGATTTTCAATATTTTATTCAACTGCTATTCCAGTTTCTTGCCTGCACATTGTTTTCTACATACTCATTAATAACACATGATAAAGCTCTTATTATTATGCACAAAATTTAAACTAAACTTAAACTAAAACTTTACACCCTAAGACACATTTTTCCTACCCTTGAAACTGTATTAAACTTCCATATAAACAAATATTATTATTAAATTTTTGTTGTCGTGTTATATTGAACCCTACCAGTGTTACATGAAAATTTTCTTTCTACATTGAACGAACCTGCTTATATAACGGTAAGTTAAAGGTAAAATTTTTCCTGTCCTTAATTCAGTACTGGAAAATTAAGGCACATTTGGGAGATTAAATACATCTGAAAACATTCTTGACCTCGCCACTAAGTAGACGTGAGAGCTTAGTTTCACGTTCCAGCCGATACTCTTACGGACACTGCTGGAAACGTAGGCACAGATACCATTGGATAGGAGTCTCGGTGGGCCATAGAATCCATTAGATACTAAGCTAGGTAATCCTCAAGGCCGGTCCACATACCCAGCAGGAAGGAAATATCTAGTCCCTCGTTGCGAATCAACAACAAAATTCCTCAGTCTTACTTCATATAGCCTAGTCTCTACAACGGCTAAGCTATACCGTAGAAATAAAGATACCTTCTTTTTCTTCTAATGATTTTTCTCTCCTGTATTTCCTTCACGTTTCCCGCACTTCCTCTTTCCATTTCGACACTAATGTCAGATGCTCGAGTCAAAAATTTGGAGACTGCATTTCTTTTCATCTTTAAAGCATGGATAAGAATTTTGTTGATACATATAACCAATGCAAGGTCTGCAATTGTAATAAAGTTGTTGTACTTTTCACCCCCAGAAAACTTCAAACAGACAACCTCAGAGCTGGACAGCCTGATACGTAGCCCTGCTGATACTATATTTTTCATATTTGCATTAATGCACGTTACTACTGATACACTTTTTCTGTGAATATTTTGTATGTGTACATATCACCCGTAATCTTCACTAAGTACAGAAATCCATTGTCACAACAGAAGCTGAAACCAGGAAAACGTGAATTGTTTTATAAAATTAATTTAGAGTCTTTCTAAAAACAAATTACTGTACATACCTTTTATAAGCAACTTCTTTCCCTTCACAGATCATAAAGCTATGGAAGAATGAAAATAACCCCTCATGTCTATTTCAGAAATGACAAATATCAACAAATTAAACATTAATTACTTCTGTAAGTCTTCAAAAGTATGTACTTCACATGGGTAAAATTTTCAGGTTTCATTAATCAAAGAACCTGTAGAAACAAAGATATAAGGATAGAATTATAGAAGATAGTTGTAAATTGCGAGAAACTTTACTTAATCTAAGAAATCTAAATGAACCTACGTTAAGAGTACTATTCTCTCTTTGTTTATTAAGGTGAAGCTGTGAAGACAAGTATGAGGTACATTTTTTATAAACATCTGTACTTCTGCATAATTACCATGAATATAAAAGAGAAACTACAGAATATAATTACAAACTCTACCTTATGCTGTAATTTACAATAGAATTAAATTATTTAGAAAGTTTTAAAACAGAGGATTCAAACTTACAGTATTTTGGGAGGAAAAATTCCTTAACAGAATTATTAATAAATAATTAAATTGTTGAAAGTTTCTCGTATAAAATATTCAATGGCTTAAAATACTTTCATGAAATAGGCACAGATCCTAAATTCTACCATTTTTCTATTTCTCTGACTTCATTGAGCCATAGAGTGAATTAAAAAGACAAACACTGCACAAAACAATAGTAGTTCATTACTTGCATGTTGATTTGTATATCATTCAATTGTGCTGCTTGAAATAGAAAAGTTAATTTTGTAATTATAGAGCTTCGAGTGAAATAGAAATTGAATTAAATAAGGACTTGAGAGCAAGTGACAATGATCTGTATCACGACACTTAGCACTATTTGTCTGGATACAATGACGAAATTCATAATTACAACAGAACAGCTGGTAGTCCGGAAGGGATTCGAATTGAATGCTTATCGAACACAATTCTGAAGTTTTAACCTTACACTTTACTGACTTCTAGATCGTAATCTATACATGTAATAAGTAAAATAAATATTAGTCTAATGGATACGGAGAAAAGATTTGCACCTTGGTAAATAGATAAAATCTATCGAATTACGTAGTAATGAAGGACCAAGTAGACTACAACATCCCTTTCTACGTGTTTTTGAAATTTATTTCAATATATTTGTTAGGGTTTCTTTGACGAGAGATAAACCAGTCGCGAGATCTGATACCTCCATACGAAAACAAATAATACAAAAGCAGGCAAACACTTGCACATGTTTCGAGTTGGATTCAAAATCACAAATCGCAAGTTCAAAGATTTAGAAATAAGCACGTTTTAAACAGAGCAGCTGTTTTGATCAACGTATGGATAAATGTAACTCTAAGAAGTGATCTGAAGTTGGAACTTCCAAGAGATTGGCCTACAAATTCCCAATTCCCCAAAGACAGCTGCAAATGCAGACATAGAAAGATTACAGTAGAAAATTTTAAAGAATAAAACAACAGTGCTAGAGTGCGAGAGACAGAGAGACAAACTCACATAGCGGTGGATCAAAATTGATTACCCAAAGGAGACGTAACGGTGCATAGCTCTAAACCTTGAATAATGATGATGATAGTTATACATCTTTCTTTTCTACGATTTTGGTCGAAGACTTGAGGTCAGTATATTTTGACATTTGGCATTTAGATTATGAAAAAATTATTCTATTTCAACTTCAGAACAATCCGGTGTCGAAGTAGAATATGATGTAGTTCAACAGCAGTACTGACAGTGTTCAGTTACAGAGAGTGACAAGGAAGATTTTCTTTTGCGAAATCATGGATATGTCGATTTATTCAATAGCAGATCATTTTGTACACATTACAGAAAATAATGTAACATACATATAGTAGTGTACTCTGATGCAGTAATTTATTTGGAGGACCTGTGTTAATTGTGATTCCTTACACACTAACTGTCGCTGCATTTCTTGCCAAATGTCTAAGGTTAAGGTAGCCGAACATTCAACCTCGTTTCATGTGAAACATTAGAACTTTTTTAATATTCTGGTGACCGTGCATCTCAGTGTAATTCTAATAAATAACCAGCTTGACGTACAGTTCCTTTTATATATATTTATTTCGATTCTCTACGTGTTTCGAGCAACCTTGTGCTCATCATCAAGAGAGTAAATTGTATCAATACAATATCTGGTATATATCACCTACACAGATTGACGTGTACCAGATGTTGTATTGATACCATTAACTCTCCTGATGATGAGCACATGTTTGCTCGAAACACGTAAAGAATCGAAATAAGTATATATAAAGGAATTGTGCGTCAAGTTGGTTATTTGTTAGAAACATTAGAACTTTTAGGAACTGACATCTATATTATAGATACGCCTTCTCGGGGTGATGTTTAAGCATACTAACAAGTCTGACCATCACTATGGTAATAAAGAACTCAGTACTTAAAAAGCGAATGTAGCCGATGAATTTGGTCCAGCGGTATTGCATGCGAAATTCCACCATGTGTGTCTTGAACGGGCACCGACTTTTCTTCCACTTTTATATGATTTTCCAAATTACCTCTCAAAAAATTCTGACGCGGTACGCGATTAGATTACGATTCCTTCCATTCAAATACTTTCAAATTCATCGTTCGTGTGACCTAAATTTATAATGGAGGATGATTTTGAAACGGAAGTTAAAGACGTTGGAGAAGAGATAGTAGATTTATTTATGTTGCGCGTTGTAAGGAGACAAGAGACTCACTTTTACATAGGGCAATAAGCATTCATGCTTTATAAAATACGTGAATTTCTTGAATAACTCAAGAAACATTTGCTTCTCAAGGGCGAGTTTGGGTTTGTTCTACATTTATTTCCATTGTGCTGACGGGGAAATTTTTATAGTACTTTCCTATTTGTCAGATAACTGCTAACTTTAGAGTTTACAAATTTACAGTTGCCCCTATCCAAAACTGGACGACTGTCTAACTGAAGGACTGGGTGGCTGGTTGTTGTCCTTCTAACAATAGCAAATATATAAGATAAACTGCTATAATAACGACATTTAATATTTATTTCAGTTCTTGGCATTCAATAAATTTATGTATAAATTCAGGAAACCTTTATTTTCTCCTAAACGTTAGTAAAGAATATAATGTTGCGGAGTGATGAAAAGGCTTTACTGTATCCGTATTGAAGGCAGTAACCAATCTTCGAAGAATGTGCTATGAACACAAAGCTGCAAAACAATGAATTGGAAAATTGTTTATTTTTATTAAATTCTAGAGATGATAGACAAGTATATTGTCCTAAGCCCTAATTCACTATTACAATTAGAGCAAAAGTCATACATTTCTGTGTGAGCTCCTCTTCTGTCCATTTTCCTTTTATCCAGTACATTTTATTTTAAAATTATATATATTATTTTAAAATTCGTTTACATTTTTCGTAATTTCACATAACTGGGACCAGAACTCTTGGCGGTAAATATACTCGTACTTCTTCGTATAAAATAAAGATTTGCTTCTTGTATCCAGCAGATATGGCATTATTGCCTTCAACTATACGATTATACAAGAGTTATTACGTTGTGGATTATAGGTAGGTGCAAAAGTTTTATTTTTTCCCGCTGAATTGGTACAGTATAGAAAATATTCTACCGTCCGTGCCTTTGTAATTTTAAATTTAAATAACATTAATAAAGCCAAAATTTCACAACCATTGTAAAAAAAATTGTGTTCACTTCCTGAGGACTTGATCACATTTCAAGACTTCAAAAATATTCTGCTTCAAATGAGATGAAAGTTTGACACATAACAATGAAAAAACTGAGAAAGGATCAAACGTATGTATAATGGTTTCACGTTAGCTTCTAATAACTGAGGAAAAACAAAAGAACATTAATAATAATAATCGGATGTCAGGGTTGCTTAGCAGAATTATTGTAGTTGAGTAGAGAAATTTCTTGTTTTTATATCGTACTATTACGTAACATTGGTCGCAATCAAATCCAAGTTCATTTCATCGCATCTTCTTTGAAAAATTTGCAGGTCAAGAAATTACTTACTTCTTTTATCGGCACCTTGTTAACACATTTTGAAAATTTCCCACTGGGACCTAGGATAAGCCAGTTGATTCAGCAACCATCTTCATGCCTTACGGCTTGCTGTCAATTAGCCTAAATTTAAATATTACGAATATATTCCAATTTATGTCAATTGTTCAGAATTCCGACAACAATTTCTTATGCATTTACCTTTACGCACATACACTCTTCATGCCCCGCCAATCTTTACTCCTTGATTTAATGTATGAATAATTTTAAATTTATATTTCAGTCTGATCAATCCAGTACGAGCCTTGCTTTACAGAGGACTTGAATTGGAATTTACGAATATTTATTATTCTTAAACTTGTATATGACACTTAACAATGATACCCATTAATATCTTAAACTGTTTTACCAAGCAGGTTTAAATGTACGTTGCATTATGCATTAACAATAAAAAATATTAAAAATATAATTTATTTCAAAACTCCGTGTCGTTTACATGCTGACCCAGCAGCTCATTTTTAAATTAATAACATTGCAAAAGTCAAGGAAGCAACGTATTATTATTATTATTATTATTATTATTAGCATCATCATTACCATCATCATCATCATTAGTCGTCCACCCTTTGTAGTGGGATATTGCCTGTCATGACCAAATTCGCAAGCGTAGAAGTGTAGTAACAATATTTTTCAGAGTTTCTTCAACCGTAACATGTAGAGATTGCAAAGCATAGGCTATCTCTTATAATTAAAATGTAGGGAAATAAGTCAATAAAGCTGTGATCCAGATTTAAGTGTGTCGTGTCCTTAGCAAATCATCTTATCCTCTCACATCAGTCGTCCTCGCTTTGGAGATTTCACACAGGTTAGCTATAGCTAAAAATGGACGACTTTTCCACATCTTGAGCCCCTATTGTAAACATTGGTTCTTGTTTGTATTTGTGTGAGGCTAAGTAAAGATGATCATTAAAAATCATCCACGAGGAAAAGCGGAAGTGTTGGGGAGGGAAGAGGTCTAAAGAGAGGATAAAGTTTGAAAGGGAACGACTGCTCCACTGCCTATGTAGCCTGTCTTCTCGACGAAGAAAACACAGTCAGCTTAGTACCTTCTACAGAAGTACCTAGACTTGTTTGTGCGCTGTGCTTAAGAACGTGGCTCTATATTATTTAAATAATAAGACGTAGAGTGTTATGGCTTACACGTAACAAAAATAAGCATTTCACTTTTATCTCTTAACCATGCTTGATAATTTGGAAGGTCCTGTAGGTGCATATGTAGGCTTCGATGTTGGTTTAGCAACTACTAGACTAAAGATAATATTCCTCTAAAATACACGGATCCTCTGCCCTGATATTCAGACGTAGTACCGAAAGGGTATGACTTCAAATAGAAGTCACACAACAGCACAGGCTGCAAATACCGTACAATTCTAACATTTAGTGCCCACGGAAATTCCAGGTAGAGGGTATATAATTAATCTTCATGGCATAAGTAAAATTACGAAAGCAAATTATAAAAAAGCAGTTAAAAACAGACTTAAATTGTATGATTACGACATGTGTAATTAAAAAATTCGCCAATAATTAATGAGGAACTGGAACAGATTTCTTCAGATAATCCCGCCTTCCACTGCTAGTATTGTCTCATCAGTGCTACATGCACATTTATTCACCTATCCTATATGACCTTAGGATTGGACAGCGTCGTTAAATGAAACACTTTCACCTCCGCCAAACATTGCACGCTATACGAAAATCCTGGCGATCTATCAATCTATCCGAGGAAGTGCTGTCTTAGATCAGAGGATTAGCTAAGTTGTATGTGATAAATGAGAAACGGTTGGCCACATAATTGACCCTAGGTAAACGAGCCGTCGTAATGTAACTAGCCTGGAATTAGAGTCTAGATTAAATGTAGGCGATTCATTTGGTTGTATTAAATCTAAACACAGTCGATCAGAAACAGAGATGTGGCCGGTATTTATAGAACACAATTCTCACAACGTGTCAGCTACCCACAGGAGAAAAATAATTGTCAAATCTGCCAGTCATGAAAATGTGTCTTAAAGATAATGAGTCCCTCTTAGAAAGCTAATGGTCTCTCATCTGGCCAACTCATTGTATTATTCTTACTTTAGATGCCGGACTGCTGGCTAGAAATCAGTATCCGGAAGGTCCTGCGACCGGCCACCTCGACACAGGTTTTTCTTGGTTTCCCTGTGTCTACAAGCGA
>Ga0209628_10003931_pt1 | contig 10581 bp, 12 predicted proteins | sample TergutCu122P4_FD_187285 | JGI IMG/M metagenome (GOLD analysis project Ga0209628, IMG submission 187285) | Cubitermes ugandensis P4 segment gut microbial communities from Kakamega Forest, Kenya - Cu122 P4 (SPAdes) (version 2) | ecosystem: Host-associated > Arthropoda: Insects > Digestive system... | reverse complement strand
TATATATTCGGGGAGCGTTTCTTGAATATATCCTTCTGTTGTTTTTAGTGCTGTTTGCATGATTTTGGCGATGCCGCGACTGTCGAGACCTTTTTGTTTCAGTTTTTCGGTAGAATAATAGACGGGGACAATACCTTCGCTCAGCCGCTCGGAAAACTGTTGTACAGTTTCCAATTCCGGATGTGCCATGTTACAGCGTCCTCCATAGAGCGACGGTTTGCCAAAAACGATAAATTCCTGTCCTGCCGCAATTTTTTCTTTCACCCATTTAATTCCTTGAAACCAAATAATTTCCAAACTTCCGCTCCCATCTTTTAAGATAGCGGAAAGGCGGCTTGAGCGTCCTTGTCCCTGAGCGTTTATAGAGGTAATCCGTCCTCGTACCAACGCAAACGGCATGTCGGCGTTTACTTTGGCAATGGGAATGATTTCCTGACGGTCATAATAACGAAAAGGATAGTAGTTGAGCAAGTCGTCGAAAGTGAAAATTTGGAGTTCAGCCCTTAACGCTTCAGCCCGCGCCGGTCCAACTCCTTTTAAATATTCTATTGATGTATCTACTATATTCGGCTTACTATTCATATCCAAAAGCAATTAAATCTCTCGTATTGCCGCGCCAATTTTTACGAACTTTAACAAAAGTCTCTAAAAATACTTTTTTACCTATAAAATCTTCAATATCCTGTCGGGTGATTTTTAGAAACAACTATACAAAATAAGAGTCTAAAAACTGTAATTCTGTTATTTTTTGAAAGTCTTTGATATTATGAGAAATCAAAATAAAATTATTGACAATTGCAGTTGCAGCAACAATAGCATCAGGCAATTTTATGTTGTATTTTGTTCGTAAGTTTATGGTACTATCTATTATTTCATCATCAATATGATATACTTCGGAAAAATTGACAAAATCAATTAAATTTTGTTCAACATGTTTAAATCCCAAGAGTTCAATTTTGTTAATTGCCGAAATATTAATTTGGTCGTCAATAATTTTGGATAATAATATTTTTGAACTTTCCGGTAGTTTTCTACCCATAAAATCAAGTACAACATTTGTATCTAATAAATATTTCTGTCCCATTCGTTTCGCATTTGATTAAGTTCTTTTTGTAATTCTTCCACTCTTTCGTTTGTAAGACTTCCGGCAAATCGTTCCGACAATTTTTGCTTATGATTGTTATCTCGGCTCACAATACGCAACACATTCATACGCTCCAAATTATGCAAGAAACTATAAGCGAGTTCGTTTTTTATTTCTATTACTGCTGTACTCATAATTTTTTTATTTTTTTTACAATAATTACGATGCAAAAATAATATTTTTTTTCAATACTCCTTTTATCCTTTGCTATTCGTATCCAAAAGCGATTAAATCTCTCGTATTGCCGCGCCAATTTTTACGTACTTTGACAAAAGTCTCTAAAAAGACTTTTTTTCCTATAAAATCTTCAATATCCTGTCGGGCAGTCGTTCCGACTTTTTTCAGTCCGCTGCCTTGATGTCCGATAATGATTGCCTTTTGTGTATCACGCTCAACAAAAATGATGACGGAGATACGAACAATGCTATCCTCTTCTTTATAACTATCCACAACAACTTGAACGGCATATGGGATTTCTTTCTGATAGAAAAGGAAGATTTTTTCACGAATAATTTCCGACACAAAAAAACGCATGGACTTATCGGTGAGTTCATCTTTTGGGAAATAGGGCGGCGATTCGGGTAAAAGTTCTGTTAATCGTTGAATGAGGGTGTCCAAATTTGTCCTTTGCAGAGCCGATACGGGAATGATTTCTGCCTTCGGGAACTTCTCTTTCCAAAATTCCGTATCTGCTTCAATCTCTTCATTTTTAGATATATCTATCTTGTTAACAAGCACAATAAGTGGAATATCGCTGTTTTGGATTTTTTCGATATATGAATCCATCGCATCGTGATTGCCTGCTTCACAGACATATAAAATTACATCGGCATCCTGAATTGCCGTATCTGCAAATCGCATCATCCGCTCTTGCAACTTGTATGCAGGATTGAGCAAACCCGGTGTGTCGGAATAGACAATCTGAAGGTCTTCGCCGTTGACAATGCCCAAAATCCGATGACGTGTTGTTTGCGCTTTTGAGGTGATAATGGATAGTTTTTCACCGACCAAAGCGTTCATCAAGGTTGATTTCCCTACGTTTGGATTTCCTAAAATATTGACAAAGCCTGCTTTATGTGCCATATAATTATTTTTGATTTTTTTTGCAAAGATAAATAAAATATGTACCTTTGCACCCATGAAATATTGCGGGGTGGAGCAGAGGTAGCTTGTTGGGCTCATAACCCAAAGGTCGTCGGTTCGAATCCGGCCCCCGCTACGAACAAAAAGAGACTGTCTTTTTCCGACAGTCTCTTTTTTAATAAATACACATTATTTTCAACTTCTTATAACATCAAAAGTTCCGTTGTCGAACAATCGGATGATGGTTGAAGGGTTTACTTCACGAACTATATTACGTTCCCAATCAACAATATAGTCCACGCCGATTTTTATTTCATCGGAAATGACGGAAAAAGAGATGGGATGTGTTTCTCCGCTGATGTTGGCAGATGACGAAACTATGGGTTTTCCGAATTTTCGAATTAATGTTTTACAAAAAACATCTTTAACAATTCTTATTGCAATGCTTCCGTTCTGTGCTACTACATTTTTTGCGATATTTTTTGATTCGGGATAAATAATTGTGAGAGGACGAACATATTGTGAAATCAAATCGTAAGCGATAGGGGGTATGTGTGTTACATAGTTCTTTATTTTGTCTGCATCGTCTAACAGGATGATAAAACTTTGCTGTTGTGCTCTGTGTTTTATTTTGTAGATTTTTTCTACTGCTTTACTGTTTGTAGCATCACAGCCGATACCCCAAATGGTATCTGTGGGATAGAGAATAACGCCTCCTTTTATTAGGACTTGAATGGTTCTTTCTACTTCAATGTCAATATCTTGTATCATATTTTAAAATATTTGTCAATTCATTAATATTTATATTGTATCCGCATTTGAAATGCTTTTTAGGACATTCTTTGTATCCATGTATGCCGCAAGGACGACATGGTAAAACTTCCTGACATTCTACAATATTCAACCTATCGGACAGAGGTGTAAATCCAAAGCATGGAACGGTACTGCAAAAAATGGTTGTTACAGGCGCATTTACTGCACTGCATAGATGGGTAGGTGCAGAATCGTTTACATAATTCATTTGAGCCTGTTGCATTAAAACGGCGGATTGTAAAAATGTTAACTTGCCTGCAAGATTTTCCGAACAGATATGTCCTGACTTCTGTATGATTTCATCACATAATACATGGTCGGCTGTTCCTCCTAAAAAATAAACCTTCAAATCTGAAGGAAGTGTTTGTAAAAATCGAATCCATTGTTCTTTAGGAAATTGTTTGGTAAACCACAGCGAAGCCGGCGAAATAGTAATGTAAGGTATTGTTTTATAAGATGAAACTGAAGCAATATCTTCTTCCGACGGATAGAGGCGAATACAACGATGTGTTTGTGTAATAAACCGTGATATAAGAGAAAGATTGCGGTCTATTTCGTGAAGTTGATGGTCGAAAAGATGTTTTATACTATGAGTAAATAGAAACGAAAATGGATTTTTTTTGAAACCTGTTGTTATTTTTGCCTTTGAAAAAGCAGTTAAAAAACCGGTGGACAAAAAACGCTGTACATTGACAATAAGGTCGTATCTCTGTCGTCTTATATATGAAAGCAGATGGAGCAGATTTTTGTATTTTTGTTGTTTCTTGTTCCAAATTAATACTTGATGTAAAAACGGATGTTTTTCAAACAATGTTTCATTTCCCATTTTAACTAAAATGTCAATATCAGCATCGGGAAACTGGATGTGAAGATTTTCCACAATCGGTGTTGCCAGAATAACGTCACCAATAGAGGCTGTTTGTATGATAAGGATTTTTTTCATGGATTTTTTTCAGATTTTAAAATCCCTTAAAGCATCGTTGAGTGATGTTTTTTTATCGGTTGATGGATTGCGTTGCCCGATAATCAGGGCGCACGGCACTTGATATGTTCCTGATGGAAAATCTTTAGGAATACTTCCGGGAATGACTACCGAACGTTTAGGGACATATCCCTTATACTCTACTGCTTCTTTTTTGGTAACGTCAATAATTTTTGTTGAAGCCGTTAAAACCACATTAGCGCCCAAAACAACTTCATCATCCAATCTCACGCCTTCTACTACAATACAACGCGAACCGAGAAAACAGTTGTCGCCGATAATTACCGGATTTGCCTGTAAGGGTTCTAAAACACCTCCTATACCCACACCTCCGCTTAAATGTACGTTTTTCCCTATCTGTGCACATGAACCCACAGTAGCCCAAGTGTCAATCATTGTTCCCGAATCAATGTATGCGCCGATGTTTACGTATGATGGCATCATCACTACACCAGCAGCCAAGAAAGAGCCATAACGGGCAACAGCAGGCGGAACAACTCGTATTTGCTGCTTTTCAAACTCTTTTTTGAGTGGAATTTTGTCGTAAAACTCTAAATCTTCGGCATGAATGGGTAGTATCTCTTTGATTGAAAAATATAAAAGGATGGCTTTTTTTACCCATTCGTTGACTTTCCAATCACCTTCGGAAGTCGGTTCGGCAACACGCAATTCTCCTGTATCAAGGAGTTGAATTACGGTTTCAATATGCTGAACAGATTCTTTATCATTAACAAGTTGACGATTGTCCCAATAACATTCAATATTATTTTGAAAGTTGTTCATGGTTTTTTTTAGTTTTCTATTTTTGTAAAAATTTCTGCAAAAGTACACTTTTTTCTTTAAAGATTTCTCCTTTGTACAGGGCAGACGCATTAAAAATTATAAAAAAAACAATATGTGTTTTTCATGCGAAAAAAAACCTTATTTAATCTAAAAAATCCTATATAATACCCTTAGTAGCAAATGATTGCAATCATCTTCCAACCTTATTACCTTTTTTTTTAATTTATTTAATAAGCGAATAAGGGAGATTTATTTGTGTTATTCCTTGCTACTAAGGGTACCGGATTCCCCTCCTACGGAGGGGCAGGGAGTGGTCAATACGGGTATAAGGATTTAAAATTTTCATTATCATAATTTTACAATACACATAACTGATTTTAATGCGTTTGCCCTGTCTTAATAGAGAACAGTAATACAAAAATATATATCTTTGCATTTTTAATAATTATGGTTGTTTCGGAAATCATCAACATCGGCGATGAATTGCTCATCGGGCAGGTTGTTAACGGGAATGCTGCTTTTTTAGCCTCGTCGTTAAACAGCATCGGAATTGAGGTGCAAAAAATTACTGCCATTGCAGACAAACAAGAAGCCATTGTTTCAGTTTTAAATGAAGCGCTCAAAAAAAACGATTTGGTACTTATTACAGGAGGACTTGGACCTACCAACGACGACATCACCAAAAATGTTTTATGTAAATATTTTGGAGGGAATCTTGTTTTTTCTCAAGATGCCTTCAACGATATTGAGCAGATGTTTGCGATGCGTAGGTTTCCTGTTACGGAAAAAAACCGCCAACAAGCCATGTTGCCCGACAACTGCATTCAAATTCCGAATATGCGAGGAACGGCGCGTGGAATGTGGTTTGAACATACAGGAAAAGTAGTTGTATCGCTGCCCGGTGTACCGTTTGAAATGACCGCAATGATAGAACAGCATCTTTTAACGATGATACAACAACGTTTTATGCCAAATTACAGCATTATCCACCGTACTTTAATGTGTACCGGAATAGGCGAATCGTTTTTGGCGGAAAAAATTGCCGATTGGGAAAACAGGTTGCCCGATTGTTTATCATTAGCATATTTACCTTCTCCCGGAATTGTTCGTCTGCGTCTAACGGGAAAAAGTAATGATGAAAAAGCCCTTCAAATTATTATGGAAAACGAAATTGCTGCATTAAAACCGCTCATTTCCGAATATATTTTTGCAGAAAAAGATATTCCTATTGAACACTATATTATAGAAACATTAATAACACGCAGCCAAACCCTCTCTACGGCTGAAAGTTGTACAGGAGGATATATTGCCCATTTGTTAACCTCTGTAAACGGAAGTTCACAATGTTTTAAAGGGAGCATCATTGCATACGACAACGAAGTCAAAATCAATCTTTTAGAAGTTCCGGAAAAAATGTTGGAAAAATATGGCGCTGTAAGTGAAGATGTTGTAAAGAAAATGGCAGAAACAGTCCGTCTTAAATTACATACTGATTATGGAGTAGCCGTGTCGGGTATTGCCGGACCAAGCGGAGCAGTGGAAGGGAAACCTGTCGGAACAGTATGGATAGCTGTCAGTAACGGAAAGAAAACGCTTGCCGATTGTTTCCATTTCAGTAACGACCGTATAAGAAATATTCAACGAAGCGCCGTTGCGGCATTAAATTTGTTGAGGCAAACTTTTTTTTAAGAAAAAATTATTTGCGCAGATATTCCGCAATACGTGCCGACATGAGTTCAATGGCAACATTATTTTCACCTCCCTGTGGTACAATCACGTCGGCGTAATGTTTGGTCGGTTCGATGAATTGTGTATGCATGGTTTTTACATACAACTCGTAGTGTTTCAATGCTTGTTCGTAGTTTCGTCCGCGTTCGAGAATATCGCGTCGAATAATTCGCATCAGTCTTTCGTCGGAATCGGCATCCACAAACACTTTTATATCAAACATATCCCTCAGTTCTTTATGTGTAAAAATCAAAATGCCTTCAACTATCAGCACTTTACCCGGATAAACAGGTTTTGTATCTTTCAAGCGGGCACACGTTACGTAAGAATACATCGGACATTGAACAGGTTTGTTTGCTTTTAATTCATCCAAATGCTTGACCAGCAAGTCAAACTCAATAGAATCGGGATGGTCGAAATTGATTTTGGCACGTTCCTCAGCCGAAAGATGCCCTTTGTCTTTATAATACGAATCTTGCGAAATGATCACTACCGAATCGCAAGGCAACGAATCTATAATTTTTTTCACAACGGTTGTCTTACCGCTTCCCGAACCGCCTGCAATACCTATTACCAACATATATCTGATAGTTATTTTTTGCAAAGGTACGCTTTTCAGTTCTATATTATCAATTCAAAATTAATATTGTACTTTTGCACCCTAAATAAAAACAGGAAAATAATAGAGATGTTATTAGAAAAACTGCAAAGCTTATATGTTCGTTATCAGGAGATTGAAAAAGAGATGAACACTCCCGATGCCATGAACGATATGAATCGTTTTGTGAAATTAAACAAAGACTACAAAGATTTAACCCCTATTGTTGAGGCTTATAAAAATTATTCTTCCCTATTGAGCAATATCGAAAGCGCTAAGGATATTTTGAAAAATGAAAAAGATGAAGAATTTCGCGCCTTAGCAAAAGAAGAATTAGCGATTTATAACGAACAGGTTGAACCGTTGGAAGAACATATCCGGATGCTGTTGATTCCGAAAGACCCTCAAGATGAAAAAAATGCCATCGTAGAAATTCGTGCCGGCACAGGAGGCGACGAAGCCGGTATTTTTGCCGGAGATTTATTCCGGATGTATCAAAAATATTGCGAAACGCGTGGATGGAGAACCGAAATTGTTGATTTCACCGAAGCCACTCAGGGTGGATTTAAAGAAATCATCTTCAACGTAATAGGAGAAAATGTATATGGAGATTTAAAATACGAATCAGGAGTTCATCGCGTCCAGCGCGTTCCAAAGACCGAGATGCAAGGGCGCATCCACACCTCAGCCGCTTCAGTAGCAATACTTCCCGAAGCCGACGAAGTGGATGTGGAGTTGAAAGAAAGCGATATTAAAAAAGATACTTATTGCTCGTCAGGTCCGGGAGGACAGTCGGTCAATACAACCTATTCTGCCATCCGTTTGACACACATCCCGACAGGCATTGTGGTAACATGCCAAGATCAAAAATCGCAATTAAAAAATTTTGCACAAGCCATGAAGGTATTACGTTCTCGAATCTATGAAATAGAATATCAAAAATACTTGGACGACATCTCTTCCAAACGAAAAACCATGGTTAGCACCGGCGACCGCTCCGCCAAAATCCGCACCTACAACTGGCCCCAAGGACGCGTTACCGACCATCGCATTAATTTAACACTCTACAACCTTCAATCCATCATCAACGGCGACATTCAGGAACTCATTGATAAACTGCAAATAGCCGAAAACGCAGAACGCCTCAAAGAAGAAACTGCTTAGTAAATTTTTTTCCATTGTAAAACCATAACAATATGAACAGAAAACAGTTAATTGAACAGATTTTTAAAAAACGTTCTTTCCTCTGCATCGGATTGGACAGTGAAATAGACAAAATACCGCAACATCTCTTGCACCTTCCCGATCCGGTATTTGAGTTCAACAAACAGATTATTGATGCAACCCACGACCTTGCAGTAGCCTACAAACCCAATTTAGCATTTTACGAATGTAACGGAAAGGCAGGATGGGAGAGTTTGAAAAAAACCATGGATTACATTACCCTGAAAGTACCCGATGTGTTCACCATCGCCGACGCCAAACGCGGCGACATCGGAAATACATCCAAACAGTATGCCCGCGCCTTTTTCGGAGGAAGTCCTGCTTTCAACTTCGATGCCGTTACGGTTGCGCCTTACATGGGTGAGGATAGTGTGTCGCCATTCCTGACGTTTGAAAATAAATGGGTAATTCTGTTGGCGCTTACTTCAAACAAAGGCGCTTTCGACTTCCAATTTCTCGAAGAGAAAAAGAGCGGAAAACGGCTCTTTGAAGAGGTACTCACTCGCTCGCAACAATATGGCAATAAAGATAATATGATGTACGTTGCAGGAGCAACCCAAGCCGAAATGTTTGCCGATATTCGTAAAATTGTGCCGGAGCATTTTTTATTAGTTCCGGGTATTGGCGCACAGGGCGGAAGTTTGGAAGAAGTATGCAAATACGGTTTGAACAAAGATTGCGGATTGCTGATTAACAGTTCACGCGGTATTATCTTCGCCTCCGATAAAGCCGACTTCGCCGAAAAAGCCCGCGAAGAGGCGCTGAAACTGCAACAGCAGATGGATGAGTTGTTGTGATGCTTATTTCACACTCTTTTTTAGTTCAAAGTTTTGGCCTAAATAGACTTTACGGACGTGTTCGTCGGATGCTAATTCTTCGGCGCTGCCCGATTTCAGAACTGAACCTTCGAATAAGAGATAGGCGCGGTCGGTTATTGCCAATGTTTCCTGTACATTATGGTCGGTGATGAGTACTCCTATATTTTTCTCTTTCAGTTTGGCTACGATGTTTTGGATGTCTTCGACGGCGATGGGGTCAACGCCTGCAAAAGGTTCGTCGAGCAAAATAAACTTGGGATTGGTTGCCAAAGCGCGTGCTATTTCGGTGCGGCGGCGTTCTCCTCCCGAAAGTTGTACTCCTTTGCTTTTTCTGACATGTTGCAATCCGAATTCGTTTAAAAGTTCTTCAAGGCGTTGGTTTTGTTGCTGTTTATTATTGCATGAAAATTCCAAAATGGCTTTGATATTGTCCTGTACGCTCAGGCTTCTGAAAACGGACGCTTCCTGTGCCAAGTATCCGATACCCAACTGTGCACGTTTGTACATCGGAAACTTGGTTATTTCCTGATCATCAACAAATACCGACCCTGCCAAAGGCTTTATCAGTCCCACTACCATGTAAAAAGTGGTGGTTTTTCCGGCTCCGTTTGGACCGAGAAGCCCTACAATTTCACCTTGATGTACTTCAACGGAAACTTTATTGACAACCGCACGTTTGCGGTATATCTTTACAAGATTTTCGGTTCGTAATATCATATAATTCCTTCTTTCAGAATGTCGTGCAAATGGATGACGCCATCGTAAACGTTATCATTTAAAACTAATATTTGTGTGATATTATTGTTGCGCATGATTTGTAACGCATCTACTACCAATGTTTTTCCGTCTATGGTTTTTGGGTTAGGCGTCATGATGTCTTTTGCAGTTACATTTTCGATATTGGGATTGTTTTGCAGCATCCGTCTTAAATCGCCATCGGTAATGATGCCGAGCAATGTATTGCCATCTGTAACGGCAGTACTGCCTAATCGTTTCGATGAAATTTCGATAATAACGTCTTTGATGGCAGTATTGAGTGAAACGTTTGGTTTTTGATTTCTTGAAGATAAATCGTTAATCGTGAGATAAAGTCTTTTTCCTAATGTTCCTCCGGGATGAAATTTTGCAAAGTCCTGAGAAGAAAAATTACGGTATTCTAATAGCGCTACCGCCAAAGCATCGCCCATAACTAATTGTGCCGTTGTGGACGATGTTGGGGCTAAGTTATTCGGACAGGCTTCTTTTTCGGTATAGCAATGGATGATGTAATCGGCATTTTCACCAAGAAAAGAGTTGCGGTCGCTCACCATGCCAATCAATTTATTGCCGTAAGATTTGATGAGTTGTGTTAAAACTTTTATTTCCGGAGTGTTTCCGCTTTTTGAGATACAGAGTACGATGTCGTCGG